>ERZ891134.225-NODE-225-length-49456-cov-14.375660_pt1 | contig 49456 bp, 44 predicted proteins | sample MGYA00520888_ERZ891134 | MGnify/ENA primary metagenome ERZ891134 (study PRJEB32303, sample SAMEA104408692) | aquatic metagenome | biome: Brackish water; feature: Coastal; material: water | place: Baltic Sea | collected 2014-10-23 | depth 10 m ... | reverse complement strand
TGCTCCTAAGAAAGCGGCTGCTAAGAAAGCCGCGCCTAAGAAGGCGGCTGCTAAGAAAGCAGCTCCTAAGAAGGCTGCTGCTAAGAAAGCTGCTCCTAAGAAGGCGGCTGCTAAGAAAAAGAAGTAAGTGTCAAAACCATCAGCGCTTTTCAATGCGCTGGACAATAAAAAAGCCCTTTTATAGGGCTTTTTTATTGCCTGAAAAAAGTTAGCGCGCGGCCGCGTTTAAATTGGTGTTGCGGTGATAGTTTGCCGAGGTGCAGGAAGGGGACCGCTTGCCCCACACTTTACAATTGGTTCTTCGTTTGCAGTGGGCGATCTCGCTTTAGGTTACAACGGGGTTGTGAAGCTGTTTGGGGTATTAAAGTTCGTGAACGCGTATGCGTCATCACTGTCGAGCACTAAGAGCGATAACGATTCTAGCCATCTTTTTATCGAGCGTTGGCCCTGTTCCAGTTCAGAATCGATTGAGGCGAGTGCGGCTGTTTTGATTGCAACCAACCCGCACTGTAAAAAGCCATTTTGCCGATAAACGACCGCATCGAGTTGGGGCCCCTGATCCAGCAAAGCGCTTTGTAAGGGTTGTACTAGATCAATCGTCAGTCTCGGCAGGTCGCAGGCCATGATCAATGTGTAATTTGTTAAAACCCTGTTGGCACAGGCTTGAATGCCCAATAAAGGGCCACCATAGTTTGGCGTGTTGTCTTGAACGACCGACTCGGCAAAGGCTTCATATCTTGCGACATTTCGATTGGCGCTGATGATAATCGCGTTACTGCATTGGCGCGCTAATCCAACGCTGCGATGGATAAGGGGATGACCCTGATAGGGCACGAGACCTTTATCCTGCCCGCCCAATCGCTGGCCTTTCCCGCCGGCAAGTATGATGGTCGAAAACGCACTGTTCATCGTTTGTAATTCCTAGGATAAGAGGCCAGCATAAGCGCAAACTTTGGTTAGTTCGATGGCTATGTCTGATCACCAACTCAAAGCGCTATTCTCCCCAGTGGGATTGATGAGTCAAACCCTGCCGTCTTTTCGTTCGCGAGCCGGGCAAATTGAATTCGCGCAGGCCATCGAGGCGTCTCTGCAGCAGTCAGGTGACTCGGTCATCGAAGCCGAGACCGGTATTGGGAAGAGCCTTGGCTATTTAATGCCCGTTCTGTTGTCTAACAAGCGTGTGCTCATCTCGACCTATACCAAACTGTTACAAGATCAAATTTTTTACGAGGATCTTTCGATCGCACGAACGGTTTTAGCATCGGCTAAAAAGGTGGCGGTGCTGAAAGGCAGGCGTAATTATCTTTGTCCTTTCAAGTTTGGGCAGTTGTTTGAGTCGCCTACCAAGGAGCTGTCCGCCGACGCGCTTGCGGCGGTTTCCGCAATAAAGGCTTGGTCGACGCGGACCCATACGGGTGACTTATCTGAACTCGAAGTCCTAAGCGCTGATTTGACGCCCTTGATCACGGCAACCGCTGAAGAGTGCCAGAAGCGGCTTTGTCCAAACTTCGATCAGTGCCCGCTTTATAACGCTCGTAAGGCGGCCGACCTGGCTGACGTGGTGATTGTGAATCATCAGTTGCTCATGTCCAGATATGAAAACCCAAGCGATGACCTGGTTGATGTGATCGATAAGATGGATGTGCAATTAATTGATGAAGCTGATCAATTCCTGAGACTCCTGCGTGAGAGCAAGCAGTTTGCTTTTAGTTTTAATTGGATGCGGGAACTTGCGATCACCCTAGGCCGGATCAATGCAGACCCGCAGCAATATGACGCGGTGCTTGGTGATTGGGCGGTGTTGCTCGGTCGAGAAAAAGTGCGTTTTGAAAGGGCGTATGAGTCGATTGTCGGACGCGCCTTCTCAGAACCGGTGGTAAAAGCGAGGGTGCTGGGGCAGATCGATGAGTTGGAGTTGCTGCTTGCTCGGCTGACGCGTGTTTTAGAATCAAGGTTGAATCATGGGAAAGTACTGCGCGATGCGCATCAAGATCTCGCTTGGCGAATGGATCAACTGCTCGCGCTCGCAGCCGATGTTGAAGAGGATGCACAAAGTTATTGGTGGGAGGAGGACGCCCGGGGTGGCGCTGCGTTCCGCAGCGTTGTGGCTGCAACGGATGAGGCCATGGCGGATGTCTTAACGACCCTGGCGCCAAAAATATTCGTATCAGCAACGCTCAGCGTGAATGGTTCCTTTGCGTTTATTAGCCGACAGATCGGCTATGACGCTCGCAAAGCGATCAAGGTCGCGAATGCTTTTTCCTATTCTAAGCAAGTTATGGGCTTCCAAACCTCGCAGCAGCTGGCGCCGGATCAACCCGCGTTTATACCAGCATTGTTAGAGGATCTTATGGCGCTGCGCCCGCTAAAAACGCTGATGCTGTTCACCTCGCACAGAGCGCTCGCGAGTGCTGCGAGTTATCTGGCGACGTCCTACCCAGGTCAGATATTTATTCAAGGTGAACGCCCGCGTCAGCGGCTGGTTCAAGATTTCAAAAAAGTGACCCATGGTTTTTTGCTGGGAACGAGTAGTTTTTGGCAGGGCGTTGACTTCAACGGTGCGGGCGTTGAGTGTTTGGTGATCGATAAATTACCGTTCCTAACGCCGGATGATCCGAGGTTGATTGCGCGGCGGAAGGCGTGCCAATCGGCCGGTTTGGATTTCTTTTCTGACTATATTTTGCCAGACTGCGCACTAAAATTAAGGCAAGGTTTTGGCCGATTGATCCGAAAAGAATGTGATCAAGGTATTTTTGTCATCGGAGATCCGCGTTTTTGGAATGCGAGTTACTCCGGTTTACTGCAAGCCAGCTTGCCTGAGTTTAGATGGACGCAGAGTGCATCAGACGCCCTAGACTTTATGGATAAAAGACGATGATTTTAGGACTCGATACCACCGGCCGTGATTTAAAGCTGGGCCTTATTTGCAAAGGAGAAGTTCGAAGTCGCCTGTTCAGCAATGATCTTCGGCACTCACGCCAGATTTTGCCTCAACTCCTGCAGTTTTTACGCGAAGAAGGTGAAAGCTTAAAATCCATTCAAGCTCTGGCGTTCAGTCAGGGACCTGGATCGTTTACGGGATTGAGAATCGCTGTTGGCGTCATTCAAGGCCTTGCTTATGGTCTTAGTCTGCCGGTCATCCCCGTTCCAACCATGGCGATTGTTGCCCGGGCGGCGGGTCAGCAAGCTCAGGTTGCCCGGGTATTGGTTACAATGCACGCACGTGAAGAAGAGTTTTATGGTGCTTTTTATGACGGGTGTGATGGATTGGTGCCTCGTCTTATCGGGCAGGCTGAAGTCTACACCACGGCAATGTTAACCAATCATGACTTAGCCTCTTGGTCTCTTGCGGGCGATGGTGTTTTTTTAATGAAAGCACTATCGCCTCAAACCCAAGGTGTCATCGACATTACGTCGCCGGATGTTCACAACCTATTACAGATCGCGGAGGCGATGCTTGCTGCTGGGGAGGTCGTTTCAGCGCTTGAGGCGGCCCCCCTTTATGTTCGCGAAACCGTTGCTCAGAAGTCTCGTTCCTAGATGCGTTATGGATTAAAGGCTCTCCCAACCGGACTTGCTCTGGTTGATCACTATGGCCAAAAACCACCGCTGACCGTTGACTACGGCAGTCCCTCATTAAGACTCCGCCAGAAAAAAATTTCATCCAAGGGCGAGCTCTTGATTCGCGCAGTGAAAGAAAAGCCGGGTGCCCGAGTGCTTGATATGACCGCAGGGCTTGGTATTGATGCGTTTATATTGGCGTCCTACGGACATCATGTGATGATGCTTGAGCGTTCTAAAACAGTCTTTTTGTTGGTTAAGGATGCGCTTAAGCGGGCGGCGCAAGATGACGAATTGCAGCCGGTGGTGGCCCGTTTGGCAATACACCATTGGGATAGCACCTCACCCTTTCTGCCAGCAAAAGGGTTTGATGCGGCTTTGGTAGACCCGATGTTTGAAGAGAAAAAGAAGTCTGCGCTGCCGCCCGGAAATATGCAGATGTTGCAGGCGTTTTTAGGCCAAGGCGCTGAACTCCAGCCGTTTTTAGCGGCAGCCCAGGCACTGGGTATTCGGCGTACGATTGTTAAACGGCCTCGCCTCGACCGAGCACCTTTGGTTAACGCGCCTCGCCCTGTGTATCAGCTAACGGGTCGTAGCAGCCGATTGGATGTTTTCTTTAATCAAGTCTAGTGCCAAGTGCTGCAGATCGGTTTGACTCGCCTCGCTGATTAGCGTGGCGAGCGCCGCCTGGGGCTTAATCCAATTCGCATTGTCCTGCGCCTTCCTATCATTGATCGGCTGAGTTTGGCTAAGCATCTGAATCAGTCGTTCAGTCAAGATCAAATCCTCTGGGTTGAAGGCGGTCGTCGTGATTGTCAGGGTTTTGATGCGTTCATTGATTGTAGCGAGATCGTCCAGTAAGTCGGGTTTAACCTTGAGTAGCGCGCAAGCTAAGGCGATTTGCTTTAGGGCGGGCTCGATAATACCGGCGATTTGAATTAGATCAGAGGCCAAGGGGCTGTCAACGCGCGCCGAAGACACTTGCTGGTCCTCGGTTTTATAATCGAAGATCTCAAGCAGTTCATTGATGCGTTCAGCGCTAGGCGCAAGCTTGGAGAAACAAATTGCGTTGAGCAGGGGCGCGAGCACTGTAAGCTGATCAAAAAACGGCTCAGGGTCAATCATCGGTTCTTGGATTAAACGATTGGCAATGAGGCTCGGTAAAACGAAAAGGTGCGTGACGCTATTGCTGTAATAGCGCATATCAATGAGTCCGCCGGGCGTAATGGTAATCATCGGCTCACCGTCCCTGAGCTGTCGTTCGGCGCCAGAGGTTGATAAAAAGTAGTCGATTATTTGCGCATCGGATTGGTCAAAAATTGAGGAGATTTGATCGGCCTCAATGAGGGTGGTTAAAAACCGAAGTTGGCGGCGAAGTCTTTCTTCAGGAATCTCGAGATGACCCGCATGCACAAACAAGGTTGCTAATATCTGAGTTGGGTTAACCGGTATAGCGGCATTGATGCCTTGAACAATGTGATGTCCGAGCTCGCGACAAATGGCTTTGTGCTTGTCGGGCTCGATCATTTCCAAGTCCGAGTCCACTCGCATAGACAAAAACTGCTCAAGAGAAATGGGTTCGCCGAAATTAACCGAGACCTGGCCAAAATCGAGTTTAAAATATCGAAACACGCCGAAGAGGTCGCGTAAGGACTCGGTCTTTTTTTGATGGCCTTTGCGTTCATCCAGATAGCTGCTGATTTCCAGAACGCGCTCGTAGGAGAAGTAGACTGGAACAAACTGTATGTCTCGATGATGATCTCGGTAGTATCCCCTTAAAGTCATATTGATCATGCCAGGTCGAGGCGTCAGCATACCGCCTGTCCGACTGCGGCCGCCTTCGACAAAGTATTCTAGGCTGTAGCCTTTCGATAAAAGTAAGTGAATGTATTCGTCGAAGACTGCTTTATAAAGTAGGTCCTCTTTGAAGCTACGACGCATAAAAAACGCGCCGGCGCGTCGCAAGAGGGGGCCCACGATGAATAGGTTGAGGTTGATGCCGGCAGCAATATGCGGCAGCGCCAAGCCGTTGTGATAGAGCACGTAGGACAGTAATAGGTAATCGATATGACTTCGATGGCACGGCACATAAACGATCTCAGCGTTATCCGAGACGGCGCGTACCCGCTCTAGATGGCTGACTTCGATGCCGTTATAGAGTCGGTTCCAAAGCCACGTCAGGATGATGCTAAAAAAACGAATCACGCGGTAAGACTGATCCGACGCAATTTCAGAGGCATAACGGTAAGCTTGCGCAGCGACCCGATGTCGGGGCCGTTCGCTGGCTTCGGCAACGGTCATAATGGCGGCATCGACCGCCGGTGCCGCTAATAGTTCATCAAGCAGTGTTCGCCGGTGTGACAAGTCGGGGCCGATAATAGACTGTTTTTGACTCTTGAAATGACGCCGGAGTAATCGATGGATGCGTTTGGTTTTAAGGGCTGCGGAAGGTAGGTCGTTGGTAAGTTCGTCGACATCAAGCGGGTCACCAAAGTGTACTAAGATATGCCGTCGGGTGAGCGCGATACACAAGATCTTTCGAAATTTTGAGGTTGATGCCCATTGATCTGAAAGCAGCACTTTCCACAGGGAAAGCGCACGGTCGGGTTGGTGCCCCCAGTAAATGGAAACGGGTACTAGGCGCGTTGCCAATTCGTCACCGATAGCGGGATCAACCTTCAGTGAGGTGGACCGAGCGTCTCCTCTGGCTGAGCGGCGACCCCAGAAACCTTCTCGGTGATTTAGGCAAAAGTAGGCGTTGGGCGCGTTGGGGTCTAGCGTCAGAGGCTCTGGTAAGCGGCTCGCTTCACAGCCCAGTTCAAGCAATAGCCGGTCGGCTAACGAGTCGGAATCTAGGATGTAGCGAACGTTGGTGGGGATTGCGTGTTGGGCAAGCGCAAGGGCTGTTTGTTCATGGTTGATGAAAGTCGGCCGTAGCCAGAGTCTAAACAGATGCAGAAGTTGCTGGTTAATGACTCTATAAATAGAGCCACGAGGGCGGCTAGAGCCTGCCATCTAGCAGATCGGAAAGACGCTCGGCAGTGTTTCGGCCATTGCCTTCAATTTCAACTTCAAAAATACGATTAAATTTTCGTTCAGAGGCCGCGGCGACATCCGCTCCAGAGGTTAAAACCGTGGGTCTAAGAAAAACTAACAAATTCTGTTTTTCGATATTTTTGGTGCGACTTCGAAACAGCGCGCCAAGTCCCGGGATGCTACCGAGCAAGGGGACACGAGACTCGGCTTGCGTTTCTTTGTCTCGAATCAAACCGCCGAGAATAATGACTTCCCCGTTTTCGACCAAAATGGTGGTATCGATGGTTCGTTTATTGGTGATCAAGTCGGCTGCAGCCTCGGAGCCAATCACGGTTAGGCTCGAGGCATCGACCTCAGAGACCTCCTGGTGGATTAAAAGCCGGACTAGGCTGTCGCTATTGATGTGCGGCGTCACCTCAAGGGTTAAACCTACATCTTCGCGTTGAATGGTGGTGAATGGATTGGTTGTACCCTGACTACCCGTGACGGTGGAGCCCGTTCTGAAGGGGACATTTTGACCCACAACGATTTTAGCTTCTTCGTTGTCCATGGTCGTGATGCTCGGCGTTGATAGCAAATTAACATCACTATTGGCGGCCAAGGCCTTCACAATAAACGCAAAGCTCGTCCCAGTTGTCGACACCTTGCCGCCGGCAATAAGGGGTGATTCTCCAAAGCTTGATGGGGGGGAAATGAGGCCGCTCGGGGCAGCCAGGCCTTGCAGAATTTGAGCCAAGGTACCGCTCGGGGCGGTGAGTCCCAGGGGCGTTGTACCCGTTGAGGCATCGCCAACCGCGAGCTCGCTGCCCAACTGTTGGCTGAAATCTGAGGTCACCTCGACAATGGCGGCTTCAATTAAGACCTGCATTCGGCGGACATCAAGGCTTTCAATGATGCCGATCAAATCGATCATATTGGATGGGTCGGCTCGAATGACCAAGGCATTAATCGCTTCATCGGCCTGAATGCTGACTTCAACCATCGAGTCTTCGCTGCTTTTGCTCTTGCTGCTGATCAAGTTGCTCAGGATCTCCGCCATCTTGGTCGCATCAGAGTGCGACAGCTGGATGACTTTAATAGTCCCTGATCGATTCGCAGGAACATCAAGCTGATCAACCAGCGCTTTAACCCGTGCGAGCGTATAGCGCTCACCTTTAATCACCAAGCTGTTCGTTCGTTCGCTGGCCACGATGCTGATCCGATTGGGACCCTTAGCGCTTTTACCGATTTGATCGGGCGCGAGCTCTTCGAGCAATTTAACCATGTCTTCAACCCAGGCTTCTTTGAGGTTGATAATGGCAACTTCAAGACTGTCGGCGATGTCGACCCGATTAATGATTTCAACCAAGCGGTTGATGTTGGAGGCATGATCGCTAATGATCAGCACATTGGGCTCGCTTAAGGCGGCAATGTGACCATACTGTGGGATCAGTGGACGCAGCACCTTGACCATTTCTTCTGATGGCGCATTGGTGACGGTAATCACGCGGGTCACCAGTTCTTCGGATTCGAGATCATCGACAAAGTCGTCGGGATTACTGCTTTGTTTTGCCAGGACGGTTTGAACAATTTTGATGGCGGATCCTGCTGAAACCGCTGCAAAGCCATGGACCTGAAGCACGCTGAGAAAGAGTTGGTAAACCGATTCTTCATCCATGTTGACGTTGGAGATAACCGTAACATCGCCTTTTACACGGGGGTCAATGATAAAGCTTTTGCCCGTGATCGCCGAGACTTGGGTCACAAACTCCCGGATATCGGCATTCTTTAAATTGATCTTCCAGCTGTCATCGGCCTGAGCCATTGCTGGTGTCATTGAGCACAGAAGGAATAGGATTCTTGCAACAAAAGTCATAAGGTTTGCGGTTCGCTCTTTGCGCTTGAGTTTACTGGATCATGCTCGCTTAGGGTATCGGAATCGTGAGGAAAAAGCGTCTGCCGCCGCGTTCGACTTCGACCCGAACTCGGCCCGCTGCACGGGCTTGATCGATTAATCTGGCGTCGTTCATGGCGACGCCTAGGGGCGCGCCATTCACCGATACGACGCGATCGCCAGGTTGCAAACCCGTGTTATTGAGTGCCGGATGCGCCGTATCGACCTTATAACCTTGGCTACTACCAGGGGCAACAGCGCTTAGACCATATTCCTTGAGGACGGCCTGGGGGTTGCGTTGTAGTCGGTCTCGGACCTGACTCAGGATTGTTGACCCAGCGCTGGATGAGCCCGCTTGTGGCGCTTGGGCGGGTTGGCGCGTATTTGAGGCCGTTTTACGGCTGCGATCTTTGGCGCTAGCAGACGCCGTGCTAGAGGCCTTAATGTTCAAGCGCTTCGTGATAAAGAGTAACTTCTCGAGCCTTGCACCGCGACGCAAGAGGATGTGATCGGATTCAACCGAATGTAGGACACTGTTTCCCGGTAGTTTGTCACCAACGAGATACAGTTTGCCGTCCTTGCCGCGCTCAGCGACGATTGCGCTTGAGGTGCTAGGCACATCACTTAAGAAAACGCCCTGAAGCTCGAGGTTGAGGCGGGTGGTTGGTGCACTCACAACTTGTTCGGGTTGATTGTCGTCGACGCGGCCAAATAGTTGGCGTGTGGCTTGACTTGGCCCGGTGCCGGCAACGGTCGACGCAGGGCTTTGGACAGATTCGGAAGGCTCAGAGACCGTCGCTGCTAAATCTGCATCCAGATAAAAAAACACATTTTCAACCACGAGATAAATAGTCCAGGCACCCAGCATGAACAAGACGCCTAAAGACACCGGTTTTCGGAAGCTTTCGAGATTGAATTGACCCATGGAGACTTAAGCGATTGTGTTTTCGTAAGGTTACAGGATTTTTTCTTCAAACAGCAGTGGCTGCGTGAGTTGCATGGCCCCAGGAACCTGCGCGAGCACGAGCAACCGGGGCTGTAATTCGGCGCTGAACCAACCGTCGAGACTCAGCACAAAACGCGCCAGATAGTCCGAGTCCCGAGTGAGGTTGAGGGCTGGCGAGCAAGCTTCAAGGTTGAGTTTGGCCTGTAGCGGGGGCAGTTGGTACTGGGCAACGCCATTAAAACCATTGAGTGCGATTCGGCCGCCTGACCAAACCAAATCGCCTGCGAAATCGGTTAAGCATTCCGCGGAGGCCTTAGCAGAGCCGTTTTTGAGTGTTACCGATCCTGAAAACTGATGTCCGTAGACGCTTGCGAGTTGGTTAATGTCACTGCTGTTAATTTCACCGCTGAGATTTTCTATCATTAGAATTTTTTGGCCCGGTATGATCCCGAGTCTGCCGGTGATCTGATGACCGGGCCCAACAATGCTCATTGTTTGGAAGAATGTCATGGTACCCAGGGAAAAACTGGGCCATTGCAACTGCCAAGATACGCGTGATGGCGGAAAGCCTCGAAACTGTACCAGCACATGACCGGCTCTAAGGGACCCTCGGGGCAGGGCAACCTTAATATCCGTTGGCAAAGTAAGGCTTGGCTCAATGAGTCGAAAGGCAAGGCTTGCGGGCAGAAACCAGGCGGTCGCGACGAGGGCTATGACCAAGGCTAGCAGTCCGGTTATCCCCCAACGGATCAACCCCATTGGACTTGCTTTTGAGCACCATCAAGGATGCGCCACCAAAGATCCGGCGCGTCGCCTTCTTGCTCCTGCCAGGAATCAATGCTGCAGCGGATTTCGTTTGAGAGTTGCGCGCTCAGCGCGAGCGCAAAATCAAGGTCGGTGTCCCAAGTCGATATATTGGCTTTAAGCCAGATGCTGGTAAAGGCTTTATAGGCCCGGGTTTGCAGAATTACTTCACTGCTGCCCTGATCGGTTGTGGCCAAGCCTTGATACAGGCTCGGCGTTTTTGACCAGCTTACGGGGCCTAAGATTGCCGTGATGGTATCGGCAACAAGGTCCAGTTCAGGCGCCTTAATATAAATTTCAAGATCTGGATAGCGGGTCTTAGTCATGATTGCCCAGCAAACGAACTAATAGGTCGGTGTAAATGGTTGTGAGCACCGCAAGATCCCCAACGCGAACGCGTTCGTTGACCTTGTGAATGGTTTTATTAACCAGTCCCAGTTCAATGAGCTCAATGCCGTAGGGCGCGATAAATCGTCCATCAGAGGTGCCCCCGCCAGTGGATAGGATGACCTCTTGGCCAGTGATGGCTCTTAAGGTAGCAACGGCTGCATCGATGAGCCGTCCCTTTTCGGTCAAAAAGGGCTCACCTGAGAGCGACCACTGGATTTCGAAGTCGAGACCGTGTGCGTCCAAAATCGCTTCCGTTTGGGCAATCAGCCCAGCCTGGGTTGAGGCAGATGAGTAGCGGAAGTTGAATTCGATCTGGGCATCACCGGGCACAACATTTTGGACACCCACACCCGCGTTGAAATTGGAGACTTGGAAGGTGGTTGCCGGAAAGAAGTCGTTGCCCTGATCCCATTGTTTGCAGGCCAAGGCGTTAATGGCTGGCATGGCCTGATGGATTGGGTTTATGAGGGTGTCTGGATAGGCCACGTGGCCTGACTTGCCTCGAATCACAAGATGGGCGTTCAATGAACCGCGACGACCAACTCGAATCATATCGCCCAAGGTTTGCGAGCTTGAAGGTTCACCGACAACACAGTAATCGAAATGAATCTGAGCATCGGCAAGGGCTTGCATCACGCGCACGGTGCCATGCTTTGCTGCGGCCTCTTCATCGCTTGTGATGAGAAAGCCAATCTTGCCAGTGAAAGTACCTTGTTGGTGGATAAATCGCTCACAGGCAATGATCATGGCGGCTAAGGCCGATTTCATGTCAGCGCTGCCGCGACCGTATAACCAGCCATCGGATACCGTCGCCGCAAAAGGCGGAAAGGTCCAGTTCCTCAAGGGCCCCGCTGGGACCACGTCGGTGTGTCCGGCAAAAACCAGGGTTGGACCCGGTATGCCACTGTCCTTGAGGGCCCAAAAATTCTCGACATCGGCAAAGGGCATGGGGGTGATATCAAAACCCATCGCCGTCAGGCGCTCAATCATGAGGGTCTGGCAGCCTTCATCCTTTGGTGAAACAGAAGGTTTTGTAATCAACGCTTGGGCCAGGGCCAGCGTTTCGGTATCGTCAATGGGTTCGATGGAATTCGTCATCCGGTTAATTGTGTTGATGGAGTTGGGCGTTTAAGGCGATGGCTTGGCGATTGGTTCGGCATTGCACCACGCCAGTTTGAGAATGACGGATAAACAGTAAATCACTTTGCCCGTTGAGTTCTCGCGCTTTGAGCCTTTTAACCGTTTCGCCGTGTTCATCCAGCAGACTGACCTGAGTGCCGGGTGTAATATACAGGCCCGCTTCGATGGTGCAACGATCACCCAGCGAGATGCCGGTTCCAGCATTGGCGCTGATCAAACAATCCTCGCCGATGGTGATGACATGATTACCGCCCCCAGACAAGGTGCCGGCTGTAGAGGCACTGCCACCAAGATCAGTGCCTTTGGCGACAAAGACGCCCTGTGAGATTCTGCCTTCGACCATGTTGGGCCCTTCCGTCCCAGCATTAAAATTAACAAAACCCTCGTGCATGACGGTCGTGCCCGCACCGAGATAAGCGCCCAGACGGACTCGTGCCGAATCGGCGATTCGCACGCCCTCGGGTACGACATAGTTGGTAAGTTTGGGAAATTTATCGAGGCTTGTGACCTCTAAATGGCGTCCCTCGACGCGGGCCAATAACATCGCATCGGGCAGAGCTGAGATTGCCATAGGGCCCTCTGAGGTCCAGGCGATATTGGGCAGTGCAGCATAAATGCCGTCTAGATTCAGACTGTTGGGTCGCGTTAAGCCGTGGGATAGCAAATGAAGCTTCAGATAGGCCGCGGGAGTCGATGTAATCGGACCGTCGGTTTTTAGCCAGGTCAGGACACACGGCTTTTGGCTGTTTTGCAGGGCTTTGAGTAAGGCAAGTTGCTCTGGCTGCTCAATGCAAGTGCATAAAGCCGCACGCGCCGCCTCATCGAGGGGGAACAGGCCTTCGCTTGCTGAGAAATCAACGATCTGGCCGAAGCTTTCGATTAAGTCCGGGCTGGGTTGCAACAGTGGGCGAGGATAAAAGACCTCAAGCCAGTCATCGTTTGCGTTTTTTGTTCCGATCCCAATTCCAATACTGAACATAATGTCTCCAACGACTCAGGGCGCTTGCTGTCAAAGGACAGGATTATGACTGGTTTGACCCGAACTTTCAGCCAAGCGCCTGAAAACACGCTTTGATTCGCTCGGCGGCCTCAATACAGGCGGCTTGCTCGGCAACCAGGGCAATTCGAACACGTCCTGCTCCGGGGTTTAGGCCGTTGACCTCCCGGGACAAATATTGGCCCGGTAACACCTTAATGTTGCAGAGCCGCATGAGGTTCTGCGTAAATTCTTCGTCATCGATGGGGGTTTCAGGCCATAAATAGAAGCTTGCGGCGGGGGCCGTGATCGGCCAAACAGGTGCGAGAGTCTGTATGAACGCTTGGGTTTTAGTTCGATACAAGGCGCGATTATCGATAACGTGGGCTTCGTCCGACCAAGCCAACGCGCTCAGTTTTTGCGTATGCACCGGCATCGCGCTGCCATGATAGGTCCGGTACAGCAAAAATTGTCTTATTAGGTCGGCATCACCAGCGGCATAGCCTGACCGCAGTCCAGGCAGGTTTGAACGTTTTGATAAGCTATTAAAGGCAAGGCATTGCTTAAAGTCGGTATTGCCCATGGCGGCTGCGGCCTGCAAAAGACCCACCGGTGGCGCGGCTTCGTCGGCATAAATCTCGGAGTAGCATTCGTCAGCGATAAGGATCACGTCATGCTCTATCGCGGTGCGAATGAGGCTTTGCAGATCTTGCTCGGTCATCAAGGCGCCATGTGGATTGCCGGGATTACACAGGTACACCATTCCCACGCGGGCCCAGGTCTCGTCATCGATTTCGCTAAAATTGGGTTTAAAACCCTGGCTGGCAGGACAGTCGAGGTAATGGGGTGTGGTGCCTGCCAGCAGGGCAGCGCCTTCATAAATTTGGTAAAAAGGATTTGGCAGCAAGGTCAGCGGCTTTGTAAGGGGCCGACTCAAAGCCTGTGCGACGGCAAATAAGGCTTCACGGGTTCCGTTAACCGGCAATATCTGATGATCCGGGTCAGGATGAGCGGGTGAAAAACGGTTTTGGAGAAACCCCGCTATGGCCTGACGAAGTTGGTCCGTGCCTTTGGTTGGCGGATAGGTCTTTAAGCTTTGCTTTGCCATGTCGCCTTGTTTTAAAAACGCGATAATGAAATCAGGGGGTTCATGTTGTGGCTCACCCATAGCAAGAGAAATGAAGCGTTGGTCAGCGGGTTGCACCGACTTCAACAACTGGTTCAACCGATCGAAGGGGTAGGGATTTAATCGGGCTAAATTGGGGTTCATGCAGAAAACCTTTGAATGTGCTGGTCGAGTTCCGCTTGAATCGCCTTTGAGAGTTGGGCTTCAGCATCAGGGTCATTCATTGGCAACCCGTTTTTGTTCACAATATGGAAGACGTCCTCAACGCGCTCACCGAGGGTCGTGATTTTTGCGGCCTGAATCTGAATGTGGTGGGACTGAAAAACGCGGGCGAGCTTCGCCAGTAATCCAGGTCGATCTGCGGCAACGACTTCAAGCAGGGTGAAGGTTTCATTGGCGCGGGAGTCGATCGAAATTTGGGTTCGAGCGTTGAATTCTTTTAAAATTCTGGGCGTTCGTCGGGCGGAAACTTTAAAGTCATCGCCTGCCGTGATTGCCTGGTTAATCGTTTGGCGAACACGATTGAGTCTGTTTTCTCGGCTCTGCTGACTCAGCGGTTGGGTCTCGAGCACGTCAAAAGTGTAGTCTGTGCGACCTTTCGTGTTGCCTGGAATGCGCGCATCAACAATGTTCATACCGAGCTGATCAAAGGCAGACACAATGGCGAAAAATAGCGGTTGATCTGATGGCAGATGAATAAAAATATGGGTCACGCCGGAATCGGTTGTGAGCCGTGATTGGCTGTCTTCGATGAGAATGAGTGGTCCAGTTGCAGGATCATAAGCATCGAGTGATTCGGTATGGTTAATGATGTTGAGCTCTGATTCGCGTAGGAAGTAGTCATCGTCTAACCCTTCCCATAGAGACCGCACACGCTCGAGCGCGATGCCCTTGGCTGTGAGCTTGGCGCTCGCGCGCAATTGCACTTGTGCTAAGTAGTCTTCTCGATCGATCATATTGTCAACGCCAAGTCGTAGGACTCGTTTCGTCTCGAGATAGAGTTGGCTCATCAAGGCGTCGCGCCAGCTATTCCAAAGCGTTGGGTTGGTGGCATTGATGTCCGCAACCGTCAGGGCGTAGAGGTAATCGAGTCTCACCTGGTCCCCCATTTGTTCCGCAAAGTCTCGGACCACATCCGGGTCGAAAATATCTTTGCGTTGGGCTGTCGTCGACATGAGAAGGTGGTTTTTGACCAGCCAGCAAACCAAATTGGTATCCCAAGTCCCCAATTGGTGGCGGGCGCAGAAGGCGCTGGCGATTTCAATACCCAGCTCGGAGTGATCGCCTCCTTTGCCTTTTGCAAGGTCGTGGAAAAAGCCAGCAATGTAGAGTAATTCGATTTTCGGTAAACGATGATGGATGTGCGCGGCGATCGGGAACTCTTGTTGCTGATTTTTGTAACGGAAGCGGCGCATGTTGCGAACGACCTGCAGGGTATGCGCATCAACCGTATAAATGTGAAATAAATCGAACTGCATTTGACCCACAACGCGTTCGAATTCGGGCAAGTAGGCCCCCAGAATACCATAGCGATTCATGCGCCTAAGTTGGGAAAAAAGATGGTGCTCGACTCGCAGCAGATTCAAAAACAAGGTTGTTGCGAGTTCGCTCTGTCTGAAGGCATCATCGATTCGTGCGGCTGAGGTTTGGGCTTGCCTGATGGTGCTCGCTCGAATGCCTTTAAGCTCGGGTGTTTCGCCCAGAATGACGAACATCTCAAGTAGCGCCTCGGGGTTGCGCTCGAAAATATCGGGTTGGGTAACTTCCAAATAGTGGTTGTTGGTTTGAAATCGCTCGTTGATTTTAATGGGCTTGGCACGTCGGCCACCCTGAACGACTTGCTCATCGAAATCCTGCAGGATGATCTCATTGATGGTGCTCACAGACTTTGCAAATCGATAGTAGTCCTGCATGAATTGCTCAACCGCCAGTTGCGCGTCATCCCGATAGCCTAGTGCAAAGGCTACTTTTTTCTGATTGTCAAAAAACAACCGGTTTTCATCGCGCTCAAGGAGATCGTGCAGCACAAACCTGATCTTCCACAGGAATTCGCGGGCATCGAGAATTTTATTGGCTTCTTCCAGTTCTAAAAATTTTTCGTCAACTAAAGCGTTGAGCGCTCTGGTTTGATGGTGAAATTGTGCGATCCATAAGATCGTCTGGATATCGCGCAGTCCGCCGGGCGCCGTTTTTAAATTGGGCTCCAGGCTGTATTCGGTGTGGTTGGACTTGGCATGTCGGTCTTGCTGTTCGGCATATTTTGCTTGGAAGAAGCTTTTGGTTTTCCAACCGGTTTTGGATCGTAACTTTAAGCGCAACTGTTGCAGCAGGTAAGGCGCGCCACAGATTGCTCTTGCATCGAGTAAGGCGGTCATGATGGTTACATCGTGCGCAGCTTGGTGAAGAGACTCTTTAACAGAACGAACGCTGTGCCCAACTTCCAAACCAATATCCCAAAGCAGGGCAAGAAAGGATTGAATGTTCGAGCTATGGTGTTGCGCGTTGGCCCGTTCGATGAGAATCAGCAGGTCGATGTCGGAGTTGGGCAAGAGTTCACGACGCCCGTAACCGCCAACGGCAACCAAAGAAATCCGACTTTTTCTAAGGCTGGATAGATTTTCATCCCAACTGAATCGTTGCCAGCAAAGGCTCAGAATATGATCGATAAAGGCAGCCCTTGCGGTGATCAGCTGGGTAACGCTGGTCCCATTCGCAAAGTCGGTGTGCTGATGCGCTCGGAAATCAGCGAGTGCCGCCTTTAGCAGGGGTAATGGGGTCTTGCTCCCAGAAACCGCGTCAGTGAGTGCCGCAAGATCCGGGCTAACCAATTCGAGGGAGGTCATCATCGCACCGGTGGGTGAGTATTTCATAGCCGGTATCGGTTACCAAGATAGTATGTTCCCACTGTGCGGTTAATTGATGATCCTTGGTCACAACGGTCCACTGATCTGGCAGCAGCTTAACGGCAGGCTTGCCCGCATTAATCATAGGCTCGATGGTGAAAATCATGCCGGGCTTGAGGGTCATGCCCGTTCCTGCTCGCCCGTAGTGCAGCACTTGAGGCTCATCATGGAAGACGCGACCGATGCCGTGGCCGCAGTACTCGCGAACGATTGAAAACCGATGTTTTTCCGCAAAACTTTGGATGGCAAAGCCAATGTCGCCCAGTTGCGCCCCCGGTTTAACCGCCGCAATGCCAAGATTAAGGCTCTGCTTACAGGTCTGAACCAGGCGCTCGCCGCGAACCGTGCCGTTGCCCACAACAAAGGTTTTGCTGGTATCGCCATGAAAACCATCTTTGATTAGGGTTACATCAATATTGACAATATCGCCATCTTTCAGGATTTTGTCATCTGATGGGATGCCATGGCACACAACATGGTTCACCGACGTGCAAATCGATTTCGGAAATCCTCGGTAGTTGAGCGGGGCAGGCGTCGCTTTTTGATGATCGATGGTATACCGGTGGCAGATACGGTCGAGCTCGCCCGTACTGATCCCGGGGGTGATGTAGTCTGCGATCATTTCCAGCTGTTCTGCCGCCAGAGCGCCCACCACGCGCATTTTTTCAATCTCAGTCGCTGTTTTGATGTTGACCACGTTCGCCTCCTTAACCGGGCGAGAGTATAGCAGGCAAGCCGCCCTATGGCAGGCTAAATCATTGGTTTAATGCGCCAAACATGGTATAAAGCGCGCCGCGGAAACGTAAATCGGGGTGTCGGCAAACGCCTTCATCTTAAATCAGCACACACATCGTCACAGGTTGCGGGTGCCTTCGGGTTGCAGTCTGGGATGTGTGGAAGCCTAACCCATACAATTTGGAGACATCATGGCTCAAGTCAACATGCGTGACCTGCTAGAAGCAGGCGTCCACTTCGGACATCAAAAGCGATACTGGAACCCTAAAATGGGTGAGTTTATCTTTGGTGCTCGCAACGATATCCATATTATCAACTTGGAAAAAACCGTTCCGGCATTCGAAGAAGCCTTAGCGTTCGTGGCCTCCCTGGCAGCGAAAAAGAACAAAGTGCTGTTCGTGGGTACAAAGCGCAGCGCCAGTAAAATCATTAAGGAAGAAGCCTCTCGGTGCGGCATGCCTTATGTCGACAAACGCTGGTTAGGCGGCATGCTGACGAACTATAAAACGATTCGTCAATCGATTCGCCGATTGCGAGACCTCGAAGAGCAAAGCACCGATGGCACCTTTGCGAAACTCACCAAGCATGAAGCGCTGACGCGGCAGCGATTGCTCGAGAAACTCGAAAGCAGTCTTGGTGGAATCAAAAACATGGGCGGTTTGCCGGATGTCATCATTATTGTTGACGTAGATCATGAAAAGATTGCTGTGACGGAAGCGAAAACCCTGGGTATTCCTGTTGTCGCAATCGTTGACACCAATAGCAATCCAGACAATGTGGACTTTTTGATACCCGGCAATGATGATGCGATTCGGTCGGTCCGGTTATTCATGAGTACGTTTGCCGATGCAATTTTAGAGGCTAAGGGCCAAACGGACGTGGTTCAGAGCGATTTTGTTGAAGTGGCAGAAGCCGATGCTGGGTCGCCAGAGACGGCAGCCGTTGACGCGTCAGCAGCAACAGAAGTGCCAGAACCTGCACCAGAGCCTGCCCCAGAAGCTGCAGTAGAGGCTGCACCAGAAACTGCGCCCGAAGCGGCCGTTGAAGCCGCAGCGCCAGCGGTGGTTGCGGCAGATGCCGCAGCAGAAGAAGGCAAGCCAGCTTAAGCGTCATGCGTTTGAGCAGTTAGGCGCGAATAATAGAAACAATCGAAAGCGGTCATAGAGATCGCTTTTTTTGAGAACAAAATTAAGGAAGGGTTATGGCGGCAGTGACAGCAGCGATGGTCAAGGAGCTGAGAGAGCGCACCGGGCTTGGCATGATGGATTGTAAAAAGGCCTTGGTTGAATCGGATGGGGATATGGATCTCGCCATCGATAACTTAAGAAAATCCAGTGGCATGAAGGCTGCGAAAAAAGCCTCTCGAACGGCGGCTGATGGCTTGATTCGCATCCAGATGGATGGGACGCAAGGTCTGATGGTTGAAGTGAACTGCGAAACGGATTTTGCGGCCAAGGATGATAATTTCATTAACTTTGCCGATCAGGTGACTGCGGCGATGTTTGAGGCCCAGTCAACTGACGTTGAAAGCCTTATGACATCAGGGTTTGAGGCAACACGGGAAGCCCTAGTGCAGAAGATTGGTGAGAACTGCAGTGTTCGTCGCGGTCAGATTTATCAAGGCCAGGTTGCGTCTTATTTGCATACTAACGGTAAAATAGGGGTGCTGGTTCACCTTCAAGGCGGCGATGACACGTTGGGACGAGATTTGGCCATGCACATTGCCGCTGCAAGTCCTCAGGTTGTCGCACCAGCGGATGCAGGCCAGGATATCTTGGATAAAGAGCGCGAAATTTATACGGCCCAGGCGGCGGAAAGCGGCAAGCCAGCTGATATCGTTGCGAAGATGGTGGAAGGTCGGGTTAAGAAGTTCTTAGCTGAGATCAGTTTGACTGAACAAGCCTTTGTAAAAGACAGCGATATCAAGATCAGTGCGCTGCTGAAGCAACATAACGCAGAGGTTCTCGCTTTTGTGCGCTACGAAGTTGGCGAAGGGATTGATAAAGAAGAAGTGGATTTCGCGGCAGAGGTCGCCCAACAATTGTCTTGAGATCGAATGATGCCCTCAAAAAAACCGACGCCTAAATACGAGCGAATCTTACTCAAGCTGAGCGGCGAAGCGTTGGGAAAGAATGGGGTTGGAATCGATCCAAAGGTCTTGGATCGAACGGCTTTAGAGATCGGACAACTTGTCGGTATTGGCATCCAAGTCGGTATCGTCATCGGAGGGGGCAACCTCTTTCGCGGCGCCGAGCTCAGCGCGGCAGGGCTCGACCGGGTGACCGGGGACCATATGGGCATGCTGGCAACGGTGATGAACGCCCTTGCCATGCGCGATGCATTAGAGCGAGCGAACATCCAAACGGTTGTGATGTCCGCTATTCCGATGAGCGGCGTCGTTGAACACTACGATCGCAGGCTTGCGATACGGCACTTGGAAGAGGGTGATGTGGTGATCTTCTCATCCGGCACAGGCAATCCCTTTTTTACCACAGATTCCGCCGCCTGCCTTCGGGGCATCGAAGTCGATGCCGATATTGTTCTGAAAGCGACCAAAGTCGATGGCATCTACTCTTCGGATCCCGTCACAAATCCAAGCGCCACCCGGTTTACAACCGTCACTTATGATGAGATCTTAGAGCAACAATTGGGGGTCATGGATCTGACTGCGATTTGCCTTGCCAGGGATAATGGTATGCCTTTGCGGGTATTCCAACTCGACAAACAAGATGCCCTGCTGAATGCGGTGGTGGGTGAAGGCGAAGGTACGCTTGTCGTGCCAAAAAAAGCAGAGGAGATGGCTGAATGATCGAGGAAATCAGGCAAGATGCGGAAGAACGCATGAAGAAGAGCCTGGCTGCCCTTGAGGTTGCCTTCGCTCGGATTCGAACGGGACGCGCGCACCCCAGTTTTTTAGATTCAGTGAATGTTGATTATTACGGCAACACCACAGCCCTCAGACAAATGGCGAACGTCAATGTCGAGGAAGGCCGATCCCTCGTTATCGTGCCCTGGGAGCGCTCAATGATTCCGGTGATCGAAAAAGCGATTCTTAAATCAGATTTGGGGGTTAATCCCTCTAGTAGTGGCGAAAGTATTAGAATTTCGATGCCGCCATTAACGGAAGAAAACCGTCGCGACTTGGCTAAAATTGCCCGCTCGGAGGCGGAAAACGCGCGAATCTCGATTCGAAATATTCGTCGAGACGCCAACAACGATGTCAAAGACTTCCTGAAAGAAAAGGAAATCAGCGAAGACGAAGCCCGGCGTGGCGAAGATCAGATTCAAAAGTTGACCGATGAAATGATCAAGCAAGCCGACCAACTGTTGTCCGGCAAAGAGAACGACTTGATGGCGCTCTAGGGCCCGTCGACAGCAAGCATGCTCAAAACCAGAATCTTGACCGCCCTCGTGATTGCACCGATTGCGCTCCTGGGTTTGTTTTATCTCTCCGCTTCAAATTTTAAATGGTTTTTGTTACTGATCCTTTTAGTTTCCGGATGGGAGTGGGCAAATTTTGCGCGCCTTCAGTCGCCCGGTCGGATCATCTATGCCGGTGGTTTAGGCGCCTTGTTTTTTGTCTCAAGCGACTTTTTAGTGCCCTGGCTCGCTGCCGCCGTTCTTTGGTGGGTCACCGCTTTGTGGCTCATTGCGCACTACCCCTCTCAGTCAGCGCGCTGGCAGCGGCCAGACGTAATTGGGTTGATTGGCGTTGTGACACTGATCCCATGTGGCGCAAGCCTTGTGTGGTTGAAAACGCAAAGTGATGCTGCAACGGTACTGCTGCTCCTGTTGGTCTTGATTTGGGCGGCGGATATCGGTGCCTATTTTGTTGGCCGGCGGTTTGGCCAACGAAAACTGTTACCCAATGTCAGTCCTGGAAAGTCGGTTGAAGGTTTAGTCGGCGGCTTAGTGATTGCCGTGATCGCAGGCTTTGCAACGCTTGAGCTGATGCCGAAGGTTGATGGCCGCGCGTTGGGATATGCCGGTTGGCTATGGCTGTTCCTTGGGATTGGACTTATTTCTGTTTTAGGCGATTTAACGCTGTCGATGTTCAAGCGGAGTCGAGGGATAAAAGACTCTAGTCAATTGCTGCCGGGTCATGGCGGTTTTTTGGACCGCTTGGATAGTGTGTTCTCAGCCGCGCCGATCTACTGCGGATTGCTGTATTTGACTGCGAGTTTGAAGTGAACAATAAGCGCATTACGATCCTAGGTTCGACCGGCTCAATCGGTCAAAGCACACTGAAGGTGTTGGCAACGCAACCCGATTATGAAGTCTTTGCGCTCACGGCAAATGGAAATGTCGATCTGTTACTTGCGCAATGCCAACAGTTTAAGCCTGAATTCGCGGTGCTGGGCGCCGCGGCGTTGGCCCAAGATCTCGCGGCAAAACTGCAAATCCTTGGACTTGCAACGCAAGTGCTAAGCGGACCGGCGGCGCTGGTCCAGGTCGCCGCGGATCCTGCTGTGACCCATGTTATGGCAGCCATTGTCGGGGGCGCGGGCCTTGCGCCAAGCTTTGCAGCTGCCGAATCCGGGAAGGTCATTTTACTGGCAAACAAAGAAGCCTTGGTGATGGCGGGCGCAATCTTTATGGACGCCGTGGCGCGATCGAATGCCACCTTGTTGCCGGTGGATAGCGAGCACAATGCGATTTTTCAGTGCCTTGGACAATCATCTCATGTTGGTAAGGGTGTTCAGAGAATTCTGTTGACCGGATCTGGCGGGCCTTTTTTGGACACGCCGCTGGCAGCTTTAGATCATGTAACACCTGATGATGCCTGTCGGCATCCGAATTGGGATATGGGCCGAAAGATTTCTGTGGATTCGGCCACGATGATGAACAAGGGGTTGGAGTTGATCGAAGCCTGTTGGTTATTCGATGTGCCGCCTGAGAAAATCGAGTTCGTGATACACCCGCAAAGCATTGTGCATTCCATGGTTGAGTTTGTTGATGGGTCAGTGGTTGCGCAATTGGGTCAGCCTGATATGCGGACGCCCATCGCACATGTCTTAGCGTTTCCGGAGCGCGCGGACGCAGGGGTTGCGCCGTTAGATTTTAACAAGCTCACGGCGCTGGAGTTTCGAGCGCCAGAGCTGAGTCGATTCCCTGTTTTACGGATGGCTCGTGAGGTAGCGAGCGGGGCAAAGAGTCTTGCGGTTACGTTTAATGCGGCCAATGAGGTGGCGGTTGAGGCCTTTTTGGCGGAACAGTTGTCATTTTTAAATATCAGCGTCGTGATCCAGGCGGCGCTGGATACGGCAGAGGCCCCGGAACTCCACAGCCTCGATGATGTCCTAGCCTGTGACACCCTGGCGAGGGCGCTGACCCGGCGTATTCTGAGTAGCCTATGATTGAATTTATGCAAAGCGTGCTGGCACTCATCGTCACAATATCGATTTTGGTGACGGTGCACGAATTCGGACATTTTTATGTCGCAAAAAAATGTGGTGTGCATGTTGAGCGGTTCAGCGTTGGCTTTGGCAAGGTCTTATTCCGCCTGCAAGGCAAACCGCCCAACCTGGATGAAGCGTACGCGACCGATGGCGCGCGCACAGTCAGTAATGAACCACTTGCTGGCACCGAGTATTGCATCGCGATGATCCCCTTAGGCGGCTATGTCAAAATGCTGGATGAACGGGACACGTTCGTCGCGGATGACCTGTTGGGCTTTGCTTTTAACCGAAAACCGTTATGGCAGAGAACGTTAATTGTTGCAGCTGGACCCTTAGCGAATTTTATATTGGCATTTTTTGTTTACTGGATCTTGTTTGTTGCTGGGGTCGGGGGTGTCGCGCCAATTCTGGGTGAGCCGCTGCCAGGCAGTGCTGCTGAGCGGGCTGGCCTGAAAGCTGGCTTTGAAATCCTAAGCGTTGACGATAAAGCAACGGTGACCTGGTCTGAAGTTAACCTTGGACTATTTGATCGTTTGGGCGATACCGGGGCAATCAAGGTGATCGTTCGGCCTGAGCCTGGGCTGAGCAACGTGCAAACGCTGTCCCTTCCCATTGCTCGGTTTTTAGCTGGTGAAGACGAGCCGCGGCCAGCCGCGGCCCTGGGACTGAGGCTGATGCAACCTGTCATTGCGCCGATTTTGGGGGAAGTCTCAGCTGGCAGTCCTGCGGATCTTGGGGGGTTGAAAGCTGGTGATCAGGTGGTCATGGTGGATGGCGTTGCAATGGATGCGTGGTCTGATTTTGTTTCCTTGGTGCAGGCGCGCGCCGGGCAGCGCGTTTCATTGCGGGTTAAACGCGGGCAGAGTGACCTGTACCTCGAGGTCACGCCAGCGGCGGTTGTAACCTCTGACGGCACGATCGGTCGGATAGGGGTAGCTCTTGGGCCTCAACAATGGCCTTCGTCAATGCAGCGGCTGACGCGAGCGCCGTTTTATACGGCTTGGTTACCCGCCCTTAATAAGACCTTTGAGATGACTCGGTTTACCTTTGAAAGCATCGGTAAAATGGTTCAGGGTCTGGTTTCAACGAGCAACCTTTCCGGGCCGATCACCATCGCGAAAATTGCGAATCAAACGGCGGGTAATGGGCTAGAGAGCTTCCTGGGATTTATTGCGTTGGTGAGCATTAGTTTGGGCGTGCTGAATTTATTACCCATTCCGATGCTTGATGGCGGGCATCTCTTGTACTTTCTGATTGAAGGCGTCACCGGGAAGCCGGTTTCTGAGCAGATACAAACTTGGGGATTACAAATTGGTATGGTCTTTCTTGTAGGAATCATGATGCTAGCCTTCTATAATGATTTACTCAGATTATGATTGGGCTCCTGTGAAGATCGCTGCGTTTAAATCTCTTGTTCGTTTGGGCACCCTCGCCTTGTTGCTGTGTGGCGTGATTCAGGCCCAGGCCTTTGTGATCTCCGATGTCCGGGTGGAGGGGTTGCAGCGCATCGGTGCGGGCGCGGTGTTTGGTGCGATTCCTTTTAATGTTGGCGATGAGGTGGATGACGACGGGCTTCGGCAGATCATTCGAGCGTTGTTCCGAACCGAAAATTTTGATGACGTTAAAGTTGGCCGCGATGGCAATGTATTGCTGATTATTGTTAGCGAGCGGCCCACGATCGAGATGATTGAAATCGATGGCAATAAGGCGATTAAAAGTGAGGCCTTGCTCGAGGGATTAAGTGGCGCGGGTTTGTCTGAGGGCGAAATTTTCAAAAAAGTCACCCTGGATCAAATGGGCGCCGAACTTGAAAGGCAATATGTCATCCAAGGTCGGTATGACGCTAAAATTTCAACCGAAGTTGAAAACCTGCCGCGTAATCGAGTGGGGATTAAGATTGAAGTCGATGAGGGCAGTGTGTCCGGTATTCGGCACATCAATATCGTGGGCAATCGGGTTTTCGATGATGCAACCTTAAGAGAACTGTTCGAGTTGCAGCTCCCAAGTTTGTTGTCGTTCTATACAAAAGATGCTCAATACTCTCGTGAAAAGCTGAAAGGCGATTTAGAGAACCTTGAGTCCTATTACCTGGACCGGGGATATTTGAATTTTGCGGTCGAGTCGACCCAAGTGGCCATTGCGCCCAATATGGAAGATGTATACATCACGATTAATGTCAACGAAGGTCAACAGTTTAAGGTGGGGCGCGTCGAGATTTCTGGCGAGCTCCGGGATATCCCGGAAGCGTCGATTCGACAACTAATCTTATCGAGGGAAGGTCAGATTTATTCTCGAGAGCTCATGACCGCCTCGGAAGAGCGCATTGAGATGATTTTGGGCAATGCCGGCTACACCTTTTCGAGTGCGACGGGTAATCCAGCCTTATCTGAAGACGGTGAGACGGTTGTGGTGCGATTCTTTGTGGACGCAGGCAACCGGGCGTATGTTCGCCGAATTTCGTTCCGGGGAAACACCTTAACCCAGGACGAAGTGTTGCGACGAGAACTCCGTCAGATGGAAGGGGGCTGGGCTTCGAATGCTTATATTGAAGCCTCGAAAGTCCGGCTTGAGCGGCTTGGTTTCTTTAAAGAAGTCAATGTTGAAACGCCGGCAGTTGCTGGCGTTGATGATCAGATCGACGTTGAATATACCGTGCAAGAACAACCATCCGGCGCAATTTCAGCGACCTTTGGCTATGCCCAGGATTTTGGGGCCATACTGGGGTTATCTTACCAAGAGTCCAATGTGTTCGGCTCGGGCAACTCGTTCAATTTGTCTGTAAACCGCAGTTCCTATCAAACGGCCTACAATCTATCGTTCTTTGATCCGTATTTTACGGTAGACGGTGTGAGCCGGGGCTACTCTATTTTTTATCGCAGCACGTCTTATGACGAACGAAATATTGCACGTTTTTCAACAGACTCCTTAGGCGCGACGGTTAATTTCGGTTATCCGATTAATGAGATTTCGAGGGTTAACTTTTCAGTGGGCGCTGAAAGTACCAACATCAAAGAAGGTATTTTCCCCTCCCAAGAAATCTCTCGATTCCTATCAAAAGAAGGGAACGACTTTTCACTAGTAACTGTGTCAGCCGCCTACACGATGTCAGCTTTGAATCGTGGCCTTCTGCCAACGGCAGGACGTGCTCAAACTTTGTCGTTCGAAGCAACCGTGCCGGGCAGTCAGCTCGAATTCTATCGGATCAATTATTCCGGGCAGATCTTCTTTCCGCTGACGAAACTGTTTACGCTCAGGCTTAGAACCGATCTGGGTTATGGCGGCACGTTTGGCAGTACCGAAACCTACCCGTTTTATAAGCATTTCTATGCGGGCGGTATGGGATCGGTTCGAGGCTACGAGAGTAATACGCTTGGTCCCCGCACCACGCGATCACCAAATGACCAATATGGCGAGCCCGATCCTTTGGGGGGTAATGTCTTGATTGAGACCAGTGCTGAGATACTGTTTCCATTGCCGTTTGTTGAGGATCAGCGCCAGTTAAAGTCGGCGATGTTCATTGATGCAGGTAATGTTTTCAACACCAATTGCCCTGAAATTTCCGTCTATTGCCTTAGTCCGTCAGACGGCGAGCTGCGGTATTCCGCGGGCTTTTCAGTGACCTGGATAACCGGGTTCGCACCCATTAGTTTTGCGATCTCTTATCCCTTTAACCGGCGGGATGGGGATGAGGGTGAGTCATTCCAGTTCGAATTGGGGCGAACTTTTTAAACACGCCGTAGTCTAATAATTTGAATCCCGCTTCAGGGTATGACAATATCTGCGCCCCGAGGAGTATCCGGGTATTTTTGGAAGGGGTGCAATCAACCTGGCCTGGTGTTTTGGGTCAGAATTTTGGAAAAAGCGCTGATGAAATCAGTTGTGCGAAGGAGATGCGTTGTGCGATTTAACAAATTAATGAGCCTGGTTTTAGTATTAACGGCGACCGCGTTCGGTTCGCTTTCCGTTCAGGCAGAAATGAAGATAGCCGTGGTTGATGTTGATCGAGCCGTCGCCGGATCCGAAGCCGCTCAGAAATTGCTGCGGCAGCTGCAGGAAGAGTTCAAAACAGACGAAGACACCATTAAGAAGATTCAAACTGAAGCGGCTGAGCTTTTGCAAAAAATGCAAAAAGATGCAGATGTGATGAGTGATGACGAAAAGCGTCGAGTCCAGCAAGAGATCGAGTCACTCAATAATGACTTTGTCTATCAGCGTCAAAAGCTCCAAAAAGAAGTGGCTGCCCGTCAGGGTGAGCTGTTTATCGGTACCGAAGAAAAGGTACGTAAGGCCATTGAGGACCTCGTTTTAGAAAACGACTACGATATGATTTTACCTCGCGCAGCGGCTTTATATGTTGGTGACCTCTATGATGTCACGCGTAAAGTGACCGAGAAGTTGAATCAAGCTGCAACGGCTCAGTAAGAGGCTTGTCGATAAAACGCCCATTGCTGGCAACCACCCTAGCGGAGATTGGTGAGCAATTTGGACTGACAGTCGTCGGTGATGGGCGGGTTAGAATTACCGGTATTGCGGCACTCGATGAAGCAGGGCCAGAAGATATCACCTTTTTGTTTAGTGCCAAATACTTAAGTCGACTGCCGACTTGTCAAGCCGGCGCAGTCGTCGTTTCCCCAAAAATCGCGACAGCACTAACCAGGCCCGGCCTCATTGCAGAACAACCGCGCTTAGCTTGGGCAAGAATTGCCACGTTATTTGATATCAGCGAAGCGTGGCCGGATATCCATCCAACGGCACAAATTGATGAAACTGCGGAGCTCGCTTTTGGCGTCTCGATTGGGCCGAATTCGGTAGTGCGCGCCGGCGCCGTCCTTGGACTCGATGTGGCTCTAGGATCAGGGGTGGTCGTGGGCGAAAACGTGCACATTGGTGACGGCTCTCAGATTCATTCGAACGTGGTGCTGTATCACCAGGTCCAAATCGGAAGCCATTGTATTATCCATGCGAATGCCGTGATCGGAGCAGATGGATTCGGCTTTGAGTTTGACCCTGCAGCGGGCGGCCTGGTGAAGATTCCTCAGGTTTACGGGGTAAGGATTGGCGATAAGGTCGAGCTTGGTGCTGGCACAACAATTGATCGAGGCGCGTTGACCGATACCGAGGTTGGCGACGGTGTGAAAATTGATAATCAAGTGCAGATCGGCCACGGCACTAAAATCGGGGCGCACACTGTCATATCCGGTACGACGGCGATTGCAGGAAGCACCAGGATTGGTCGATATTGTATGATTGGCGGGGCGGTGGGGATCATCGATAACCTCACCATTTGTGATCGAGTGGAAATCACTGCGATGAGTCTCGTAACCCAATCCATCAGTGACCCGGGCCGGTATAGTTCGGGGACGGGATTGATGCCGAGCAGGCAGTGGAAGCGCAATGTAGTGATCTTTAAGAAACTCGATGATCTTTATAAACGACTGCGCAAAATAGAGTCTTAGAAACCCTTGATTGGTCGGTTCCTTTAACGAGTTAAATAATCATCGCCACGTTCACGGCAATGGAGCAGTTATGGAAACAACGGATATTTGGAAATTATTGCCGCATCGATACCCTTTTTTGCTGGTGGATCGAGTGATCGAAATCGTTGATGACAAACGAATTGTGTGCATCAAAAATGTCACCATCAACGAGCAGGTCTTCACAGGCCATTTTCCTGCTACACCGGTTTTTCCTGGTGTGATGATTGTTGAAGCCCTTGCGCAGGCCGCCGGTATTTTAGCATTTGCCTCGCGTGGTAGAACCCTTGATGATGGTTATATCTATTATTTGGCGGGCACGGATAAGACGAAGTTTAAAAGTTCCGTGGTCCCGGGAGACCAAATGCGATTGGAAGTTGAAATCCTCAATCTTCGCAGCCATTGGATGAAAGCCCAAGGCAAAGCCTTTGTTGGTGATCGATTGGCATGCTCGACGTTGTTGACGTGCGCTGAACAGAAAGCGAGTTGACCTAAAAAGTGGCGCTCGAGTCGGCTAGCCACTATGTCCTTGTTGCGGGCGAGCCGTCGGGTGATGCGCTCGGTGCAGATCTGATGTTGGCCATCAGAGCAGAACAACCTAATGCGCAGTTCTCGGGCGTCGGCGGTCAATTGATGCAAGCGGCTGGACTGACCGTCTGGTTCGATATTGAAGCTTTGTCCGTCAATGGGTTCGTTGCACCGCTTCTGAAATTGCCAATGCTGATTAACCTGATCTGGCGCCTTCGTCGTCGCTGTTTGGCGCTTCAGCCGGCGGCGTTTATTGGCGTTGATTTCAACTTTTTCAACCTCTTATTGGCGGGTTTGCTCAAGCGCGCTCAGATCCCCACAGTACACTATGTCTCACCATCTGTCTGGGCATGGCGCAAAGGCCGGATTCATTCGATTAAGCGCCGGGTTGATCTGATGTTGACGCTCTACCCGTTTGAGACCGAGATCTATGAGCAGTTCGGTATCCCGGTGCGGTTTGTTGGGCATCCAAAGGCGCAATTGATTCAGAATGACGACGCGCAGACGCGCAATGCCGAGGCGCGCGCGGCCTTGGGCATTGCGCCCGGTGAGCAGGTGATTGCGCTTTTGCCGGGCAGTCGGCGTACTGAAGTGGCGTCGATGATGCCGGCTTATTTAGCAGCTGCGAATCAATTGTTATTGACGCGCTCAATACGATTTCTGGTTGCAGCAGCTAATCCGGTAAGGGCGCAGGAGATTCGAGATTTGATTCAAGCCTCTGGCGCCAACAGTGTTATTCAGGTCGAGGTGGGTAACGCGTTAACGGTCATGGCGGCAAGCGACGCGGTGATGGTGAATTCTGGAACCGCGACCCTTGAAGCAATGCTGCTTCGAAAACCCATGGTAATGGCTTACCGACTAGGCCCAATGACCTATTGGTTGGTCTCAAGAATGGTTGAGGCGAGGCATTTTGCTCTGCCGAATATTTTATCGGGTGAGGCGCTGGTTGAGGAGTTTATTCAGGATCAGGTTACAGGCCCTAATCTAGCGGCAGCCTTAGAGCGGCTTTTAGACCAAGCGGAACCAGTCCGACTGCAAGCAGCCTTTGATGCCATTCACCTGACGCTGAAAGGGGACCTCAGGCGGCAAGCGGCGCAACCCATCATTGCGCTCGCAGCGAGTCGTCAAAGCGTATGATGGGTCTTCGGATTGCAGGCCTAGATGAAGTCGGCCGTGGGCCCATTGCAGGGCCCGTCGTCGCCGCGGCCGTCATTCTGGATCGCGCGGACCCCGTCTTGGGGTTGAAAGACTCAAAAGCCGTCTCGGAAGCGAGTCGTCGTCGCTTGGATGAGCGTATCAAACACAGCGCTACCGCTTGGGCCATCGGACGAGCCGAAGTTGATGAGATCGATACGCTCAATATTTTACAAGCTAGTTTGTTGGCGATGACGCGGGCGCTTGATGGCCTAACGGTCTCGCCAGAATTGGCTTTGGTTGATGGTAATCGGTTACCCAAGATATCGTGCATTGGTCGCTGGATCGTAAAGGGCGATCAGGTTGTTGGCGCGATTCAGGCAGCATCCATTATCGCAAAGGTTGCTCGGGATGCCGAAATGGTGGCCTTAGATAGAGAATTTCCAGGTTATGGGTTTGCGGCCCATAAGGGGTATCCGACATTGAAACATCGCGCTGCCCTCAGCACGCTTGGATTAACGCCGCATCATCGGCGGACCTTTGCCCCTTGCCGATCGATGCTTGCGTCGTCCACGCTTTAAGAGGCCAGGCAACGTGGTAGCATGCAGGACTAAAGATGGTGACCTACAAGGACAATGTAATGGAAATTAAACGGCTAAAAACCAACCCAAGAATGAGTCAAGCGGTCGTCTATGGGGGACTTTTGACGACTGCCGGCCAGGTTGCAAAGATTACTGCGGGCGGATCCGTCGCTGAGCAGGCGCAGGAAATCTTGTCAGAAATCGAGGCCTTGCTGGCTGCTGCGGGCACGGATAAGTCCAAGTTGCTAACGGCGCAGATCTGGTTATCGGATATCAATGATTTTTCAGAATTCAACACCGTTTGGGATGCATGGGTTACCCCTGGGGCGTCCCCAACCCGAGCCTGTGTTGAGTCGAAGCTGGTGGTGCCGGCATTAAAGGTAGAAATTGCGGTCACTGCGGCCGTCGAATAAGGAGACCAATATGCAAGTCGCGGAACAATTGATCGTAGAACAAATCCAAATCGGGCCAATGCAGAATTTTGCGTATTTAGTTGGAGATCGCACAACAAGAGAGGTTGTCGTTGTGGATCCTGCTTGGGATATTCCTGGATTGTTGGGCATGATTGAGGAGCGTGATTACATATTAACCGGCGCGCTCTTGACCCATTACCACCCTGATCACTGTGGCGGTAGTTTTGGACACAATACGGTCGAGGGGGTTAGCCGCTTACTCGAACATCACAGTGTTCCGATTTATGCCAATGAACACGAAGCGGCGGGCGTGAAGAAAGTCACCGGTATATCTGACACGGATATTAAAAAAGTGACCTCAGGTCAAAAACTGAAAATCGGCGATATCGAAATCGAGTTTCTGCACACCCCAGGTCACACGCCAGGGTCACAATGCTTTCGAGTTAAAAACACCTTGATCTCAGGAGACACGCTCTTTATTGACGGTTGCGGGCGGGTGGATCTGCCAGGGTCGAACACCGAGGACATGTTTCGGAGCTTGCAGCAGCTGGCGAGCTTGCCCGATGACACGTTGTTACTGCCCGGACACAATTACAGTGCGGTGCCCCATGCCACGATGGGCGAAACCAAGCGCAGCAACACCTATCTCAAGATCAAAGACCCTGAAACCTGGAAAATGATGATGGGTGGGTAAGCTCTAAAAGTCCGCGTGACCGGGTGTTCTTGGGAAGGGGATAGCATCTCGGATGTTGTCCATGCCGGTCACATAGTTCAGCAGTCGTTCAAAGCCTAAGCCAAAGCCAGCATGGGGAACTGTGCCGTAACGCCTAAGATCTCGATACCACCATAAGCTCTCTCGCATCGCTTCATCGGGTATCCTTGCGTCCAAGACGTCTAAGCGCTCCTCACGCTGACTGCCCCCAATGATTTCGCCAATTCCCGGCGCGAGCACATCCATCGCGGCCACCGTTTTTTCATCGTCATTCAGACGCATATAAAAGGCTTTGATATCCTTCGGGTAGTCTAATAGGACGACGGGTCGGCCGACATGGGTTTCAGCGAGAAAGCGTTCATGCTCGCTTTGTAGATCTCGGCCCCAGGCCACTGGGAAATCGAATTTTTTACCCGAAGCCTCTAGAATTGTAATGGCCTGTGTGTACGACATCCGCTCAAAAGGCGCCTGCACGACGGTTTCAAGACGACTTCGAACGGTGTTATCGATCCGCTCATTGAAGAAATCGATGTCCTGCTGGCAGTGCTCGAGGACTGCTTTCAAGCAGTGTTTTAAAAGCGCCTCAGCCAGATCGGCATTGTCGGCCAGATCGGAGAAGGCAATCTCAGGCTCAACCATCCAAAATTCAGCCAGGTGGCGTGAGGTGTTGGAGTTTTCAGCCCGAAAGGTTGGGCCAAAGGTGTAGACTTTGCTCATGGCAAGGCAATAGGCCTCGACATTTAATTGTCCAGAAACGGTGAGGAAGGCTTCCTTGCCAAAAAAATCATCTTCAAAACTGACATCTTTTTGATTGACCAGGTCTAAGGTGCTCACGCGAAACAGTTCACCCGCGCCTTCACAGTCGCTTGCTGTGATTAACGGGGTGTTGATCCAATGAAATCCGTTTTGAAAAAAATAATTGTGGATCGCATTCGCCAGAACCGTTCGGACGCGAGTGATTGCACCAAAGGTGTTGGTTCTGGGACGAAGATGGGCAACGCTCCGCAGATACTCAAACGTGTGCCGCTTCTTGGCGATCGGATAGGTTTCGGGATCATCGACCCAACCATGAACCGCAACGGACGTGGCCTGAATCTCAACCGCTTGACCCCGGCCTTCTGAGGCGGTGAGCTCTCCGATGATGGTGACCGAACAGCCTGTGGAGAGCGCGAGAACTTCGCTCGTATAATTGGTGAGGGTTGCCGGAATGACGGCTTGAATGGGATCGAAACACGACCCATCGTGTACGGCCACAAACGAAAACCCTGCCTTGGAGTCTCGTTTGGTCCTGACCCAACCTTGAACTTGAACGCTTTGACCGAGTGGCGGGTTCGCCTTAAATAGGCTGGAAATTGGGTGAGTTTGCATAGGACAATGACTCTCGATGGAAGGCTGCTATATTAACAGCTTTCGACTGGTGAGGATCAAACGGACTCGCCGGCGAGGCCCAATCTGTCTGCTGCAATCGCTCGTAATGCGCGCTTGTCGATCTTGCCCGAGGCGATTCGAGGTAGCGGCTCTGCCTGAAGATGAATGTATCTGGGAATCTTAAATTTCGCGATGTGAGACGCGAGTTGGGTCTGGATGTCGGTGATGTTGAGATTATGCTGAGAATACAAGGTCGCACCAACTTCCTCGCCCAAGCGCGCATCGGGAACGGCGTACACGCTGGCTTCAAGTACCTGATCCAGCGCGAGTAAAGCAGCTTCGACTTCCGCACAACCGATATTCTCGCCGCCCCGAATGACGAGATCTTTGATTCGATCAACGATGAAGAGATACCCCTCATCGTCTAAGTAGGCCACATCGCCGGTTTTGAGCCAGCCATCTTCAAAGGTTTCGGCGTTGGCCTCAGGGCGATCCCAATAGCGATCGATTACCGATGCGCCGCGAATCCGCAACTCACCGCGTTCGCCAGAAGGGAGTGGGTTGCCCGCATCATCGACAATTAAAATGTCGAGGACCGCTGAGCATCGGCCGGAACTGGCCGGCCGCAACAGATAGTCTTCGCCACCGATACCGGTGCCAATGGCATTGGTTTCTGTCATGCCCCAACCGGTGCTCGGCAACGCGTTGGTAAACGCCTCGGGAATGTTTTGAACCTGCGCTGGGGCGCGCGGCGCGCCACCACCCCCGACGGACAATAAGCTGCTGAGGTCAGCATTGGTTTGCTTGCCAGCCTCAATGAGATCGCCAGTCATGGCCGCCGGGGCGACAAAGGAGGTAATGCGCTCTGATTCAATCAGTTGGACTGCCTGCATGGGGTCCCAGCGATACATGGAAACCATTTTGCGTTGGGCTCTGTAGGACTGTAAGAAGACCGCATGGGAACCGGTTGCATGAAATAACGGTACTGCGAGTAGGGTTGCGGCTTGCTCGGTGGCCGGCGGTGGTGACACGCCTAATTCCAATTGTCGAGCTGCAAGATCAAGCTCCCAGGAGAACAGCGCGCTAATGATGTTTCGATGGCAGGATACGGCGCCTTTGGGATGACCGGTTGATCCTGAGGTATAAAAAATTGTGGCGTAGTCATCTGGACCGACCGCGGCCCAGCTAAGGTCTGTTGACGGGTTCTGTGCCAGCAGTTCCGAAAATGACCGACAGCTCGGAAGACTGCCGAGATTTTCATAGCGGGTCCCGATAATTTTCAGACCCAGCTTGTTAGCAATCGGCGCAACGCGTTGCAGGCGCTGCTCATCGGCGATGAAGACTTTGCTACCACTATGGGTTAGGCCGTATTCAATCTCATCGGTTTGCCAGAGCGCGTTCATGCAAACCGCAACGCCGCCCATTGCGGTGACCGCCATAAACGAGATGACCCACTCCGGATAGTTGCGCATAGAGATGGCGACGCGATCACCGTGCTTGACCCCGAATTCACTGGCGAGGATATTAGCCAGTTGCATCGCTTGATCATAAACCTCTGAGAAAGTGAGCCGCTCGTCCTCGTAAACCAAAAAGGTTTTATCCGAGACGTTGTCCGCAAACAGCTGCCCAAGGGTATGGGGCGCATGGGTGAAAAATCGACAGGGCCTGCCATTGATAAGGCCGTTTTCAAGCGCGTAGGGCATACCGGTGGTGGTGAGCGTTTTGATGGCCTCGGTGCGGGATGGGTTCATCCGTTCAGCTCCTTTGATTGATGCTCGAAAGCTTTATTTAATGGATTATGATGGCATCGGTTTTTTAAAAGCAAGCGGCTCTGATTCATTAAGCGTGGGGTATAAGACCGCGTCTGGCCCAAAACCCGCATTGCGCTCGGGCCGCTTAAAAGGGTTTGTCAGGCATCAAAGTGGGTTTTGGAACAACGACTGGAAATGAGCACGCTTTCAGCCGCGGGCTGACGCAAGACCCGGTTAAACAAGCCAAAGCGCCTAAAGTCATAATCTCTCAAATCGCCGCCGTGGCTTGTAATAACCAAGGCTTCGCGGCTGGATCAATACGGTCGCCAAGCTTTTCAAAAACGGCTTCATGGTAATCATTCAACCATCGTCGCTCTGCCTCGGTGAGCAGGTCCTGATCGATGAGACGCTGATCAAACGGCGCAAAGGTCAGGGTTTCAAATCCCAGCATGCCCGACGTCAAGCGCACCACCACCATGAGGTTTTCACAGCGAATGCCATAGTCGTTGGGTTCGTAATATCCCGGCTCGTTGGATACCACCATGCCAGGTAGCAATGGGGCGGTGGGGTGTGGTGATTTGCCAATGCGTTGAGGTCCTTCATGCACACTCAGATAACAACCCACACCATGGCCGGTACCATGGTCAAAGTCTTTGCCGATCTCCCAAAGGAATTGCCGTGCTAGCACGTCTAACTGATGGCCCTGAACCCCTTCTGGGAAGCGGGCGGTTGCCAGCGCGATGTGGCCTTTTAGGACCCGAGTAAACAGGTCCTTATGATCAACTCTGGGCGCATTGATGGCGATTGTTCGAGTGACGTCGGTTGTACCGTCGAAATATTGACCGCCCGAGTCGACGAGATACAGTGAGTTCGGCGTGAGCGCGGCAGGGACGCCATTGGTGTGTGAATAATGGGCCATCGCAGCATTGCTGCCTGCTGCGGAAATGGTTGAAAACGAGAGGTCTTTAAGTTCCGGTAAGGCGCGGCGAAATTGCTCGAGTCGATCCGATAATACGCCTTCGTCAGGGTAGTGGCCCTTGCTAACCTCTTCGTCAATCCAACAGAGGTATTCGCTGAGGGCCGCGCCATCACGGATGTGTGCCGCGCGTATACCGCTGACCTCCACGGCGTTCTTTTGCGCCTTTGGTAACTCAACCGGGTCCTTTTGTTCAATTAAGCGGCAATCAGAAGACAAGCAAGTGAGGGCCGTTAGCGCATTGGTGCTATCCGGGTCCAACAAGATACTAGGTTGTTGGGCGCCGTAGCGCTCTAAGAAGCCTGAAAAATCAGCAGCGTCGTGCACGAAGACCGATTTGCCAACATGTTCGGTAAAGCCATCCGGAATTTTGGCAGGGTCGATAAACAAATGCTGCGTTCCGTCACTGAGCAAAATGGATTGACTGAGCAGGACCGGTAAGTGCGGGACATCATTGCCACGAATGTTCAGCAGCCATGCGATGGAGTCCAGTTGGCTGATGATGGCAGCGTCAGCGCCTGCCGCTTTGAGGCTTTCTGCAACCCGCGAACGTTTTGATGTGCTGGACTCGCCCGAATACGCCTCACTCAAAAGGATTGCGGGTGACATCAAAGCCGCTGGGCGATCCGTCCAAATATCATCGATCAGATTGTGGGTTAAGGCCTGCAAGGTGATGCCCAGGTCGCGCAGTTCAGCCTCCACCGTTTTAAAAAATCGATAGGTTACAACCCGACCATCCAGCGCAACGGATTGACCGGGCAGTAAAGTCTCTTTTAGCCACGCCAGCACGGGCTCGCTGATGAGATGGTGATGTTCAAAGAGCGGCTCTGGGCACTGGTTTAAGGCTTGCAACGTGTAGCGGCCGTCCGCAAAAAGCGCGGCCTGCTCCTGGGTTACAACGAGCGTGCCGGCGGATCCGGTGAAACCGGAGAGGTAGGCCAAGCGTTTATTCTGCTCGGGAACATATTCCCCCAGATATTCGTCTGTTGTTGGCACGATGTAGGCTGCAATGTTGGCCTCGCGCATCTTGGTTCTAAGCATTGCTAATCGCTGGGTAATGGTCGTCATGCTGTGAATCCTTGAGTGATCGTGAAACCCGAGTGCTAGACGGCGTAGTGGTCTAGTGCGACGCGTCTCTGCGCGGAGATCATCTCAGATCTCACGCACGGGTAAAAGGCCGCAGCGGTCGAGTCTTGCTAAAAGTTTGACGTGGACGCTGGCTCGGAAGGCGCGCGATGATCAAGAAATAGGCCGAACCGTGCCCAAAGGCCTGATTCAAAGCGATCAGCTCGGTGGTAAAGTTTCAGCGATTAATGCATCCTTTAATGACAGAAATCGCTAGGGGAATCGCCATGATGAATCTTGTTCAAATTGAGCAGCATCAAGGCTGGGCGGAAATTATTTTAGACCGGCCAGCGCGCCGTAATGCACTAACGCCTGGTTTGGCAGCGCAACTCACAACGGCCCTAGAAGGCTTGTCACGCTCTGCTGAGGTTGCGGCGATCGTGCTGCGCGGCGCAGATCATTGCTTCTGCTCAGGGATTGATTTAAAAGCGCTACAAAGTAATGAAGACCCTGGTAGTGAGGATGGTGTTTGGCATCAGGCGTCGATTAGAGCCTTGCATCTCGCGCTTTATCGCTGTCCCAAGCCGCTTATTTGTGCTTTAGAAAAATACGCGATTAATGCCGGTGCCGCGCTTGTCTTTGCCTGTGATTTAGTTGTTGCCGGGGACTCGGCCTTTCTTCAGATTGGCGAGATTCAGCAAGGCTCGGATATCCCAATCAATGCGGCCTGGTTGCGCCTGAAAACATCAGAGCAAACCCTTGCGCGGTTGGCTTTATTGGGTGATCGAGTTGGCGCGACGGAACTTGCGCACATTGGGTTAATTCAATCGGTGGTGCCCGATGACGAGGTGTTAACCCAAGCCAGAGTTTGGGCCGCCCGATTGGCCAGTTTTCCCGTCGGCGCCGGCGATGTCATCATTAATCGTATTCGAAGTTTTAGACCGATGGATCCCGAAACTGTGTTTCCAGTATCGACCAACAATGCCTTGCTGACCGCCGCCCAAGTTAAAAGCTGATGACAGCGCTGGATGCTTACAGCATCACTTTGATCAACAAAATGGAATGAAACCATGATGCAAACCCCTAGGGAGTCGACTTGGCTTGGCCATCCGCCCGGATTATTTGTTTTATTTGCGACCGAAATGTGGGAACGGTTTAGTTATTACGGGATGCGGGCCCTGTTGATTTTATACCTCACCAAGCACTGGTTGTATGCCGATGGTGAGGCCGCGATGATTTATGGTAGCTACGCGGCGATGGTCTACGCCGTTCCAGTGTTGGGCGGCATGATTGCCGATCGGTATCTTGGCCTCCGCAAGGCGATTATTTTTGGCGCGGTATTGCTGGTTGCAGGGCATCTCGGGATGGCCTACGAAGGTCCGCCCGCGGTTGTTATTGGCGAGACGGTTGAGCGGTCAGCCCAACATGAGCAAGCTTTCTATCTTGCCCTGTCGTTTATTATCGTCGGGGTTGGTTTTTTAAAAGCGAATATTTCAACCATTGTGGGCGGGCTTTATGGTGAGGGTGATCCCCGGCGTGATGGTGGCTTTACCATCTTTTATATGGGGATCAACCTAGGCGCTTTTGTGGCGACGCTTCTGTGTGCGTATTTGGGCGAAACCTACGGCTGGCGATACGGTTTTGGTTTAGCTGGGATCGGTATGGTGATCGGGTTGCTGACGTTTTTACTCGGCTCGAAGTATCTCGCAGGACTGGGCCTGCCACCCGCGCCGGCGGCTTTGGCGGCTCGACGGTTCGGTGTCTCGCTGGAACATCGAATCTATGCGTCAGCCGTCGTGTTTGTGGGTCTGATTTGGTTTGCGATTCAGAATACTCAGGAGATGGGGGTCGTATTGACCTTGTTTACCAGCGTGATCACGGCCTACGTGATTTGGTTTTCGATTACAGAATGTACGCCCCAGGAGCGAGATCGAATGTTGTCGATGTTGCTGCTCATGTTTTTGTCAGTGGTGTTTTGGGCGTTGTTCGAGCAGGCCGGATCATCCTTAACGCTGTTTACAGACCGCAACGTGGACCGTGGTGATTTTTTCACAGCGGGTATGTTTGGCAGTTTGAATTCCCTGTTTATTATCATGTTTGCGCCCATCTTTGCGCTACTTTGGGTCATGATGGCCCGCGTTCAACGCGAACCGTCCACCCCAATGAAGTTTGGCGTGGCCATTTTACTGGTCGGCCTAGGGTTTTACGCCTTGGTGCTGGGTGCGGCTTATGCCGGGCCTAACGGCCAGGTAGCAGTCGTGTGGTTGGTGCTGATGTACTGGCTGCATACGATGGGTGAGTTGTGTCTTTCCCCCGTTGGCTTGTCCATGGTCACCAAACTATCGGTGCAACGGGTTGCTGCCATGATGATGGGGGTTTGGTTCTTATCGAGTGCCTTTGCAGCCTACGTCGGCGGTTGGATTGCCAGTTTGATGGCCATAGAAGGCGCTGGCGGCGATGTCCCTGGTACGGCATCCCTTGCGGTTTATGTGACCGTGTTTGAAAAGCTGGGATTGTTGGCGGTCGTCATGGGTATTGGTTTAATGCTGGTCGCGCCGATCATTGCAAAACGGATGCGTTAGACCTGAACAAGCTCAGATGACGTTCGCCGCGGGGGCCTGGGTTAACACCCTTTCCGCAGGCCAAGACCAAGCTTGAATGGCCGATCTAGCCGGTTGCTGCGATCCTTCTGCGCGCCTGTTAATACAGACGCATTCGATACGGAAGAATTTGATTCAGAAGGATTGCATGCAGAAGCTTTAAACAGCTTGGAAGCGCATCGAGATTGAATTGACGCAGTGCCGGGTGTTTTTTTCGGTGATGCGCTCGCCTTCGAAGACATGACCCAGGTGGCCATCACACTGACTGCAGAGAATTTCGACCCGGTGGCCATCGGCGTCGACTTCCCGACGAACCGCGCCGGGTATTTCATCGTCGAAGGCAGGCCAGCCGCAGTGGGCCTGAAACTTGTCTTCAGAGCGATACAGCGGCTGATCACATTGGCGACAAACGTAAACGCCGGCATCAAAGTGATCGTCGTATTCTCCGGTAAAAGGCCTTTCAGTGCCTTTTTGTAGAATGACCCAAGATTCTTCCGGCGTCAGTGGTTTTCGGTGATCTGTCATCAGTGGTCCTTTTTAGAGCGCTTGCTGTCTTTGCAAGCAGGTTACCAAAGATTGAGCGGCGAATGAAAGCGTCTGATGATTGAGACCCTTTTTGGGTTTTCCGCAAGGAAAGACCTGGCGATTGCGAGCTGATGCGCACCTTGGATTCCCTGCGGAGTCGCGTCTTCGGTCCACCACAGGGTCTGGATCGTTTGATTGCTTGGTGCCGAGGCGGTCCGGTCCTGAGCCGGTGAGGCGGATTGTTAGCTGGTCGCCGCATGCTGAAATGGCGCGCGTTTGATTGAACGATGCGGCGCGCTGTTTGATCAGCCTTGAATGCGCGGTTCTTGCATGCCAGTTACGGCTCAGCATTACGGTCTGGAATTTGGATTGACTGTCAATAAAGCTTACAGTGTGCTGGTCGGGATGCGCTTGACGCGGGGGCTTGATCCAATGGGAATTAAGGCTTGGCTAGGCGCCTTCCGCTCGATAACCTTTTTTGTTGAGACCAAATTGTCTTTAAACCCATTCAGGAGCGCAGTATGACGTCATATTCAGGTCAGTGTCTTTGTGGTGATATCACCTATGAAATCTCGGGGGAGCCGTCAATGGCTGGAGTTTGCCATTGCAAAAACTGCCAGCGCCAAGCGGGTTCGGCGTTCTCGACGTTATGGGGCGTTCCAAAGACCAGCATTACGTTTTCGGGTTCTGAACCCAAACTCTATTTAGATGCTGAGACGAGCAGTGGCAATCAGGTTGAGCGATATTTTTGCGGACGTTGCGGGTCGCCCTTGTACTCCTTGATTCCGGCTCAGGCTGAGATGTTGTTTTTGAAGACCGGCACGTTGGATCAAACGGATAGCTTTGCACCTCAGTTCCATGTTTGGTGTGATAGCAAACAAAACTGGGTGGAATTGGCCGAAGGGGTGCCGCAGATGGCAACCCAAGGTTAAACCAATGGTCTTTATAGGCAGGACTTGATGCCGGGTAATTTGGGTCGTGATCATCCAGTACTCAAGTCGCGGCGAGAATCCGGCGTAACCCAGGAGAAATAATGTGATTCGATTCGAGTATTATCTCCGGCGGCAGCCGCATGTCAGTTCAGAGGGGTTTCAGGTCGCTTGGCAAGATGGCCTGCAAACCGCTTGGTTAGACGTGCTCAATAGCCTCGGTTGCCTGCGCGCATTGGCGGTACTCGGACAGCACAATGACCTGTTTGATCAAATGAATCACGCTCGAGGTGGCTCGATGCAAGCCCCTTTTGATTTGGTCGTTGAACTTTGGTGGACAACCGATGCCGAGGCCGTTCGGGCTTTGACAGGCGGTGGCCTTGAGCGGCTTGCGGACCTGGTTGCGGCGCAAGCCGTTTGGCTGGATGCGCCGCGGTCCCCCGCATGGCTTGCGATGGAATACCCTCAAGTCAATCCAACCCCTGAAGATTTGCTAGCAAGTGCCGGCGGCGTCCTGAAAAAACTGCAGTTCCCGCTGCAGCATCGTCGCGATCTATCAGAAGCCGCGGCACGGCAGTATTGGTTGCAATCTCATGGTCCCCTCATTCGGCAACACGCACCCGACTCAGGCATCGCGCGGTATGTCCAGGTGCACCGATTGGATCATCCCGTGAATGCAAACATTGCTGCTGCTTTGGGTTTCGAGTGCCCAGTTTATTTAGGACACGCTGAGGTTTGGGTGGGGCCGGACGGTGGCACCCAAGATGCCCGCCGGAACGCGAGTCGTGCAGCGGTCGAAGACGAAGCAAAGTTCATCGACTTTGCCGCGTCCACGCTGTTCACCGGTATTGAAACCCGCCTGATTGAATGAGGGCGATGCTAGGGCCTTTATAAACCGTAAGCTTTCCTCAGCAGGGTCATGGGGTGGGCCGCCAAGTCTACCGATTCAGAAAGGTTTGCGATGTGAACCGCAGCCATCGGACAATCGCTGGCAAAATGCTTGGCTTGTTTTGAGTCCACAAATTTAACGACAGGCTTGGCAATTTTGACCGATTTTGCACGAGTTTCTTCTTTTACCGCATAGGTGCCATCATGGCCTGAGCATCGCTCAATCGTATGCACGACGGTATCGTTCACTAAATTCAGGATATCACGGGTTTTATTACCAATATTTTGGACTCTGAGGTGACATGCGACCTGGTAGCTGACCTCTCCGAGCGTTTCTTTAAAATCTAATTTTAGGCCACCTTCTTTGTGTCTTAGGAAGAGGTATTCGAAGGGGTCAAAAAACGCGTTTTTGACCTTTAAGACGTCCGGATCATCGGGATACATCAACGGCAATTCTTGCTTGTACATGAGGACACAAGACGGGATGGGGGCGATTAAATCAAAACCTTGATCGACGAGTTTCGCGAGTACGGGGATGTTCTTTTCCTTCAGTGCATTCACGCTATCTAAATCACCCAGCTCTAATTTGGGCATGCCGCAACAGGCTTCTTTGGGCACCAGTTCAATATGAATATCGTTATGAGCGAAGACATGGGCGAAATCTTGGCCAAGATCTGGCGTGTTGTAATTGCCGTAGCAGGTAGCATAAAGCGCAACCTTACCCGTTGTGCGCCCGAGGGGGGCGGGTGATTTGGGGGCGGCCGAAAACTGCTTGCGCAGCGTTTTACGGTGATATTCTGGTAATGGGGCGTCAGCATGCACGCCGAGCGTTGTCTCCAGCGCGTTCCGAAAGAGCTTATTTTTGTTTAACGCATTGGCCGTAACATCGACCAGCGGTATGGTCGTGAGGGCCTTACCCATAGCGTCGGTGCTGGTTAATAAATTGTCTCGGAAGCTTCCACCATCGGCTTTAAACTTCTGGGCCTTGGCGCGGAGCATCAAATGGGGAAAATCGATGTTCCATTCATGCGGCGGTACATAGGGACATTTGGTCAGATAGCACAGATCGCAAAGGTAGCACTGCTCAACGACATCAAAAAAGTCGTTCTTTTCAACGCCATCAACTTCCATGGTTTCGGATTCATCGACCAAGTCAAACAGGGTTGGAAAGGCATCACACAAGCTGACGCAGCGGCGGCAACCATGGCAGACATCATAGACGCGCTCTAATTCCTCGTTGAGTGAATCCCGCTCCCAGAAAGTATCTTCCTGCCATCCTAAAGGGTGACGTGTTGGGGCTTGCAAACTGCCTTCACCTTGTTGGGCCATAACCTGAAAATCCAAGAATATTAAGAGGACTAAGTTTAGGGCCTTGCTCGCCGACGTGCTAATGAATCTTTTGATTCGTCCCGATTCACAAAATCAATGGCCGGTTTGGCAGCGCCGCAGGCGAGGCCTGCGCGGAAGATGACGTTGGCGCTCTGGTTGTAAGCTCGATATTGCCGCAAGCAATCGAATGCTTGATTGGGCGCCTCTCTCAGGCTGAGCCTAAGTCCTCTTGTTCTATGGGAATGCGGATCTCAAAGGTCGCGCCTTGGCCACGGCCATCTTTAACGAGACAGATCTGGCCAGCGTGCAGTTCAGTGATGATACTGCGACTGATCGATAGGCCAAGCCCCGTGCCGTCACCCACTTTTTTTGTGGTGTAGAAGGGCTGAAAGATCTCCAGCGCAATCGCATTGTCGATACCCGGACCATCATCGGATATTCGAATGACCACTTGATCGCCATCTTGATAGCTGTCGATATAAAGGTTGCCCGACGCCCCCATGGCTTGTAGGCCATTCAGAATAAGGTTCGTGAAGACTTGGTTCAACTTGCCTTGGTTACAATGGATTAAAGGAAGGTCACCAAGGGCTAAATGAATTTGATACTGGGCACTGATTTTGTTTCGGAGGACATTCAGGGTCGATTTGATGCCTTGGTTCAAGTCGGCGCCTGAAAAGGCGTCCTGGTTGCTGTTTCTTGAGTAGTACCTGAGGTCCCGAACGATTGTTTGGATGCTGATCAGGCCGTCAATGGTTTCTCTAATTAATATCGGTAGGTCCTCTCGGAGATAGTCGGCATCAGCCCGTTTCTCTGCGTCCCAATCAGGGGAACCCGCAGCACAAGCTTCGAGTAAAATGGGCAGCTGATCCTGAAGCGAATTAATATTGGTGAGACAAAAGCCGACCGGGTTGTTGATCTCATGCGCGATGCCCGACGCCAATTCACCAACCGATGCCAGTTTTTCCTGCTGCACCATAATGGATTGGTTGCGCTTAAGGTCTTCGTAGAGACGGTTTAGTTCCTCGTTTTTGTCATACAGCTTGCGAGACAAGTCTTCGAGCAGGTGCTCTGCCTCATTGCGGGCCAATTTTTCGCGTTGGTAGGCCTTCTCATAAGGATTATCTGACATGTGGGTTAGGCTAAGCTCACCAGCAGCCCACAGTGGTCAGCGCCGTGATGCGCGCAGGGCTCGTGCGCGATGGTGTAATCATGGCCGAAGTGTGATGCTGCCCCATCGATCAGGCCTTCGGCCAGTCGGCAAAGATTTCGGTTTGATTCGTACTTCAAAAACAATTGATCCTGACTGCGTCGGTCTGGCTCGAATCCGGGCGTAATGGCCCCAGGATAGAGTTTGACGACTTCGACGTGGATCACGCTGTCTAAAGATTCCAAGAAATCCAGCATATTAGCGTGACCATCGATCAGCTGCGGGTAACGCTTGTAAAAAGCGGGAAACATGAACTGCCCGAAAGCAAAGACAAGATCGCTTGCAGGGATGTTATTGCGTTGACTGAGAATACCGACCAGGTTGAGGAGTCGCTCATCGTCGTAAAGCGCAGTTGATGTATAGATGCCGCTCTCATCGGCTTCGTCAAGCACGGTGTTCCATTCTTCTAAACCAAGCTGTGTTTCCACCATCTCGGCTAAAATATTCATAACGATACCTTTCATGCCTTGCTCCTTGTTCCTGATCGATCGCTATGTGGGGTCGCGGCGATCAGATAAAATAGCCAACGCGTGATTTGCAACACACCGCGTAATGCGTCGACAAAAATGTTCGGGTCAGCAGGAGCGTTCGACACAAATAAGCTATCGTCGGGTTAATCGATCTGCTAACTGCTTTGTAGCAAACATCGAATAAATTACCAAGGAATCTTTTGCCCTCGCCAGTCCCAAAAAGATCCGGTATGGGCGGGCGTAAGCGTATCGAGCAATTGAAGGCAGTGCTCCGCGGCCTCCCCGGGGCTTAGCGTGACGCTGGTCGAACCGGATTTTAAAAACGGTGCTGATAGCGCGGTCCTAACGGTGCCGGGATGATACGCAATGAGGGTTGCCATCGGCAGGCTTCTCTGCCATTCGATCGCAAGGGTTTTAACGGCCATATTGAGAGCCGCCTTTGCGCATCGGTAACTGTACCAACCACCCAAATCATTGTCAGCAATCGAGCCCACTCGAGCTGATAGCGCGACGATGATCGGTTGATTGCTGGCTTTAAGTGCCGTTTGGGCATGTTTGGCCAGGTTTAAAATAGGCGCTGTATTGATTTCAAAGGACATCATCATGTGTTCGGCATTAAATTGCCGAATACTTTTCTCGGGGCCGTGATAAGGGCTGGTTAAAATGCCCGTCGTATTGATTAAGAGATCGATTTTAGGCAACTGGGTCATCAAGGACGCGATTTCGGTTTCCACGCGGATATTCAGCGCTCGCCAAGTCATTAAAGAATGTTGCCAAAGCGGTTCTGTCTGGTGGTACGTACCCAGAACCTGCCAGCCCCCACGATCTAGGAGTAGATGGGCTAGGGCGCCGCCGAGTCCGCCACTGGCGCCAATAATGAGGGCTTGCTTCATGAATCTTGCTTCATGAATAAAGTCGGTCGAAGCGACGTTTTGCCCACTTTTCATAGACGACATCAGCGAGGGGCTTAACGAGCGGCCACCGTAGCCAGGTCCAGAGAAAGCCAAATCGAGTTTGCTGCCACGCATAGACGCTCGCATCGAGCCCGCTCAGCATCTCGCCATCAGGTTTTCGCAGATGTAGACGGTTTAGGAAGTCTCGCTTGGTTTCTTCATTTAAATCAGCGGCCTGATGGATATCGGTGAGCGTTAAAGAATCCCGTTTGTGTTGCTCAAGGTGGCGCATTTCGATCGAGCACAGAGGGCATTGCCCGTCATAGTAAAGCTCTGCAGTTTGTAAGGAGTCAGCCATGGTGGGTTATCACAAGATTTGGCCTGTTTTACGCGCTGTCACCATAATTAGATTGGGTGAGGCGCGCGCTGACCTCAGGCGCGGGCGTCAAGTTGATCTCGGATTTTTTGATGTTGCGCTCGATTAAGGGGGTAGTTGATAACGGGCAGTGCAGCAAGCAATAGGCCCGCGGCGGTGCCGATGGCGTAGGTCCATAATAACCCCTGCAACGCTGCCTCGGAGTTTTCGGCTGCAGGTTGAAAAGCGAAAACGGCTTCGAGGATGGTAAAGGATAACCCCACAGCGACCGCCGCGCCCAGCTTGTTTGTCGTTGTGAGCATCGCAAAGAAGAGTCCAGCGCGTTTCTCGCCGGAGTCGAGCTCATCAAGGTCGGTAAGGTCTGCCATCATGGTTCTAAGCAAGGTTGGGGCGGCGCCAAAGGCCACGCCAAAGGATAACGTGAAACACCAGAGTACGACCGCATTGCCGGGTTCTGCGAGGGGAATCAGGATGAGGTTGATTAAAGCCCCGTATCCAAGGGCAATGGTGAGCGCCTGGGCTTTACCGAGTTTGATTGCGAGCTTCATCCATAATGGCATGGCAAGAAAACTTGCGACGAAATACAGCAGGAGCGCAAGGCTTGCATGTCCCGGCAGTTCGAAATACTTGCTGGCAACAAAAATATAGAGCGCGCCGCTCACCGCCGTGCCAAAGCCCGCTAAAAAATCCGCAGCAAGGAGCCGCCACATCAGTTGGTTAGACATGAGTAATGAGAATTGCGCTTTAATCGACAGGGCGCTGCGGCCACTAGAACGTTTGTCTGGGACGAAAGCCAGAGTGGGTAGCGCCAACAGTGGAAACAAAATAATACAGAACCACCCCATGCTGGCGACTTTAGATTGCTGATCGTCGATGCCGGTGGATTCCAGTAGGGCAGGCAGCGCGAGGACGATGGTCATCCCGCCAATCACGAAAATTTCACGCCAGCCAAAGAGCCGCGTTCGCTCGTCATAGCTGTCGGCTAATTCTGCGCCCCAGGATTGATGCGAGATGGCCATCATGGTGTAGCCGATGTAGAGCATGATCAGCCAGAAAAGAAGATACCCGCCACTGACGTCTTCCGGTGATGGGATGAAAACCTGATACACCGATACCACAAGGATGGGGACCGCCAAGGCAATCCAGTGTTTTCGCCGCCCCCATCGGGTTTCCAAGCGATCGATGAGGTAGCCCATGGCGGGATCCGTCACCACATCCCAGACTCTGGCGAGCGTGAAAATCAGTCCGACCGTGATTAAGGAAAGTCCCAAGCCTTCGCTGTAAAATCGAGGTAGGTAAACGGCGATGGGCATTCCCATGGCGGCCATGGGAAGAGCAACACCTGAGTAGGCCGCAAGGGTAAACGGTTTTAAGGGCTGTTGCATGCAGGCCATCCTGAATCAGTGATGTCTCGATCCTACACCAGACTAGGGTGTGCCGCGCGTAAAAAAAGCGCGCGGGGTTGCAAGCGTAGTTCTGTTTAAGCGCGTGGTTAATCAGTACAATTTGTCCAACACCTTAATTTTTGCTCATTCAGGATTAAGATCATGATGACGCCTGTTGAAGAAAGTCCGCCCGTTATCTTGTTGGTTGATGACGAGCCGCGAATATTGAGCGCACTGCAGCGGCTATTACGACGAGAAGGCTACCGTATTTTGACGGCAGGCTCGGGTGCCGCGGCGCTTTCGATTTTAGATCAAGAGTCCGTGAACATTATCCTGTCTGATCTGAGAATGCCGGAAATGGATGGCTTTGCCTTTTTGGGGGCGGTGCAAGATCGCGGCTTGGAGGCAGCCCGGGTTTTGATGTCGGGTAATGCGGATTTAAAGCTGGTGATTGATGGCGTTAATGAAGACCGTTTTTCGCAATTTATTGAAAAGCCTTGGGTTGATGATGCGCTTAAAATCAGCCTTCGAAAACTGATTGAGGCCCAGCAACTAGCGCGGGAAAATAAAGAGTTGATGAAGGCGCTACGAAGCCAGAATCAAATGTTAAATCAAGCGTCTGAAAAAGCGGCGAGCGAGATTCAGCAAAAAGAACGCTTATTTGCAACCATCAGCCATGAAATTAGAAACCCGCTACATGGTATCCAAGGCATTTTAGAGCTTTTGAGTCGGGACAGTGTTGGCAGGGATCAAAAGTTGCTCAGCACAGCGATAACCAGTGCAGGGTTTATGCGGCAAATCATCGATGACGTACTGGATTACAGCAAGGTCGAAGCGGGAAAGATGGTCCTCCAAAAAGTGGCCTTTTCCCCCGTCGCACTAGCGACAGATATCATATCGTTGATGCAACCAATGGCCACGGGGCAACAACTTGTGCTGGACCTTTACTACGAAGAAGCAATCGCGGAGCGATATTTTAAAGGGGATGATTTTAGGATTCGACAGATTCTAAATAACCTGTTGTCGAATGCCATTAAGTACACCAAAAAGGGCAGCGTCGGGGTCGAGATCACGGTTGATCCGATTTTAAAAATCGCGGTTATGGATACCGGGATTGGTATTCCGGAAGAAAAGATGGCGTCGTTGTTTGATGCCTTTGTGATGACCAATGATCAACATGATCGAACGTTTGGCGGCACGGGGCTTGGATTGACGATTGTTAAGAATCTGACCGAGTTAATGGGTGGCGAGATCGGTGTCTCAGCGCGTCAAGGGGGTGGCACGGTGTTCACACTAAGCTTGCCGCTCGAGTCAGCTGCGGCCGAGATTGCCGTTGCGCCCACTCAAAACGTTGATCGTGTGCTGGACGGAATGCAAGTGGTTGTCGTTGACGATATGGCGGCAAATCGCATCATTGTTGAAAATCTGTTGCCCCGGTATGGCGCAACGGTCCATGGGTTTTCCGATGGGGAAGGGTTACTGAACTTTTTGTCGGAGTTTGAGGGTGTTCCTGATCTATTTCTTTTAGATATTAATATGCCTGGCATGAAGGGTGACGAGGTCTTACGCGCCATTAAAGCCGCCTCCCCAGCGTTGGCCCAGGTACCCGCCTTCGCTATGAGCGCGTCTCTAAATTTTGCGGGCAGTGAACAGGTAGTCAAATTGTTTACCGGCCTGTTCAGCAAACCTTTTTCAGTGGGCCAATTATTAACCCTGGCTCGACAATATGCGCCGTCGCCGCCCCCTCTGGCCACGACCGGGCCGGCTTCTGATTTGAGCCCGGCGATTGGCAGCACCAATCGAATGCGGGGCGATACAGACTCGCCTCAATTCATCGGTGAGTCTGGCGCTGAAGGCTTTTCACCGGCAGATAAAGGTGCTTTACCCGCAGCTGAAGGCGCTTTACCTGGCGCTGAGGGCGCTTTACCCACAGCTGAGGGCTCTTTACCCACAGCTGAGGGCT
>ERZ891134.224-NODE-224-length-49684-cov-6.416531_pt1 | contig 49684 bp, 39 predicted proteins | sample MGYA00520888_ERZ891134 | MGnify/ENA primary metagenome ERZ891134 (study PRJEB32303, sample SAMEA104408692) | aquatic metagenome | biome: Brackish water; feature: Coastal; material: water | place: Baltic Sea | collected 2014-10-23 | depth 10 m ... | reverse complement strand
TTAATCCGGTGCGAATACATGAATCAGAACGGGCTGATTAATCCGGTGCAAATACAGGTCGTAAATCGTCGGGGAGACCCTTTGGAAAAGTAGTATGCGCGAATTCATTTCGAAGTTCTATGGTATTTCTTAATGCCTGAAATCCCCGAGCTATACTTGTGTTGAACGGGTCTGAGTCAGCGCCTTGCCCGGGCAGGTTAATCAACTTTCGCATCTCATTATCATAGTTATGCAAACCGTGTAAAACACTAAGGCTTAATGTGTTAGTTTTTTTATTGAATCCACGGTTAGTGGCTTCTCCATGCTTAGTTTTCGTACTATCCATCTGTTCATGGTGCCATTTACTATCTGTCCATTCTGTATCAAAAAAACTCAAAAGCCCCCTTAAAACCCCTTTAGAGGCCTGAATCTTAGCTTGCTTAGAGTATCCAGCAATGTGTGGGGTGGCGATGAAAGCCTGGTTCACTAGTACTTTATCAGGTACTGGTTCGGTTTCCCAAACGTCCAAAACAAAGCTAATTTTTTTATTAGGTAATGATATTAATTCATTGTGCCTCAATAAATAATCTTCTTTAATAATACCGCCTCTAGCTGCATTGATGATAAGCTTGTGTTTTGGTGTAAGCGACAAAATGTCAGGCATAAAATGATGGGTGGGATACCTGCCTTGATCGATATAGGGCAGGTGAAAACTCAGAATGTCGCAATCCTTTAGCGTATCCAAATGGCAACTCCTGAATGATTCCTCTCGCAAGGCTTTCGGCGGATCATAGCTGGCGTAAGACACCCCAATTGCGTCCAATTTTTTTGCTAAAGCTCCTCCCGTGTGCCCCATGCCAATAATCCCAACTTTGTGGTTGCTTAACTCCCTCCGGGTCGATGAGCACCATGTCAACATCGATGTAAGTACGTACTCCGCAACTGCATTAGCATTACAGCCTGGAGAATGATCAAACTGGATGCCATTATCGCTCAGGTACTCCCTGTCAATGTGATCAGTTCCTGCAGAAGCTGACCCAATAAATTTGAGTTCTTCAGGGAGGCTAGGTACGGTCTTTGGGTTCACCTTAGTCACGGTCCTTAGTATCCAAGCGTCAAATCCTTCTAGTCTTGGTATACCTTCAGAGCTGTCATAGTGAACTATTTCAGCGTAGCTAGGTTTAAGTTGATCTAAATAATGAATATGTTGGTCGGCCAATATTCTCACGTGACACTAGAATTTTTTATCGGTTTTGGTTTGGTTTTAGTTGATACGCCGCAGTTAACAGCTAATGTACCTTAGTTAGAATCCAAATTTCGAACAAGGGTTCTAATGAGCTTATTCATTAGCTTAGTCATGAAGGCAGCTTTGGGCATAGTTGTGAACTTAGTTTAGGGCATATTTCCATCATGATTCAGGAAAATGTTCATTTCATATTAAACGAAGGTACATCTTCTATGATGATATAACCAGCCTTGCATTATTTTCATCGCAGCAACATACTAGGAAAAGACTCTTGTTCAATAAATTAGAATTAATGCATTAGCTTAGCTACTTTTAAGGTAGCAAAACCAAATGATAGGCCTATATGGATTACCAAATAGCAGAATTGATAAGAAAAAAAAGAGATAATAATATATTGTCAGACAAGGAGATAAACTTTTTAGTTCATGAATATGCTAAGGGGTATGTACCAGATTATCAGATGAGTGCTTTTTTGATGGCTGCTTTTTTAAATGGTCTCAATGATCGAGAATCCGCTTCACTTACTCATGCTATGTTGAGCTCGGGGAGTATATTGGATTTGACTCATATACCTGGCATAAAAGTGGATAAGCATTCCACGGGGGGTGTAGGGGATAAATTATCCCTTATTCTTGCACCAATTGTAGCTAGTTTGGGAGTTCCTGTTCCGATGGTATCAGGAAGAGGCTTAGGGCATACAGGTGGCACCTTGGATAAACTTGAATCCATACCTGGTTTTAGGGTGGATGTCACACTGAAAAAGTATGTCGAATTGGTAGAAAAGCATGGCCTAGTACTTGCGGGTCAAACCGATGAAATGGCTCCTGCCGATAAGAAGATGTATGCTCTACGTGATGTTACAGCCACCGTCGAATCTATCCCATTGATAGCCGGTAGTATCATGAGTAAGAAATTAGCAGAGGGAATAGATGCGTTGGTATTGGATGTGAAATATGGCTCAGGGGCATTTATGAAAACCCAAGCTCACGCTATTGAACTCGCTCAAACACTGGTTGACATAGGGGAGAGCTTCAATAAGCCTACCATTGCTTTTATCTCAAATATGGAGACTCCCACTGGGTTAGCTATAGGAAATTGGTTAGAAGTGAAAGAATCTATTGATGTTCTACAGGGAAATGGGCCTTCAGATACCCAGAATCAAAGTACACTTCTATCTGGGGCTATGCTGTACCTAGCGGGTACCGTACCAACGATTGAAGCGGGTATTGTTGAAGCAAAAAAGGCCATATCATCTGGAAAAGCCTTTCAAAAATTCAAGGATATTGTTGAAGCACAGGGTGGTGATTTGAGTTATATAGACAGGCCAGATTCAAGGGGTACAGCCAAACATTGTTATCCAATATTGAGTAGCACTCAAGGATATATCACCCGTTTAGATGCCTATCAACTAGGTGCCTTAAGTGTGAGATTGGGTGCAGGGAGGCAGCAAAAAGAACATGATGTGGATCCATTAGCAGGAATTATACTCGAAAAAAAGCTTGGAGATTATGTTCAAAAGGGTGAAACTTTAATGACCCTGCATACGAATAAAGACCTTGATGTAGATGAACTTGAACGCTGGGTGTTTTCATCCATAGAATGGGGGCTTACTCAGACAAAACCGCAGCCATTAGTTTCACATATAGTAGATAAAAAAGGCCCAAGAGCGTATTCTTAACAGAGTTTATCCGTTTTTTTAAATACATTGTAGTAATAGCAAATCAGCCAAATTAATCAATCAAATAGTCCAATAAGTTATGTTTCAACGTTTTATTCGTGCCATTAAATCTTTGTTCGGGGGCGTAGTGAGCTCTATGGAAAATCCAAAGTTGATTTTGGAACAAAATATCCGCGAACTTAATGACCAAATTCCTCAAATGAACGAGAATATTGCTACGGTAAAAGCAAATTTAATCATGCTAAAAAAAGAGGCTAGCAGAGGAGATGAACGAGTCAAAGATCTCACTAGAAAAATTAAATCGGCCATTCAAGCAAATCGGGACGACATAGCAGAAGGGTATGCGTTGCAATTAGAAAAAGCTAAAGAGGATTTGATTTCAACCAAAAATCAACTTGAATTTGCTGAGAAAGCCTACGAAAAGGCACTAAAGGTGAAAGAGGTGTTCATGCGGGAAAAAGACCGTAAGATACAGGAAGCCAAAGAAGCTCTGAGAGCAAGTGAACGTTCCGAATGGCAGGCGAAAATTGCTGATACCCTAGAGCAATTTGAGGTGGGTGGAATAGATCAGACGCATGACGAAATGATTAATCGCCTCAACGAAGAATCTGCTAAAAATGAGGCTAGAATGGAAATTGCATTGGATAGCTTAGATACCCAAACCATGGAAATTGAGGCTAATGCAGAAAAATTACGAGCTCATGAGTTAGTAGAACAGTTTAAACTGGAAATGAATCCTGAAAGTGCCGTATCAAAGCAGCAAGTAACTGACACCGAAGATGAACAAGGTGCATTAACCCATGAGGGCAGTGTTGATGTAGAGTCTTCGGAGGAAGAAAGTAGCACCTCAACTCAGGAAAATACGTCTACAAAGAAATCAATTGGTTCAAAAAACTAGTCTATTTGTCAAAGGAAACGAAACATACCGAGTTTGAAGCATTAAAAAACGTTTGGAAACAGCATTATGCGGAAGTTAAAGCGCTGAAGAAAGAGCATAAAGCGGCGGTTCGAAGTGCAACGGTACAACGTGCCTTAAACGGGGTAGAAGAATCTTTGTCACGTTTAGGGTTGACATTCAACGAGATTGATTCGTTGGGACCAACCGAATTTTCCAAATCGCAAGAGCACACCGGAAACGTTGATAAAACTCATATTGATTCGGGTCTTGAAAAAGCTATTGCGGTTAAAGAGGCTAGTAAAACCCAACAAACTAAGGCGAAAGAGAGCCTAGAAATAATCAAAAACGAAATGGGTTTAATCAACGACGAAATAAACAAAAGAGCCAGAGCTAGTAAAACAAGTAAAACTATAGGTAGGCAGTAGAGAAACAATGAATACTGAACGCTCAATAAATTATGCTCGAGAAGTTTTTAAGCACCCCATCAATATTGCAGTACTTATTATAGGAGGGGCTGGTTCGGTGGCCTTAACATCCTATGTGCCAGACCTAGGAATAGCCCTTTTGTCAGGGCTCATGGGGGCTGAGCTCATGTATCTGGGAATTGCCACTAAATTACCGGAGGTTCGAAAAAGTATTGAACTCAAAAAAATGCAAGAGCGTTACCATACCAATAACGACAAAACCATTTTCCAATCGTTGGATCAAGCCTCTCAAAAGCGGTTTTTGGTATCGAAACACCTCACTAAGCTTATAACTGAAAATTTTGACAAACTACCCTACACTTCACAGGGCTTGCTTAGAGCTATTTCTGATAAATTAGATAGTTTATTAACCAATCATCTAAACCTTTTAGATCTTATCAGACGATATAATGTCTATTTGAATGTTCAAGTAGAAAAGCAAGTCGAGACAGAATTGGTTCAATTAATCAATCATATTAAAACGCTTGAACCTGGAAAATTGAAAGATTCAAAAACTAGGCGTGTGACTATTTTACAGAAGCGGTTGCAAAAATTTACTGTGGCACAAGACAAATATGCTATGTGTGAGACCCACCTAGAAACAATAGAAGATGCCATTCGATACATATACGAGCAATCAATGACTATGAATAAGCCGGAGGAAATTGGATTCCAGTTGGATAATTTATTGACGGATGTGGATGAAACAGCTGAATTACTGGATGCGATGGATTTAGATACACATGAAAGTCAAGCACAGGAATATTACTCTGAAGCACAACTAGATGAATTACTCATGCAAATTGAGGCAAAAAAAGCAAATTCAAACGAATCTGGGTCATTTAATGATGCTTCCTTTAGCACCGCTGATTCAAATCAAGCTTCTTTGAATGAAAATCTCAGAACAGCTGAATCAACAGAATCAACCAGTTCAAATGGCTCATCCAAGAAGCAACTGAGGCAATAACCATGCGAAAATCATTTGAGCACCTTATTTGGGAGGTAGAGGGGCAAGTAGCTGTGCTAACTATAAACCGGCCAGAGGTCTTGAATGCGCTAAATGCTGATGTACTTGAGGAATTGGATGAATGGTCCACTCAAATCCACCCGAAATTAGAGCAGTCAACTAACCCAATACGCTGTATTATCTTACAAGGAGCCGGGTCCAAGGCCTTTGTAGCAGGTGCGGATATCAAAGAATTTAAAGGGAAAACCAAAGTTGAGGCGCAGGCTATTTCGACCAGGGGTCAACGTATCTTTGGACAGATAGAACAGCTTCCTGTGCCGACCGTAGCGCTCGTAGAAGGATATGCACTAGGTGGTGGAGCGGAATTGGCCATTGCTTGTGACTTTAGGCTAGCGGCTCCAAACGCCATCATTGGGTTCCCAGAGGTCAAGTTGGGATTAATCCCTGGCTTTGGAGGAACCGTTAGGCTACCACGTCTAATCGGATATGCCAATGCAATGGAGTGGATGACTACTGCCAAAACAGTTACAGCAAAGCAAGGGGTAGATGTAGGGATATTTAATGCTATATTAGAGCAAGAAAACGAGAATATGTTGGATCAGGCAAAAAAATGGATCACCCCGTTGTGTTCGATGGCACCTTTAGCCATAAAAAGTGTTATTTTTGCTATGAAATCACAACATAATACGTATTCAACACAATTTTTTGAGAAAGAAGCGAGTCTTTTCGGTACGCTTTTCGAAACACTTGATTTCGAAGAAGGAGTTAATGCCTTCCTAGAAAAAAGAGATCCTGGGTTTCTAAATAAATGAGAACCAATAATTAATTAATGAACGACGAACCTCCATCGAGTAGATTACATATAAACTACACATCTAAGGAGGCCACAAAATGAATGAGTGGCTTCTAATTCTTGGGACTTTGGTATTAAGCGGTTTTTTTTCGGGTTCTGAAATCGCATTTGTTTCCGCTAACAAGCTTAAGCTAGAAGTAGCATCGCGCCGAACAAATTTGGTGGCGAAGGCCATAGACTTTTTCAAAAGTAGACCGGAAAGTTTTCTAACCACCACATTGGTGGGTAATAACATTGTCAATGTAGTTTATGCTACTTTGATGGCTATATTCTTAGCAGACCCAATTACTCAGATATATCTCGACTATGTAGGGGAAGTTCCAAGCGAACTCATGGTGTTGAGTTTGCAGACCATACTGGCTTCTGTATTTATCATGATTTTTGGTGAAATCTTACCCAAAGCTATTTTTAGAGCACAAGCAGATTCACTCATCCATTTTATCGCACTACCACTTCGAGTCTTACACTTTGTGTTGCGACCACTGATCATTATTGCCGATGGAGCTTCACGGCAAATCATCTCGTTAATTTCCAATGAATCAGAGGATACTTCCTCTATTTATCGTCGACAAGATGTTGAGCGGATTGTTCAGGAGCTTCGAGATAGTGGAGGTAATGGGGACTTGGATCAGGATGACTCGGAGATATTGCATAATGTACTCGAGTTGTCAAATAAACGAGTAAAAGAAAGTATGGTGCCTAGGATCGAAATCGAAGCGGTAGAAAAAGGGACATCAATAGAGGAGGTCAGCCAGCTATTCATTAGTTCGGGGCATTCAAAATTACCCGTTTACAAAGAATCAATTGATGATGTAATAGGGGTTGTGTATGCCTATGATTTATTTAATAACCCCAAAACCATACAAGAAATTCTGCGACCAATTAAGTTGGTACCTTATACCAAGAAGTCAAAAGATCTATTGGCAGAATTTAGACAGGCAAATTTATCGGTTGCCATAGTGCTGGATGAATACGGTGGAACGGCTGGTATGGTAACTATAGAAGATGTATTAGAAGAACTAGTGGGTGATATTCAGGACGAACATGACGTGGAAGATGAGATTATGAAACGCATTGCTGACCATACGTACATCATTAGTGGGAATGTGGAGATAGAAGAACTCAATCAAAAATTTGAGGAAATAAATGTTCCTGAAGAACCCAACGAATATGACACTCTAGCAGGATTTATTATCAATCATTTAGGTCGAATTCCTAGAGTGAACGAAGAATGTGTTATTGAGGAATTTCGATTTATTATCAGTAAAGCGACACAAAGTCGAATTGAAACCGTAAAAATGGTTGTTTTAGATCGCGATTGATTTTAGGTCGTGATGTTGTTAGCTCTGTTTTATTAATAACCATACTCAGCCTATGATTACACACTATCCAATTTGGTCACAAGAATGTGCGAAAAAGTATTTAAGTCGAACGTTAAATACCTTCCTCATTCATGGTAATGTGCATGACTTGGTCAGTATTGGTTCTGAAGAATCGGCGCCTCAATTTTTGAGGTTGCATGAATTTTTTTCCGATGAGTTTTTTGGTGCACGAGATATCGTTCTTTTTTATAACCGCGCTTCTGGCGTTTATTTTAGAGATAAAGCATCCCGAGAAGATTTTGAGCAAGCATTACAAGCACGAGATTCACTCTTAGGCACGAGCTATGCAAAGTCGTTACCCAAAGATCCAGTTCGAATCTTTTCCATACTGGAGTCTTACTTTAGGTTACGATTGGGTCAAAATAAAAGTGTAGCGCTTATTACAGAGCATGCAGAAACCATCGTTCCTATGAATGATGCGGGATCTACGGGCGTAGAGGATAGGAATGCCTTAGTATACATAACTCGTTGGGCTCAAGACCCGGTTCTGTTAGGAGGTGATTTTACTCATATAATTCTTACAGAGAACTTAAATGACCTAAATCGAACATTAATTCAGCATCCCTATACTTCTGAAATTTCCATACCACATCCGGACGCATCTGCACGGCGCAGGTATTTGGAATCAGAAATACCAGAAGATGAGTACGCAAAGGTTTTTGAGCTGCCTATTCATGTTCTGGCCCAACAAACAGCCGGATTGACCATACTTCAGCTGCAATCGCTTTATTTCAGTGCGAAAGAAAATAAAGAGCCATTGAATCTTGATACGATTACTCAAACAAAAAAAGAACTTATCGAGGCCGAAGCCTACGGCTTGTTGGAATTTGTTGAATCTGCCTTCTCATTAAAAGATGTAGCAGGACATCGTCTAGTAAAGGAGCACTTACAATTAACTGCGAAAGCATTGAAAGAAGGTAATCCAGAAGTACTTCCCATGGGGTATTTGGTTTGTGGACCTGTGGGTACTGGCAAGACTTTTTTAGTTCAGTGCTTCGCTAAGGACGTAGGTATTCCGATGGTAAAATTAAAAAACTTTCGAAGTCAATGGCAGGGTGTTACCGAAGGGAATCTAGAAAAAATACTACACCTGCTTGAGGCTATGGCACCCGTAGCGGTAATGATTGATGAAGCGGATGCTTACTTAGGAGATCGTTCAGCCTCAGGTGATAGTGGTGTGTCGAGTAGGGTATTCTCTCAAATTGCCAGTTTTATGAGTAACACTGAGCATCGGGGGCGAATTATTTGGTTTTTAATGACAGCTCGTCCGGATTTAATGCCTATTGATTTGAAACGACAGGGTAGAGCCGAAGAACACCTTGCCTTATTTCCACCTCAAAATAGCGAGGAAAAAGAAGAACTTTTTAGGGCAATGGCGAAAAAAACTAAGATTAAATTAGAAGTCGAGGTGGTACCGGAGCTACTTTTATCAGATTCGTATCATTTGTCGGGTGCCGACATGGAAGCGGTATTGACACGGGCCAAATTTGAAGCAGTTGCATATGGTAAAGAGTCGGTAGATCTAGCCATGCTTGAACAGGTCATTCAAAACTTTATTCCACCAACCTATCCTGAAGAGGTAGAATTACAAACCTTATTGGCTGTATTAGAATGTACCTCTAAGAAATTATTACCAGATGTTTATACGCAAATGGATCGGCAAGAGTTACTCTCGCGAATTGAAGAGTTACGCTTCAGGATAGCTTAATTAGCCACTTAGGTTTGCTTCTGTTTCAGTAGTCGATTCTTTATTTAGAAAGAGGCTTATGATACCAGAAAAACTAAATGAGCCTAAGAAAACCATTCGGTCAATTAAAAAAGCCAAGGGTAAACGACCCGAAAAAAATGCGATGGCATCCATTACTAGAATACTTCCAATTAAATAGGAAAGTATGCGCAACCGATGAACTGGGGTAATTGACATACAGGCATATCCTAAGACTAGACCTGACACACCATACGCTATGTACTCGGTATTCGTTGCGCTGAGTGTTTCTCTTAGACCAAAAGCTACTAAGAGGTTATTGAGTCCAATGGGCACTAAGTAAGCGCCAATAAATCCAACAAAAAAGGAAAGGCCTCGGCGACTTTTGACCGGCGTTTTAAAAGTAGTACTCATTGTTTTATTACTTTGGCGTATTAATATCTGACAGCGCACATAAAAAGAGAGCCTAGGTGTACTAAGCTCTCTTAAATATTAGCAATGTAATTAATGCCTTACTCTACAATAAACGTTCCTTTCATTAGGGCATAATGACCTGGAAAACTGCAAATAAAGGAGTAGGTACCTGGTGCTGGTGCTTCGAATTCAATAGTGGTTTCTTCACCACCACCTAATAATATGGTGTTGACCACAACTTCAGGGGCTTCAGCTGGTACATATTCATTGTCCCTAGCTTTCATGGCTTTCATGGCAAAAGAGGCTAAATCAGTATCTGGCTGGAGTAAAACCCAGTTATGACCCATTGCAGCTTTGGGTAATTTACCCACATGTTTTAAAGTTAGCACAACAGTTTGACCCTGCTTTACAGTGATTTCAGAAAGGTTAAAGCGCATTTGATCGTTACTTTCGATAACGATTTCAACTTTGTCACTTGAATTTTCCATCTCACTCATAGAAGATAAACTAGGAGTAAGCACAGAGGTAAATAAACTAGAGTAAGCGAATAATACACTAAGTAGTAATGTCATGATGATGTAATAATTAGATGAATGATTTAATAATGAATGTGAAAAATAGTATACATCACCAACCCACCCAACCCGAAAGTTTGTCGGTGTTGTAAGTGATTGATGGTGAATTACGGTCTAACAAAATATTTTATGTTATAGAGTTACAAAAATACAGCCTTATTATGAACTTTATGTGAAGAAGAAAGAAAAAAAGCTCATTTTTCCGATAGCCTATCATAGCTTCAGAATACGGATTCTGAAAGGGGAAAATTTATGCTATATTCTGCAACCGCAACGATGAGTTATTTCCGAACCTACTCAAAGCTGCTCATTACACCTCACAATCACCCATAATATATTCGCAGTTGATTATTCGATGAAAGAAAAACTTCATTCCATACGGGACAGACTGGATGATATAGACAAGCGTATCATCAAAGCATTAGCCCAACGTCAACAAGTAGTTAAAGAAGTAGCAGCGCTTAAACTCGCTAATAATAGCGGAATTAGAGATCTAGAAAGAGAAGAAAAACTTCTTAGTAAAATTCGTGATTTTGCCACTGAAGAAGGCTTAGATCGATATTATGCGGAACATTTGTTTAGAGAAATTATTACCAATTCGGTGCGATATCAAACGCATTCCTTAGTCGATCTTCAAAATAAAAATGGTCAGGGGCACATTAGAGTGAGCTACCAAGGTACCGATGGGGCATATAGCCATCTAGCGGCTATGCGACATTTTGAGGAGCGGCACAAACAAATAGATTACTACGGGTACGATACCTTTCAAGAAGCGGCTCAAGCGTTAAAAGATGAACGGGTAGATTATGCTATGTTACCCATTGAAAATACCACAGCGGGTTCTATAAATGATATTTATGATATTCTGGGAGCGTCGAATCTGCATATTGTAGGAGAAGAGATCATTAAAATTGTGCACTGCTTGCTGGCAGTTGAGCCGGTAGAAGTGAATAAGGTTAGACGTATTTTGTCACACCCTAAAGCCATAGAACAATGCACACATTTTTTATCACGCCTTCCTAGATGTACCGTCGAATCCTATTTAGATACGGCTATTTCAGCTAAACGCGTACTCGAGGATGGAGATTTATCCCAAGCTGCCATAGCAGGAGCTCATGCCGCTGATTTATACGGACTTCATATAATAGCACACGATATTGCTAATCAACAAGAGAATTATACGCGATTTGTAGTAGTATCTCGCAAGGCCATAGAAGTCGATCCACAATTCCCTTCAAAAACCTCACTCATGATGGTCACATCCCATCAAGAGGGATCATTGGTTGAATGTCTTAATGTGTTTCATCGGCATGGGATTAATGTGTGCAAGTTAGAATCTCGTCCACGCATGAACGAACCTTTCCGATATTCTTTCTATGTAGATATTGAAGCTAATGTGTTCGATAGTCATACGGCTGTCGCAATAGATGAATTACGAAAAGAAGCAGAAGAAGTCAAAATATTTGGTAGTTATCCAAAACAATTAAACGGCGATAAACGCTAGACAGGCTCACACCTAAATTCAAGCGATCCTAACACGAATTCAAGCGATCCTAACACGGTGCCCACGCCTCATTCTAAGTGATCCTAACACGGAGCGATTGTGTTTTGGCTGATCTAACTCAACTGGTTTCTGGATTGAAACGTTTTCGACCCTGTTTAAATTCAATTTCAACAACGGATTCTGGCTTCAGGACCTCTAAATGCCGGATCCATTGACCATCTTGCCAAACTCGAGTATATCCTTTTTCCAAGGCCTCATTCGGATTTAAACGCTCTAAACGGTGCTTAAGGTTGGTGAAGTTCGTCCTATTTTGTTGTACCCGTTGGCTCAAATAATGCTCTATGGACTGACGATTATTTCGAACTTTCATGGTTGAAATATGCAAACGTTCCTGCACTTTTTGTAAAGCATACGATTTAGCTAAGTAGTCCACCCTTTGTTTGGCCTGGTTCCAACGTTGCTCTAAACGACGATGAAGTCTTTCGGCATATTCGTCCAAGCCGGCTAATACATCGTCCCGATTAGGCGTCGCTAGTACAGCAGCTTGAGTGGGGGTAGCTGCACGCTGATCGGCTACGAAATCAGAAATACTGAAATCGATCTCGTGGCCAACACCACTGATAACAGGGATAGGACAGGAATAAATAGCGCGAGCGACGGACTCCTCGTTAAATGGCCACAGATCTTCGAGTGAACCACCACCTCGACTCACAATGATGACTTGAATGTCATTGGATTTTCCTAAAAACTCTAAGGCCTCACAAATTTCTCCCGCGGCTCTCTCACCTTGCACACTGGCGTGATAGAGCGATATTTCGGCCAGTGGCCATCGGGTAGATAGGGTGGATATAATGTCTTGAAAAGCGGCGGTGGTACGCGAGCTTACCACACCAATCTTGGTGGGGAAACGGGGGAGTGGTTTTTTGTGGCTCGCATCGAACAGTCCTTCTGCAGCTAATTTTTTCTTAAGTCGCTCAAATTCCATTTGCAGTTTCCCCACGCCAACCGCTTCTACCTCGTCAATGATTAACTGATATTTCCCTTGAGGTTTGTAGACCTGTATAGACCCTCGTAGAATGACTTCTTTTCCATCTTCAAATAAGGAGGCGTATCGCTGAGCTTGGGTTCTCCACATAACACAAGGTAGCTGGGCTTCGGAATCTTTTAATGTGCAGTAAATATGTCCGTTTGAGCTCTTCTTTACATTGCTTAATTCACCAAGTACGCTAATGTTAGTGAAATGTTGTTCTAAGAGTACTTTAATGCGTTGGGTAAGTTCGCTAACCTTTGGGATATTCTGCTGTGGTGTTTCAAATAAATCCATGTCTTAAGATAGCAATTCTTAGATGTTTCTACATCCTTTGCTTTGTTCTATGTATATTTACGCTATCTAATTGCTCATTTACCCTTACCCATTACATTAAGCCTGCTTAGGTACGAACATGCTGCTAAAAAATCTACGAATTGTAACATCCACTACCTTAAATGACCAAACTCAGAATATTAGAATAACGGATGGATTAATAGCTGAAATTGGACCTAAATTACGTGCTCAAGATGGCGAGCAAGTTCATGATTTTCAGGGGGCCTATGTGAGTCCTGGTTGGATGGATATGCATGTGCATTTGCGTGAGCCAGGATACGAGCATAAAGAAACTATCGTTCAAGGATGTGCCGCTGCTGCTTTTGGTGGATTTACGGCAGTCGCTTGTATGCCGAATACCAACCCACCCATACACACGCGAGATGTGGTCGAATACATCATATCCAAAGCTAAAGAAACCCCGGTAGATGTACATCCCATTGGATGTGTAACCAAACATAGAAAAGGGGAGAGTATAGCCGAAATGGCAGATATGAAAAAGGGTGGTGCAGTTGCTTTTAGTGATGATGGAGATCCTGTGTACGATGCACAGGTTATGCGAATAGCCTTAGAGTATTCCTCTATGCTCGATGCTCCAATTATTAATCATGAAGAAGATGTAAGCTTATCCAGGCCTGGACACATGAATGAGGGGGCTGTTTCCACGAGATTAGGAGTAGATGGCACCCCAGGTATAGCGGAAGAAGTCATGATAGCTCGTGATATATTACTTGCTGAATATACCGGAGGCCATGTTCATGTAGCTCACATCAGTACAGCAGAAGGGGTTGATTTGGTCCGAAAAGCTAAAGCCAAAGGGATTCCAGTTACTACAGAGGTATGCCCTCATCATTTCCATTTGACCGATGAAGAGGTCGAGAAAACCAACTTTAGTACCAATGTAAAAATGCATCCGCCATTGCGTACGCAGCACGACGTAGATGCCATGATAGAGGGATTAAAGGATGGTACTATCGATGTGATTTGTACCGATCATGCCCCACATGCCATTGAAGAAAAAGAGGTTGAATTTAACTATGCCCCTAATGGTATAATCGGGCTAGAAACAGCCTGGGCAATTACCAATGAGCGACTGTTCGCTCCGGGCCATCTTAGCTTGACATCGTTGATTGATAAGTTATGCGATCAACCTCGGAAAATTTTACGCTTGGAAGTCCCCCAAATTGCGCCTGGATCCTTAGCCAATTTGACCATCTTTAATACCGATGAGCGGTGGGTGTTCGATGATAAAAATGTGCGCTCAAAATCCCATAATTCTCCTTACTTAAACAGGAATATGACTGGCCGTGCTGTGGCTATTGTGAACAAAGGCCAGTTACAACTAAACACGTTAAAATAAACTGAGTACTCGTGAACCTAAACACCTCTACGTCAAAAAAAACTACCTTACTATTTGTCCTGCTCCTCGTACTCACCGTTCAAAATAGCTGTACAAATCTACGGGCTCAAAGTGCATCAACCAGTTATAGCTTGGTGACGTATAATGTTGAAAATCTGTTTGATGCAGACGGTGTGGCCGTTTATTCTGATTATCTGCCAACCGATCGCCAAGGGAATTCGCAATACTCACCAGCGGATGTATACACCAAAATCAGCCATATTATAGAGGTGCTTAAGGCATATGAAGACGGTGCAGGGCCCGATATCGTAACCTTAGTGGAGTTGGAAAGTGATCACACACCAAGAGATCATGGATTTGCGGACCCGGCTGATTTTTTAGGGCAGTATGCGTATACCACCCTCCAGCGTATGTTGAACGAAGAGTTTGACGAACAAATCGCGCAACTACCCTCTGAGTGGTTACTGCTTAAAGGAATGCAGGATGCGCTGTTAGGGCCTTATGAGTTGGAGGTAGGGGAGCCCAGTCTCGGCGCTTCGGGCAAGCCTGAAAGTGTCCAGAAGAATGTGGTGTATTCTAAGTATCCCATTTTACGCGAAAAAACTCGTGTACACCCTACCGAACGGGCGCGGCCAATTTTAGAGGTGTGGATAGACTTGGACGGAGACGAGCTAGGAGTTTTTGTGAATCATTGGAAATCGGGTGCTGGAAGCGAAGAAATGGAAAGGGTACGTGTTGGAAACGCAAAGGTCTTAAAGGCTCGGGTTGCACAACTTTTTGAAGAAAATCCTATGGCCGATTTGGTCCTGGCTGGTGATTTTAATGCCGACTACAATCAAAAAACAAGATACGGATTTGCCGAAACTGCCTTACAGGATATCCTGCAGGTACAAGGAGACGAAGCTTTAGTGGTCAATGCTGCTGAGAAAATGCAACCCCTATGGTATAATTTGTGGTACGAGTGGCCTATTGATCAGCGCGGATCAGATACCTATCGGGGGTATTGGGGTACTCTTATGCAGCTCATTGTATCCAACGGAATGTACGACAATCAAGGCCTTTCTTATGTAGATCAAAGTTTCAACGTCGATGATTTTGGCTTTAATACGTATTCTGTCTCCGGCATGCCTAAGCGGTGGTCATCGTTTGGCACAGGCAGTGGCTATTCGGATCATTTACCTTTGTCTATGCTTATCGCAAAAGCTCAAGGGCCCTTTGAAGGCCCTTTCAGTTCGAACGACGATCATTTGTGGCAAGCCATTGCTGTAGAGTACACACGCCCCGAACAGCTGATGGATTCCCAAGCTTTTGAAAGCGGTGCGGCATACCGTGATATGCGCTACTACGATCAGTATTTTAAACTCGAAGGCCAGTTAGGTACAGATGGCAAAGTCGTGGTCATGGGAACTAAAATCGATGTCTATGCTCCAGCTTTTAATTTTGGTGATTTTGCAAAGCAGCTCATCCATCAAACCGTGGCGGATCAAACCGTGGCGGATCAAACAGAAAGAGCGGATAGCATACCGATAGAGTTTATTGGAAGATGGTCTCAATATAGAGGCAATTGGCAGTTTGTGATAGAATCGGAGACCTTTGTTCAGCCATTGCCAGCAAAGTAACACACGCTCCTATGATTTTAGCTATTGAAAGTAGTTCATCGGTTTGTTCCGTTAGCCTGCAAACCAAATCTGGACGCATCATTGATCGGTGGACCGAAGGACGTACCGAGCATTCAAAGAAATTAGTGCTGTTCATTGGTGAACTTTTGGAAGAGGCTTCAGGATCGATTGAACAGGGGCTTAGTATGCTGCAGAAAGTGATTATCAGTAATGGTCCTGGGTCTTATACAGGTCTTAGAATTGCAGGAAGCGCACTCAGGGGGGTACTTTTCAATCGAAATGTGGACGTTTGGGCCGCTTCTACCTTAGCCGGTATTGCCTGCTCAGTCTTTAAAGCACAAGAGGAGCGGCTTTCGTTGGACATTCTAGACCCGGCCTGCATTCGGTCAAACTATGCTGGGATTCAGGCGGATCAATCGGTCCTTCATGCAGTCATTGATGCTCGTGGGGGCTTTAGTTACTACCAACCCTTCTTGTTGGGGCAATCGGGGCTGATAGGCTTGGCAGATCCAAAAAGACTGGCGAATTCAACGATACAATCCGCATTAAATGCTGAGGAACCATCGTTCTTAGTTGGGACAGGATGGGCTAATTTTACTGCGGGAGAGTCTAAGCCCGTTCAAGAAGAAATGGAAAACCGAATGCAGTTTTTTCATGCAAGAAATCTCCTTACGCTGCTACATTTGCCCTCACAAACAGGTCTAAGCTCTATTTTGATGGATAAGCTAGAACCCTATTACCTAGGGAATAACCAGGTCAATAATACTTCTATAACCACACTAAAGGACTGAGCAGCAGCAGTGTTGTCTACGATGGTATTGCCTGAATGCTTTTAATTCCCTATTGACCCTAATATTCCCTATTTTTATGCAATTAAATTGTACAGAACATTATGGCTTGGTTTAAACGCAAAGATAACAACATTCAAACGGCCACCCCTAAAGAAATGCCGGAAGGGGTTTGGATAAAGGTTCCAACTACCGGTGAGATGATTCATAAAAGAGAACTCGAGCAGCACTTGTATGTGGATCCTGTTAGCGATTATCACTTTAGAATAGGCTCAAAAGAGTATTTCGACCTACTATTTGAGGGAAGGTACACCGAATTAGGAGCCGACATTCTGCCAACGGATCCACTAGATTTCACCGATAGAAAGAAATACAAAGACCGTCTCGAACAAACTCAGGAAAAAACGGGACTCACTGACGCCGTTCGAATTGGTACGGGAACTATGAATGGTATCTCCATAGTGGTGGGGTGTATGGATTTTAGTTTTATAGGTGGAAGTATGGGGTCTGTAGTAGGTGAGCGTCTAGGGGTAGCCATCGATTATGCGCGAGAGAAAAAAATACCCCTAATTATCATATCCCAAACTGGGGGCGCCAGAATGATGGAGAGCGTTCTAAGTTTAATGCAAATGGCTAAAACATCGGCTAAATTAGCACAGTTATCTGAGGCAGGTATCCCCTATGTTTCGTACATGACCAATCCTACGACAGGAGGAGTTACAGCTAGCTATGCTATGCTAGGAGATTTTAATATAGCTGAGCCTGGGGCTTTAATTGGCTTTGCCGGTCCACGCGTGATTCGCCAAACCATTGGTCGTGACCTACCCGATGGATTTCAGACCTCGGAATACTTATTAGATCATGGATTTTTAGATTTTATTGTATCTCGTAAAGAGATGAAAAACAAGCTAACCGAACTCTTTCATTTGCTTGGTTTTAGCGCTTCCTAGTTCCAACTAGCTTCGTACGCAGGCCTCCCCACAAAGACCTATAAACATAGGCTCAGTCCTCACTAACACCGAATAATTATGAGATTCGCAGATTACGCTAAAATTTATGTCACTGCTGGAAAAGGAGGAGATGGTTCTGCTCACTTCAGGCGAGAGAAATATGTTCCAAAAGGGGGTCCTGACGGGGGGGATGGAGGAAAGGGGGGAGATGTAGTGTTAGTGGGAAGACATCAGTTAAATACCTTACTGGATTTACGATATAAAAAGTTTATCAAATCTAATAAAGGGGATAATGGATCAGGAAGTCGAAAGACAGGCTCTTCAGGAGCGGATACGCGTTTGGAAGTACCATTAGGAACCGTTGCATTTGATGCAGATTCCAGAGAACGAGTGGGTGAAATCACCGAGGAAGGGCAGGAGTTAATTATCGCGAAAGGTGGAAGAGGAGGCTTGGGGAACTGGCATTTTAAAAGTTCTACCCGACAAAGTCCGACCTATGCCCAAGAAGGTAAAGAGGGAGAAGAGCGAACCATTGAATTGGAGTTGAAACTTATCGCCGATGTGGGCTTGGTAGGCTTCCCAAATGCAGGTAAAAGCACGTTATTATCGGTTTTATCGGAGGCCAGACCAAAAATTGCGGATTATCCCTTTACCACACTAGAACCCAATTTAGGTGTGGTGAGTTTTTCGGATTACCGTAGTTTTGTAATGGCGGACATACCTGGAATTATAGAAGAAGCTCACAAGGGAAAAGGATTGGGAGCACAGTTTCTACGCCATATTGAACGAAACAATGTGCTCTTGTTTGTCTTGAGTGTAGAATCAGATGTTTGTTATGAATACGAAGCACTACTCAACGAATTACAAGCATACCGCAAGGATCTTTTGGATAAACCAAAAATAATTGCCTTGTCCAAAATGGATATAAAACAAGACTTTAAGTTAAAAAAAGATTTGCGTTTACCTAAAGATATTCCCGTTATTCCTATATCATCGGCCACTGGGTATGGCCTCGATCAGTTAAGAGAAGCACTTTGGAAGGGAATACAACATGCAAGAGAGCAAGAACAAACAGAAAGCAGCTAGTTCTGTACCATTTGTACATACAAATTCAAAAAGTTCACCAAGTTTAGTTAAAAAAGGTGACTTGGCCACACTCCTGGCTTTGCAATCCATTAAAGGGTTGGGTAGCAGAAAAGTGGGGTGGTTACTATCACAGCTCGAATCTCCTCGTGACATTTGGAGTGCACCAGATGCCTATTGGGCCAAGGTATCAGATCCCGAGCAGGCTCCTCATTGGCAAACAGCCATTCGAGAGACAGAATACCAAGCCATTCGTAGCTTTGCTAATTGGAGCTGGGTACATCAAACCCTACGACATACTCGGGAAATGGGTTTTGCCATTATACCGTATCAATCTTCCTTACTACAAACCCATCTTGGGCAAATTACCGATCCACCCATCATTCTTTGGGCTAAAGGAGATACGGGCCTTTTGCTTAAGTCTATGATTGCAGTTGTAGGAACCCGGCGACCTTCCGTCTATGCTCAGCTTCATACCAGGAGAATTACCCGAGAATTAGCACAAAAAAGTTTTGTAATTGTGAGTGGATTGGCCCGGGGCATCGATGGTCTAGCTCATTCCGAATGTCTGCGGCATCAGTTACCCACTGTTGCCGTCATGGGTTCCGGCCTAGACCGAATATATCCCAGTGAACACAAAAAAATGGCCGAAATCATCGGTTCTAAGGGTGGTTTATTACTCTCAGAATATCCTCCTGGAACACCCCCTAGCTCGCATCATTTTCCTCAACGAAATCGAATAATTTCGGGGCTGAGCCATGGCATTATTGTGATGGAATCCGGGTTGATGGGAGGGAGTATGCATACCGCTAACACGGGGTTAAATCAAGGCCGAGAAGTGGCGGTATTACCCCATAGTTTGGACAATCCAAGAGGAGCGGGAAATATTTCTCTTGTGGTTGATGGAGCTGCAGGCCTATTTACGACAGTAGAGGCCTTTATAGAACGGCTACCCCCGTCCGGTCTTCTACCAGAGTTACCCTCTATCTACCAAGAGGATGAGCGATTTTAAATGCTTAAACACCTAAATCGGCAAGGATAGCATCAACCCGCTGCTCCAGTACCCCCTCGACTCGCCGAAATTCTGACGCACTCACCAGTTGGGTATTCACCGAGCAATAAAACTTAATCTTAGGTTCGGTACCTGAAGGACGCGCGGATACAACCGAGCCATCCTCGGTAATAAATTGCAACACATTTGAGCTAGGAAAATCCATGCGTTCCACTGATTCATCCACTAAATTTTTAGCCTCACCACTTGCGTAGTCTTTCACTTGTACCACTCTAGAACCACCAAGATGAGAGGGAGGCGTTGTCCGGTATCCAGCCATCATAGCTTGAATTTCTTCGGCACCTGCCTTTCCCTTTTTAGTCACAGAAACCAACCGTTCCCTATAAAAACCATGCTCCACATACAAGTTTATGAGAGCCTCATACAAGCTAGATCCCTGATCCTTATAATACGCCGCCATTTCAGCAATCATAACAGCTGAAACCACCGCATCCTTATCGCGAACATGATCTCCAACCAAATAGCCATAACTTTCTTCCCCACCTACAATAAACTGTTCTTTGCCTTCCAGCGATGTCATAAGCGAGCCAATAAACTTGAAACCAGTGAGGGTATTGTAGCATTTTACGCCGTAATGGGCCGCGATTGCATCCATAAGTTGAGAGGTCACTATGGTCTTTACGATATATTCATTTCCGGCAAAACCTTTGGTGTTTTTCCAGGCAGCTAGCATGTATCCAATAAGTAAACTTCCCGTCATATTCCCATTGAGAAGAACCCATTCTCCCTCGGTATTCTTAACGGCTATGCCAATTCGGTCAGCATCTGGATCCGTTGCCATAACCAGCTCCGCATCATTTTTTTTAGCCGTTTCTATAGCCATGGAAAGGGCTTCTTGTTCCTCAGGGTTTGGATAAACAACGGTTGGAAAGTTACCATCCACCACCATTTGTTCCTCGACCAGTTGCACATTAGTGAACCCAAATGCCTCTAAAGCAGGGGGTACCAAGACTCCCGCCGTGCCATGAATAGGTGAGAAAACTATACTAAGGTCACCTTGGCGCTTAATGGCCTCTTTAGAAAGCGATAACTGGACTAATTCATCTATGTAGGGGGTATCTATATCTTCTCCAATAGGTTGAATGAGCTCAGAATTTGCTGTGAACTGTACCTCATCGATCGAGCTGATTGAACGAACTTCATCCATTACGTCACGGTCATATGGGGCCACCAATTGTCCCCCATCAGCCCCATACGCTTTAAATCCGTTGTATTCTTTGGGATTGTGAGAGGCCGTAAGCACCACGCCACTTTGGCAACCTAAGCGTCGAACCGCATAAGAAAGTTCTGGAGTGGGTCGTAAGGACTCAAAAAAGTAGACCTTAATGCCATTTGCAGAGAAGACATCGGCCACTATTTGTGCAAGAGTATCCGAATTATTCCGGCAATCGTAGGCAATGGCTACTTTAATCTGTTCATTTGGATAGGTTTTATTGAGAAAATTACTGAGCCCTTGAGTAGCAGTTCCGAAGGTGTATTTATTCACCCGATTACTGCCAATACCCATAATACCTCGGAGTCCCCCAGTACCAAACTCTAAGTCTTTGTAAAAACTATCGGTAAGCTCTTCGATTTTTTTTTCATTAATCCACTGCTTTATTTCTTCTTTAGTCGCTGAATCATAGGAACCATCAAGCCATTTTTTAATGTTTGTTATTGTTGTTGAATCAAGTTGATGCTCGATGGAAGCTAAAATGGAAGAATTGAAAGACATGGGCTTGTTATTAGTGGCAAATCTTATTCGCATTAGTACATATTTTACTCAAATAAAATAATAAAAAGGATAGTAAAACGAGTTCGTATATTCTACTATGTTTATGGTCCAACATACTTTATTATCTGAGGATATAGCTCACGCCCGTTTTGCATGTGATATTTCACGTTGTAAAGGTGCTTGTTGTGTGGTTGGGGATGCTGGTGCACCTGTGTCCAAAAAAGAAGTAGCCGTGCTCAATAAGGCGTACTCACAGCTCAAGGATGGGTTGAGTGCTGAGGCGCGTGATATGGTCTCAGCTAAAGGCTTGGTTCAGGAATCAGGTGATCAAAAGCTCGAGTTATCCTGTGTCTCCACTGGAGAATGTGTGTTTGTTCAGTATACTGATAAGGGCGTTGCTACCTGTGCCATTCAAAATGCCTTTTATAAGGGTGAATTTGATTGGGAGAAACCCATTAGTTGTCACCTTTATCCCTTGCGTATAAAAAAGCTTAGTGGCATAGAATGGATTAATTATGAGTATATTCCAACGCTTTGTTCGGCTGCGTGTGATCGGGCGGAAAAAGAAGGAATCTATCTTGCAGATTTCTTAAAAAAACCATTGATTCGTAGGTATGGTGAAGCTTGGTATGAAGAATTTGTTGCTGCTTGTGAACATATTCGAGCGATGAAAGCGGAGTATTCGAAGAATCCTCGAAATGAATCAAGTATTGGGGGTCCTCGAAATGAATCAAGCAGTGGGGAATTACCTGAAAAAACAGGACTGGAGGATATCAACAAAGGGATTAACTATGCGGCGCCTAAAAATTAAGGCGGTAAAAAGGGAAGTCAGGATGGGTCTAAATTTATCACAGGTTACATGCTAAGAAATCAACAAAATTTAGGGCAACGATTACAGCAGGGGATGCAGCAAAAGCTCTCTCCCCAGCAATTACAGTATATAAAACTCTTACAGCTAACCACGCAAGGCTTGGAGCAGCGAATAAAAGAAGAGCTTGAAACCAACCCAATTTTAGAACAAGTTCAAAGTGAAGAGGAATGGGATCGGTCCGAACAGGAACGTATGGATTCCTCTTCCTTGGATAGCCCAGATTTGGATGTTTCGGATGCCACCACTCAAGCGTCGGAAAAAGGGTTAGAAAGTTTAGAAGAACATACGGTGGATTGGGATACCTATCAGGATAACACCGAATATGACGGAGAGAGCTATACCTATGCGAATGCATCTCATGAAGAGTTTGGTGATATGCCGGATCCCTATCATTCTACCTTACTAGAAGACTTAGAACAGCAGGTGAGTCTACTAAATCTAGCGGAGGATGAGCAATTAATTGCCGATCAAATTCTTGGCTCGTTGGACGAGGATGGATATTTCAGAAGAGAAGCCATCGCCATTGCTGATAATATTGCATTCAATCACGGAGTGTATGTTGACGAGGAGGATGTGGAAGTGGTTCGTCGAAAAATCCAACGTTTAGAACCATTGGGCATTGCCTCTACGGACTTACAAGACTGTTTACAAGTTCAGCTAAGTTACTCTGAAGCGAACATGCCAGGTAAAAAGTTGGCTTTGCGCATTGTTACAGAAGGGTGGAATCTTTTTGAAAAAAAGCATTTCGAAAAGATAATGACTCGTTTCGAAGTGACAGAGGAAGATTTAAAAGAAGCCTTTAATGCCATACGGCGTATGGATCCTAAACCAGGTGCTGTTCAAAATGAGGATGAACACAATAACCAGTATATCGACCCAGATTTTGAGGTGTACTGGGAATCCAATGACCATCAGGCATCTAAAACAGGTGAGTTTGTCATTAAACTAAATCAGCGAAATTCACCTCAGCTGCGAATTTCACCCGATTATGAGGATATGTGGTCGAATATTAAAGCTAAAACAGAAGGTCCAGACCCTCAAACGCAGCAGTTTCTAAAAACTAAGTTAGATTCTGCGCAATGGTTTATTGAATCCATTCGACAACGGCAACGAACCTTAATGAACACCATGAAAACCATCGTAGCTTTGCAGGAAGATTTTTTCAAATATGGTGAGGCCTTACGACCGATGATTTTGAAAGATATTGCAGAGCGTATAGGTATGGATATTTCTACGATTTCTAGGGTAGTCAACGGAAAATATGTACAAACCCATTTTGGGGTTTATGAACTAAAATATTTCTTCAATGAAGGCTTAGTAACTGAGTCAGGTGAAGAGGTGTCAAACAGAGAAATAAAAAACCTTCTTCAAAAAATCATTGATCTCGAAGACAAAAAAAATCCACTAAGTGACCAAGCTCTAGCAGATGCCCTTAAACAAGAAGGGTATGTAGTCGCAAGAAGGACGGTGAGTAAATATAGAGAACAGTTAAATGAGCCGGTGGCTAGGCTTCGCAAGCAAATTATTTGATTGCATTTGTGTGTGTATAGCCTCGTAGCTGCTTGAACAAGCTTCGTAGCTGCTTGAACAAGCCTCCTAACTGCATGAACAAGCCTGGTAGCAGCATCTACCAGGAGAGAGGGTATCCCAGAGTAGTTCGAGCTCACCGATAAGGCGTGAACGTATACTTTTGGCTTCTATCGATAAGGACTCTTGGGCTAAACGATATTCTTTTTTTCCTGCTTCTGTCTCGATTTTAATAGGATTGAGCCCCATATAACCTAAGTCGTAGGGACTCGCCCTCATATCGATATGCCGAGCTTGATAAGCTAGTTCAAAGGCATCTAAAATAAGTTCACTAGATACCCAAGGATAAAACTTATAGGCCCATTTATAGACGTCCATATTAGTATGAATGCAGCCAGGCTGTTCGGATTCAGCAAACACCTCTCGGCTGAGTATATGCCGATTTAGTGGCTGTGCTTGGGGCGTAAAAAAACGGAAAGCATCAAAGTGGGTACACAGCAAATGATGGCTATCTACAATTTCCGCAATCTTTTCGTGGCTAAATCTTAAAGGGACCTGATTGTGCCTAGGCTCATGAGAACGGTACACCATCGCCCATTCATGCAGACCAAAGCAGCCAAATTGGGGTCTTTTATCTTGTGTGTTGTGGAGTAATTTGATCACCCATGCAAGTGAAGAGAGTCGTTTCTCGGGGAACAGTTTAGGATTTAGGTAGGCCATATCCGGGGCCAAATAAAGTTCACTTATGGCCGGTAGATAATCAGGTAATCCACCATCTTCATCTTTAGTGAGCGTAGCGGTGTTCTCAATAGAATTCAAGTTTGAATCCAATGCTAACAACAGTCCTACTCCGGGTGACCAATTTCGTAGTTTGCTAGGTCGAAAATGATAATATTCAAAAAGGAAATCGAGTACTGGCTGCTTTTGATGTCGCGATCTATTCTCTAAATATTCTGATAGCAGGGCGTCCGTGCGCTGTTCATGGGCTTTTTTTCTACGAGTCCACTCCTCAAAAGAAAGTATATGTTCAATTTCCAATAGCTCTATGGCTTCACTACTTTGTATGCGATTTTTTTGCATGAAGAAAGATAACAAAATCGAAGGATCAACGAAGAATAAACTCCCTAGCATCTACAACTTAAACAGCAGTATTTTACCCATATTCACTTTTATTCAGTGAAAAAATCTCATTAGCTAAATCACTACATTCACGTTACATCCACCCCGATTTTCACCTTTTTTTTCACCTCTATGTTGAACCGATGTTGACCCGACAAATAGTCCATTTCACAGCACATCTTCGATGGCCGTACCAAATCCTACTTTTATCAGGCACCTACGGTATATCTATTTTGTTTGTTCAAGAGCCCGATTTTAGTCTTTTTACAGAGTATTTCCTACTCTGGCATCTTGGCTTGTATGGAGGGGCAACCGCGTTTAATTCATATTGGGATAAAGATGAGGGCCCCATTGGGGGATTAAAAAATCCACCACCTATGCGACCATGGATGCGATGGGCCTCTTTTTTCTTGATGATGGTTCCCGCGCCATTTCTAATGTACGATATTGTATCAGATAACTTGCCTATAGTCAGTTTTGCGGTATATGGACTTAGCTTTTTTCTTTTTTGGGCCTATTCTAGCCCTATAATTCGGTGGAAGGGTCATCCTTATCTGAGCGTGCTCGTGATTTTTCTGAGCACAGGAACCAATGGTTTTTTTATGGGCTACTTTTCCAGTAGTGGTATGTCCTTTTCGTTGCTTTCAGTAATTGCGGCTTGCGGTGTAGCAAGCATACTCGTGAGTTTATACCCCATATCACAGTTGTTCCAGTTAGAAGAAGACCAGCAGAGAGGGGACCATACGCTTGCGCTACAGATTGGGGTAAAAGGTGTTCGTGCCTATTATTTCATTACCTATTCTCTTGGGACCATACTGCTTAGTGGTAGCTTATCGTTCATCAATCCTAGACTTGCTGTTTTTTTCTTTATGGCCTCTATAACGGGTTTTATGTTAACCTATAGCGTTCTCCACAAGCTGCAGGGTACCGAAAAAGAGTATAAGCAAGTAATGAGTATCAAATACCTCTCGTCTTTTAGCTTCCTTCTATATATACTAATCGCGGCTTGGTATCTACACGCTAGTTTGAACTAGTTTGATTACATCAAGCTAATGTGCTGCATGCATGCTAATTTACTCACGTTTGATTATTGCTAAACCCTCATTCTATTTCACCAAACTCATCGTGCGTGTTGTATTGATGAGCATTTCACCCCCCAGACTGAAAGCTTGTAATCGATAGAAATAGGTGCCACTTGAAAGGCGAGCGGCATCAAATAATTGTTCATAACGACCAGCTGAAACAACACTTCCTGAAAGTAAAGCGGCTATTTTACGGCCTTGAATATCATATACATCAAGCTGAACTCGAGCAGGCACTGACAACTCGAAAGCAATTTGAGTACTTGGGTTAAAAGGATTCGGATAGTTCCCTAAGAGTTGGATTTTCTTGTCACGTGTTAAAGGTGCTAGCTCTTCCTCATTGGAAACTTTGAGAGGAACTTCACCCACAAATATTCCTCTACCATGGGTTGCTGCAACTAACAGATCGTCAGATTCCCGGTAATCTAGATCGGCAATGATAGGAGCTCCCATTGTTTGCAAACCTGTGGGTACCCACTCAGTTTCAGCACCATTCAGCTCATCGGTCATGTATAAACCAATACTAGTACCAGCATAATAATAAGAGCCACCACCATCGGTAGGTGCTATAGCCGCTGCCCGGAAAGAAGGACCGTTTTCGCCCTCCAAGTTACCCCCCACGGCGGTCCAGGTAGTACCTCCGTTCGAGCTATGGAACAAGCTTTCTACTTCGTAGTTCGATAAAACAACCAATACTTCATCACCATTTTCTGGATTGACATGAATATCATGTATATAAGAACCCTCATCCGATCCATTTATCGTCGTAACGGTAAATGTGCTGTCATCTTCCATGTCATCCATGCGAAGAATTGTTGGTTTACCAGAGTCTGAACTTCCACCCAGATACAGTCGTGAAGAGGGGCGCCTCTTACTAAAGCTTAGTGCAGTAACAGTATGTCCCGAACCAACAGATACATGTCGCAAACGGGTCCAGCCGTTCATGTTTTCTCCGCCGGTGTTGCGGGCAAGAGTAGTCATTTCTTTATTCAGAAAAATATGGTTTCCAGAAGGATAGGCCACATACTTTTCGTTAGTTGGGTCAGCCGCAAAGGGGTGAATAAATAACTGTCCACTTGCTTCAGATGGAGCAACATAGGACCAATTTGTGGCCTGACCATTGAAATTGTAGTTATAACGAATGGCGGTCCCTCGTTGAGACGAGGTCAAGAAGTAATTCTTACCCATGTAGGCAAAAGATCCGTCTCCAGAGGATACATCAACCGAAGCTGGATGGTTGCCTGCTGTGTTGAAACGAAAATAAGGTGACCCATTGTCTTGTGTTCCCCCCAAAATCCGTGTATCACCTGAGTCAGGATGCACGCTTACAGTATAAAATTGAGTTACATTGTATCCATCTTCACGTAAACTCCATGAAACAGGAGTAGAAGTAGCATCAAATGTAACGCTAATTCCACCATCATGAGCACTGAAGGCGCGCTTTGGATTATTTGGATCAAAGACCAAATTGTGCTGATCGGCATGATGGTTTTTGTAGCCGCTTACATTATTTGCATACGCGTAACCACCCACCCAAACGTCTGGATCGTTGCTGGTATTTATAGGACTTCCAAAGCCATTTTTCGATCGGAATAAATTTGTTCCGCCAATGAACACGATGTTGTGATTCTCTGGAGATACCACACAAACCAAATTATATCCACCTTGAGGGTTTAATTCACCAACACTACCTCCGAAATTTGGAATATTATCGCTTCTATTAAGAGCGCTAACATAATTTAGGTCATTGGTGACAAACAAATAAAAGCTAAGTCCATTTGCTCCACCTCCAGTATCGGTAAGCAAGTAAAAGATATCCTCAAACGATGGGGCTACTCCAATCTCAGAGCGATAATGAGTCGTTGGAAAGTCGTCAGGGGTAATGTCCTGCCAATTGGTTCCATCATCAGTTGAGACATAGACACCAGGTGTTGAATTTCCTTGGCTACTACTAAAACCGGTAGAGACAACACCATACATTTTCCCTGTAGATGTGATTTCAACATCGGCATATCGATGCTCATTAACTCCACCTAAGACCAATGAATAGGTAGTGAAGTCATCGGTAGTACGGAAAATGCCAAAAGCATTGCTTGTGAAAAAGATGCTTCCGGTGGTGGGGTTAATTTCGATAGCAGAGATGAAATCAAAGGGGGAGTTGAAACTGTTGTCAGTATCCTCAGTAGAGGCTATCACACTCCAGCTTTCCCCATTATCAGTGGATTTATAGATTCCAGAGCCATAATAAGTTCCACCACCACCTCCGCGGGCATCAGTTGAGCTGTAATATTCTCCTGTTGAATAATACCACGTGTTAGGTGAGCTGGGATGTTGTACGATATCCGTAACACCTAGATTCTCACCAGGATTTGACTTTAGCGTCCAAGATTTTCCACCGTCGGTACTTTTCCAAATTCCACCCGACGCTCCACCAGCTAATAAAATATTGGAATTACGTTGATCTATAGCCAAGCCACGCGTTCGTCCACTAACATCATAAGGTCCAATTTCTGACCAAGCCATATCGTTTAGCATTTTGGCTTTTGGAGCTAATTCTTTAGCAAGTTCTTGGCCAAAATTCAGCTCTCTTGAGCGTATTCCTCTGGGAATTTCTTGGCTTACCGGATCCTTTAGTAGGTTAAATAGGTATTCTTGCCGGCCTTCATTAGTTGTAGCACGGTAATCCACCGCTTTATTCATTTTGGGTAAAATAACAGAAGACTCACTGGATAAAATAGGAGTGTCACCTTGTTGGCTAGACCAAAAAGTAGGTAGTAACCAAATAGTCGAAAGCACAAATAGACTAAAGATGATAAGTACAAAGAATGAATGTGATTTTTTCATAAGAATTAATATATGGGCCTAAAAAGCAGAACGGGTTTGTTTATGATGATTCTGCTGATCAGCTAAGATGGTAAATTACTAGTTCTCTTTTTGTTGCAAATATCAACGTCGTACTCAGGTACTCAGCGTTAATAGACCTAAGCAAGAAAATGAAGTAAAGCAATGTTGTTTGACTACGGTTGATTTGGTACACATTGGTACACGTATGAGTATACTGATTTTAGCTAAAATTATTTCTGATTTTAATAATGAACCCATTTAATGGTAGTAGCGTTTAGAGTGAAGTTGACAATACGTATATTTACTTAAATTGAACAAAGCCCAGGCTAACTATCATACTAATCAGCCTGCTTATGACTTTTATAGTCACTAACCTATTTTGCCCTCATACTCATGTCCAATTCACTAGAGCAATTCAAACACTTTGTAGCCCAGACGAGTGATGCGCCAATAGGCCTGGAAATTGAACAGGCAGAAGGATCATTTATACACACTAAGCAGGGGGGGAGCTACGTAGATTTCATCTCTGGAATCGCTGTTAGTAGTCTAGGTCATCGTCACCCGGCCGTTGTGTCGGCTATAAAAAAACAAGTGGATAAACACCTTCATGTGATGGTGTATGGAGAGTTTGTACAAGAGGTACAATGGAATTTTGCTAAAGAATTAGTAGAGTTATTGCCAGAGCCATTGGAACAAGTGTACTTGGTGAACAGTGGAACTGAAGCAAATGAAGGGGCCCTCAAGCTGGCAAAAAAATCGACCCGGAGGACAAAATTAGTAGCCTTTCATAATTCTTACCACGGCGACACACACGGTTCGTTAAGTGTTACGGGGCGTAATGTGTACAGAGATCCTTATTTACCCTTACTTCCTGAAGTTTCGTTTTTACATTTTAATCGTATAGAAGATCTCGCCAAGATTGATACGGAAACAGCCGCGGTTATTGTTGAGCCCATTCAAGGCGAAGGAGGGGTGATAGTAGCTCATCTCAATTGGTTACAAGCGTTAAGAAAGCGTTGCACCGATGTGGGGGCGGTGTTAATTTTTGATGAAATTCAATCAGGATTTGCACGAACAGGCCGCTTTTTTGCTTTTGAACATTACCAAGTTGTACCCGATATTTTATGTTTGGCAAAGGCCATGTCTGGAGGAATGCCGATGGGGGCGTTTGTGTCTTCACGTGAGCATTTCAAAAGCTTTATGTATGACCCACCACTCAATCACGTCACTACCTTTGGGGGGCACCCGGTAAGTGCTGCCGCTGCTTTAGCCAACCTAAGAGTGTTAAAACAAGGTAACTTTGTGGCTAAAGCCAGGGGTATTGAGGAGTATGCACGAGCTATTTTGACAGGCCCAGGTATTGTTGAATTAAGGGGTATGGGGGCAATGTTAGGACTTGAATTACGCGACCGCTCATTGACCCAGAGTGTGGTAGAGCGCTGTTTTGATAAAGGAATATTATTGGGTTGGACCCTGCATTCAAATACTCTCATTCGACTTGCGCCCCCATTAACTATACCCATAAACCTGTTAGTCAAAACATTAGAATCAATTAAAGAAGCTATTGAAGTAGCAGTTGATGAAACGATTAAAAAAAACGATTAAAAAAAAACGGTTGAAGACCCGCTAAAATCCACCCATTAGAAAACCGATTACAACGATGTCTATCACCGAACTACCTCCTCTACATAGTATAAATCCGGCCACGCTCGAATATGTAAAGGAATATCAACAGCACAGTGAGCAGGACATAGAAAAACGATTGACCAGACTGAATGTAGCTCAAAAAGAATGGAGCGCTACAAAATTTACGCAACGTAAAGCTTGTATGCAGAAACTGGTTGCAGAGTTAGAAAGAATTAAAGAGCATGCCGCACACACAATGGCTCTAGAGATGGGGAAACCTTGGGCACAAGGTATCAGGGAGATCTCTAAATGTGCGTGGCTTTCTAGCTGGTTTGCCGATTCTGCAGAGGCATACCTTGATGCGGAAATAATACCCACTGAATTTCAACGTTCCTATGTTCAATATGAGCCAATTGGAAATGTTCTGGCTATAATGCCTTGGAATTTCCCTTTTTGGCAGGTTTTTCGATGTGCCGTACCAGCAATAATGGCGGGTAATGGTGTTGTATTAAAACATGCCCCAAGTACCCAAGGTTGTGCAGAGATTATTGAACAGCTATTTTTAGAGGCAGGATTCCCGGAGGGATTGTTGGTGCATATTAAAGTAGATAACAGTAGAGTTAAGGCCTTAATAGCTCATCCGGCTGTGAATATGATTACATTCACCGGGAGTACGGAGGCAGGTCGGGTAGTGGCTAAACAAGCAGCGGAATATCTCAAGCCGAGTGTGTTGGAATTGGGTGGAAGTGATCCTTATCTAGTATTTGACGATGCTGTGGTCAAAAATGCGGTTGAAAAGTGTGCACAATCCAGATGGTTAAATACCGGTCAGTCATGTATAGCAGCTAAGCGAATTATCGTGTTGGACGCTGTATTCGATGAATTTATGACCCAATTTTTGACTTTTGCGCGTCAATATAGGTTCACAAATCCTTCAAATCGCTCTACCGAAGGGTTTTTTGTGGGACCAATGGCGCGAATTGATCTCAGAGATCAACTCGCCAAGCAGGTAGTTGATTCCATTGATTTAGGGGCCCATTGTGAATTAGGTGGGCACATTCCTGAAGCTAAGGGTGCCTACTACCCAGTGACCGTTTTATCAAACGTTAGCCCAGGTATGCCAGCCTTTGATCAAGAATTATTTGGTCCAGTAGCCGCCATCATTCGAGCCAAAGATGATCAACAAGCCATTGCCTTAGCGAATACCACTACCTACGGCTTAGGTGCGGCGATTTTTACCGAATCTGAGTCTCGAATAGCACAATATCCCACCCTTTTGCACGCAGGAAACATAGCTATCAACGACATGGTCAAATCGGACCCTCGTCTTCCTTTTGGAGGATATAACGACTCAGGTTGGGGTAAAGAACTCGGATTGCAGGGAATAAGAACCTTTACAAGAACTCAAACGGTCGTACAGCCTTAGTACCTACTGAGACTATTCAACCGATTCTAAAGCCTGCATCACAAGTTGCAATTGCTCGGCATCGTGGATTTTTTTCTGTCCAGCAGCCGGTGATGCAGAAGCTTGCCTTCCTGCATATCGAATCTTTTGACCTTTAGCTAAAATCTGTTGAATGCGATCGGAAACAAAGAACCAGGCACCCATATTCTTAGGCTCCTCTTGGCACCACACAATATCTTTTGCCGCTTTAAAGCTTTTTAAATACTGTTGAATATCATGGTCTGGAAACGGATAAAGCTGCTCTACTCGCACTAAGGCCACATCATTAATGTCCAGTTCTTCAGCTTGTTGTATTAAATCATAATACACCTTACCGGAGCAGAGTACTACACGTTCAACGGCTGAGGTGTTTTGAACTCGTTCGTCTTCTAAGAACGGGCGAAAATAACCGTCTGCTAGTTCATCCACATTAGAAACTGCTCTAGGATGGCGTAGAAGGCTTTTTGGACTCATTAGAATCCCTGGCTTTTTGTGTTCTTGCAAGCATTGCTTACGCAGCATATGATAGTACTGTGCGGGCGTGGTAAGGTTGAATACCTGCATATTATCTTCAGCGCAGAGCTGTAAAAAGCGTTCAAGTCGTGCCGAGGAATGTTCTGGTCCCTGACCTTCATAGCCATGGGGTAAATTCATCAAAAGAGAGGAGGTTTGTCCCCATTTTACTTCACTTGAAGAAATAAATTGGTCAATAATAATTTGAGCACCGTTGGAAAAGTCACCAAATTGTGCTTCCCAAATTACCAATGCATCCTTTTTAACTGCTGAATATCCAAACTCAAAGCCTAATGCCGCATATTCACTCAACAGTGAATTGTGCACATGGAATCTACCTTGTCCCTCTGCTAGATGATTGAGTGGAGTAAAGGTTTGATCGGTAATAGTCCCATGGAGTACAGCATGACGGTGAGAAAAAGTTCCCCTTTCCACATCTTGTCCCGTTACGCGGACGGTTCTACCAGCAGTCAGTAGGGATCCAAAGGCCAAAGCTTCCGCGAATCCCCAATCTATTTTCTTTTCGTTCTTTTGAACTGTCTCTGCTCGTTTTGCTAGTTGACGTAGGAGTTTAGGGTTGGCGTCAAAATCTTTTGGGACAGTATTTATTTTAACGGCAATCTCCTCCAATTTTTCCCTTGAGAAAGTGGTGTCTGGGAACACATTTCGATTTTTTTGAACGCTTTCCTTGCGATCTATGAGTTCGTTTGTAACCTCCAAATGAGGAATTTTTTTGGCATCTTCAAAAGCGGCCATTAATAATTCATCAAACTCATCAAAAATTTGTTGGGTTTCCTCGGTGGTGAGTTCTTGGTGCTTGACCAACCATTCGGTATATAAATCTCGTACCGTTTTGTGGTCATTGATCTCCTTATACATACCTGGCTGTGTAAAAGCTGGCTCATCACCTTCATTGTGACCATGTTTACGATAACCAATCAGATCTATAATTACATCCTTGCCAAATTTTTGACGGTACTCAAGTGCCATTTGAATCGCATGAACAGCCGCTTCAGGATGGTCACCATTTATATGAAAAATAGGAGCAAGTACAGATTTAGCTAAATCTGTAGCATATTCGGTACTTCTACCATCACTAGGTAGGGTGGTAAAACCTATTTGATTGTTGATGATGATATGAACCGTTCCACCGGTTTTATACCCTTCTAACAAGGACATATTTAGCGTTTCAGCCACTACACCTTGTCCAGCAAATGCCGCATCACCGTGCATGAGAACGGGGATAATTTTCTGTTGAGCATTACTGGCTTCATGGTGATCTTGCACTGCGCGAGAAGCTCCTTCGACCACTGGATTTACTGCCTCTAAATGGGATGGATTAGGCATTAGCTCGATTTCGATTTGCTTTTCAGACGCAGTCACATGGGTACCTTTGGCGCCCAGGTGGTACTTAACATCGCCAGAACCTTGAATGGTATCTGGATCTACGTTGCCTTCGAACTCGGCAAACACCCGGTGATAAGGTTTGTTCATGATATTAACCAACATATTCAAACGACCGCGATGAGCCATACCCATGAATACCTTTTCTACATCATAATCTCCAGCTTTCTCCAACAAGAAATGCATCATGGGGATTAAGGTGTCATTCCCTTCTAATGAGAAACGTTTGTGGCCAATGTATTTTTTATGCAGAAACTCTTCAAAGGCCATCGCCTGGTTAAGTTTTGATAGAATCTGCTTTTTATCATCCTTTGTCAGTACAGCTTCATTAAGTGAAGACTCCATGCGTTCACGTAACCATTTTCGCTCTTCTAAATCGAGTAAATGCATGTAATCAGCACCGATCTGCTCACAATAGGTATCTCGAAGAAGCTTAATGATGACGCGCAAAGTGGCTTGGCGTTTACCACCTAGCCCACCACAATAAAATTCTCTGTCTAAATCCCAAACCGATAAACCATAATAGGCCAGATCAAGCTCAGGATTGTATCCGGGTTCTTTTTCTAATGGATCCAAGTTAGCCAGTACGTGGCCACGCATGCGATACATATTAATAAGTCTCCAAACACCTATGGTCCGGCGATCCTCTTCCAGTGTGTTACCGCCACCATTGAATGGTCCCGAATAAAAATCTTCTCCGTATGGAATCGGGTCATAAGGTATTTCTAGATCAGAAAAAATAGAATCGTAAAAATCGGCTTGTCCACTCAGTAAATGATTTACTTCGTTCAAAAAAGAACCAGATTCAGCCCCTTGTATAATTCGATGATCATAGGTACAGGTCATGGACATAACCTTAGATATACCAAGTTGGTTGAGCACATCTTTGGACATATTCTGAAACTCGGCTGGGTAGTCAATCGCCCCAGTTGCAATAATTGCCCCTTGACCAGGCATGAGTCTAGGAACAGATGATACGGTTCCAAGTGTGCCAGGATTGGTAACCGATATAGTAGTTCCTTGGTAATCCTCTATTTGAAGTTTACCATTACGTGCTTTGTTAACGAGTTCAGCAAACGCGTACAAGAACTCCTTAAAGTTCATTTTATCCACGCCTTTGATGTTAGGTACAACCAAATTTCGGCTTCCATCTTTATTCGGTAAATCAACTGCAACCCCTAGGTTAATCTGCTCAGGAACTACACGATAATGGACCTTACCATCTTTATGATAAGTATGATTGATGGTCGGAAATTTTTTGATTGCTTGAATAACTGCCCAGCATATGAAATGGGTAAACGAAGCTTTCGGCTCATTCCTTTTTACCAAGTGCCGATTGATGATGGTCCGGTCTTCTATCATCATCTTCACAGGAAGCACTCTCAAGGAAGTAGCAGTAGGTACTTCTAAACTGGCGTCCATATTTTCTACAATTTTTGTAGCAACGCCTTTGATTTTTTGTAGCTCACCTGCAGGTGCTGGGTTTTTAGCTTTTGAAGCTGCTTCAGAGCCGGCAGGTTTAGTAGCGGTGGAAGGGGGAACATTGTTCGCTACCGAATCCTGATGGCTTCCCCTACTATTTGGGTTATTCGCGGCGGTACTCTCAACGCCATTTAATTCATCAAAATAACGTTTCCAGTGCGTAGGCACTGAGTTAGGAGATTTTTGGTACTGCTCGTATAACTCTTCTACTAGTGCTGAATTTGGGCCGAATGCGGCTTCTAATGATTTCAAGATGAGATTAACTAAGTGGGTTGAACAATTGTAAAGACATACATCAGGCCGATAAGAACCTTTTTGTTATCGTCGTAAATTAAGCAGATGAAAGTAAAAAAGCACTCAAACATTCGTTTAATGTGCGCCTTATTCACACTTTAAACTGGCTTAATCAAAATGTATATTCTATGCTATTCAAATTGATTAACCCATGCGGTTATCATGCTTTTAAAACCTAACAAACCAGCCATTAATATACATGAAATCAACGGAGAAAAAGACTACTGGAGCTGAAGAAATACATTGGAATCTGGGTGATTTATATGCGGGAATTGATGATCCGGCATTTGCTAATGACCAAGTAGATGTTCTAGAAAGAGCTCAATCTTTTGCAACACAATACCGAGGTCGAATTGCGGAATTGGATGCCACAGAATTCCTAGCTTTACTCAAAGAATATGAGGCTATTCAAGATATGGCTGGTAAAATCGGATCCTTTGCCTATTTATTGTGGAGTACTAATACTCAAGATGCTGCCTATGGAAAAACCGTTCAGTCCACCAACGAGTTAGGTTCCAAATTAAGTCAATATATGGTGTTTTTTCGGGTAGAATGGTTAGCCCTCGATGAGGAACACGCCCACCAGCTGATCAATGATCCAGTTTTAGCGAAGTATACGCACTATTTAGAGTCATCGCGGTCGTACAAGCCCTATTCACTTAGCGAAGAGCAAGAGCAAATACTTTCAGCTAAAAGCGTAACAGGGCAGAGTGCATGGGTGCGCTATTTTGACGAGACCTTGGGCTCAGCAACGTTTCATTATGATGGGGAAGAAAAATCAGAGCAAGAAGTCTTGAGCCTTTTGCATGACCCTAACAGAGAGGTTCGTAGAGAGGCTCATGCCTCATTATCGAATGGGTTTAACAAACTTTCTCGAAGTTTGACCTTCATATTCAACACCTTGTTAGCCGATAAAGCAACCAACGATGAATTGCGGGGCTATCCATCATGGATTCATGCGCGTAATTTATCTAATGAAACCGACAAAGAAACAGTGGATGCCCTTGTCCAGGCGGTGACGGGTCATTACCAATGGGCACAGCGGTATTATACCCTTAAATCGAAGCTATTAGGGATAAATGATTTTAAAGATTACGACCGATATGCTCCTTTAAAAAAGACAGAGACTACGGTTTCATGGGAGCAAGCACGTTCAATGGTGTTGGATGCTTATGGTGAATTTAGCCCCATGATGTCGGATATCGCTTTGCGTTTCTTTGACGAAAAATGGATTGATGCCGCAATAAAACAAGGCAAAAGAGGGGGCGCCTATTCGGCAGGAACCGTTCCATCTGTCCATCCCTATGTGTTTATGAACTATGATGGCAGGCTGCGTGATGTACAAACCCTAGCCCACGAATTGGGTCATGGTGTACACCAATACCTATCCAGGAAACAAGGAGCCCTTCAAGCAAGTACTCCCCTAACGACCGCAGAAACGGCCTCTGTATTTGGTGAAATGTTGGTATTCCAACGCCTATTAAAGCAGCTGGACGATCCAATGGAGGAACTAGCCTTGTTAATGGGTAAAATTGATGACACCATCGCGACCGTATTCCGGCAAATTTCTATGAATCGATTTGAAGAAGCCATGCATACGGCGCGGCGAGAAGAGGGAGAACTCACTACAGAGCGGTTTTCTGAACTTTGGAATACCGAGCAAGAAAAACTCTATGGAACATCGGTTGAATTGACTCCGGAATACCGTCATTGGTGGTGTTATATTCCACATTTCTTGCACACACCAGGTTATGTATATGCCTACGCTTTTGGTGAGTTACTGGTGCTGGCATTATATGAAGAATATCAGCGAAAGCCGGAAGGCTTTGCGGATCGTTATTTGTCCTTATTAGAAGCAGGGGGGTCAGAGTGGCCGCATGAACTCATTGCTCGTATGGGGCTGGATATACAAGACCCTCAATTCTGGCAAAAAGGATTGGCTTCTTTTGAACGTATGATACTCCGGGCGGAAGAGTTATATGCACAGGTGCAAAATCAATAGCAAAATAAAGAGATGAATGTGAGTGTATTACACACTATCTTTAGCAAAATTACCCCTATATGAGTTTAGACCGTCAAGAAAAAGCATTACGTGAATTCAAGCAAATAATTGCTGATTTAGTGCATCTACTACGCGCTTCAACTGGTTCTCAGTTAGCCTACATGTGCTGGGTTAACCAATCTAGACAGCAGTTTGTTTGGGAAACCCACAGTACTCGCCTAAGTAATGTTATGTTCAAAGATCGAGTAAACTTTCATCATCATTTCCTCGACGACTATAAGGAGCTTGACGAGCTCATTAAACTGCGTATTGGAGAGGATATTTCAAAAGCAAAATTGGGGCATTATTTCAGTGTGGTACACGCAAAAAGTATGCTGATCATCCCTTTCATAAACAAAGGGGAGACCGTTGGGCTTACGGTGCTTGAATCTGATCAAGACTTGGACGAAGAATCCTTTCTCGATGCTATCTATTCCTACAACAATGCGATGGTAAATGTGCTGGATACCTACCTCGAAGTCGTAGATTTGCACGAGCAGCAAAAGGAATGGGAGGAATACGAGGAATCCCTAGCTAATGTCCACTCACGTTTGAACAAAGTGGAAGTAATCACCACTTGTTTGGATGAAATGCAATTCTTGTTACCAAATGGTGGGGTAAGTTTTCTATGTGCCGCTATGGACCACTGGACACTTGCACTCAATGCCAAATTTGCAAAAAATGCACCTTATGTGGGGCTTGGTGTGGATGACAAAAGCAGTGTACGGGATGCTTTGGAGAGAGGAATTCCTGTCTTTAATATGCACTTTAACTCAAATCCTAAGTTGGTATCCGCGTATGAATCCAGAACCGAGGGTGCAAGCTATGTGTTGCCATTATTAGTCCATGATCGTCGTCAGGGAGCCTTTATTGCCTATGACAAAGACCCGCTTAGCTTCAAAGAATCTACTAAGCATAAGTTGGCCAACTTGGCTCGAGTTGCAGCGCTACAATTACAAAGCAACACGCGCAAATCCACCATGGATGAAGATATTTTCACTGAAAAATATCAAGCTGTGGTTACAGAACTTTGGGAAAAATCGGTGGAGCATGAATTGTACCGTTTACGTACCGAGCCAGAACGGCATACTTGGATGGGGCTCGTAACGTTGGAGGATCTTTCTTCATTTCGAACTCGCTTTAGAATGGAAGAACTTCAAAGAATGCAACGAGATATCGTACGCTTTTTGAACCCCTACCGATTTCAGCAGAAAGGGTATATCGGGTTTCAATCCGATTATGTCTATAGTTTCATGCTTCAAAGCAACAAAGAATCAGCATTAGAAGAATGGGTAGAGCAGACCCGCTCCAAAGTTGCTCACGGGTTAAAATTGAGTTCAGGAATGAACATAACTGTTTCCTTTAAATTTGGTGCGGTAAAATTAACTACCGAATATCCAAACGCTTATGAAGTGCTAAGTTTAGCTAAACAACAGCTTGCAGAAGTAGTGAAAGCTGAGCAAGAACACCTCCAGGTGTATTAATGAAACGGGTTATTTTATTGATTGTGGATGGTTGGGGCATTGGGGCTCAGGAAGATGCCATTGAATACGGAGACCAATTGGCTCACACAATGGGGCATGTTAGCGAAGAGACTATGCTTAGACTCCCCAACTTTGAAAAAATGGGTCTAGGCAATATCGCTACTCTTGCTAGTATACCATCAACATCATCTCCCATTGCTAGTTATGGCAAGCTCCGCGAAAAGTCTAGTGGCAAAGATTCTACAACAGGGCACTGGGAGCTGGCAGGAATTGTACTCGAGACCCCTTTTCCTACCTACCCAGAGGGCTTTCCATTGGACTTAATCCAGTCTTTTTGTGATGAAATTGGTAAAGCCGGCGTATTGTGTAATTACCCGTATTCTGGGACGAACGTCATTGCAGATTTTGGTGCTGAGCACATAAAAACAGGATTCCCTATCGTGTACACTTCTGCTGATAGTGTATTTCAGATTGCTACCCACGAAGACATTGTTCCAATCGAAACCCTGTATGAATGGTGTGATTGGGCTAGGAATAACTTATTAGTCGGCGAACATGAGGTAGGGAGGGTGATTGCAAGGCCATTCAACGGTGAACCGCCAATATTCGAACGAATTTCGCATAAAAGACACGACTGGTCAGCAGCTCCACCTAAAGATCATCTAGTGACTGAATTAAAAAATAGAGGACATAAGACCGCATCCATAGGTAAAGTGGCAGATTTATTTAATGGTGAAGGATTCGATTTTTTGTATCCGACAAATGGAAATACCGAAGGCATCGAGCAAATCATCAAGCGTTTAAGAGCCAATGAAGAAGACTTTCTATTCGTTAACCTCATAGATACTGATCAGTTATATGGTCACAGGTTAGATCCAGTGGGGTATGCAAAGGCACTTATGGAAATTGATTCGGCCCTTCCCGCAATAATGGATGAGCTGACTGGCGAAGATCTCTTGATCATAACAGGAGATCACGGGAATGACCCATGTGTTCAAAGTACCGATCATACAAGGGAGTTTGTGCCGGTACTGCTTTACGGGAATCGTACATCCGCTAAAGCCCTAGGGGTTCGAGATGGGTTTAGCCAAGTAGCGGTCAGTATAATGGACTTTTTCGGCTATGAAAAAACTTTTGGGTCGGAAAGTTTACTGTAAAAATAGCATGACAATAACTGTATTAAAGGCTACAAAAGAGTGAATTTTTTCCGTATATTTAAAGTTGCCTAGATTGTAGAGTTAGTATTGTATTGCTATTCGCAACATCTTCGCACCTTGTAGGCGCAGTCGAAACATTATTTATACTCCTACAATTTTTCTGAACAATTCGAATTAAACTATATTATTGTGGCAAAAAGCTCTGGTATTTCTACCCGTGAATCTGAATCACTCGATCGCTATTTACATGAAATTGGTAAAGAAAAACTAATTACTCCGGATGATGAAGTTCGTCTAGCAAAAGAAATCCAAAAAGGCAGCCAAAGAGCACTCGAAGATTTAACCAAAGCCAATTTACGATTTGTGGTTTCTGTTGCTAAGCAATACCAGAATCAAGGTTTATCACTTGGTGATTTGATCAATGAAGGAAACCTAGGTCTGATTAAAGCGGCAAAAAGATTTGATGAAACTCGTGGATTCAAGTTTATTTCGTATGCCGTTTGGTGGATTCGTCAGTCCATTCTACAGGCTTTAGCTGAGCAAAGTCGTATTGTTCGATTGCCCCTTAACCGGGTCGGTGCCCTCAATAAAATAGGGAAAGAACTTTCTAAGTTGGAACAAGAATATGAGCGTTTACCATCCGCTCACGAACTAGCGGAAAGTCTAGAAATGACCGTAGGTGAAGTGGCAGACACCTTGAAGATATCCGGTCGCCATCTTTCAATGGATGCTCCATTTGCTCAGGGAGAAGACAATCGACTGCTCGATGTACTTGAAAACGAAGAAATACCCAATCCGGACTTCGAACTTATGGGCGAGTCCCTTAAAGTTGAAATCGAGCGAGCACTTTCGAAACTAACCAAACGAGAAGCAGAAGTAATCCGTCTCTACTTCGGTATTGGCCGTGAACATTCCCTTACCCTTGAGGAAATTGGCGAGCGATTTGATTTAACCAGAGAACGAGTTCGTCAAATCAAAGAAAAAGCTCTCCGTAAATTGCGTCACCACAATAGAAGTGCAGCCTTGCGCGTATATTTAGGCTAATAATTTGCCTAATTAGGCCTTTGAGTGTTGATTAGGGCACAACACTATACAACACTCGGAAACAGCTGAGAAAAAAAATCAGAGCAAAGCTCAGGAGAAATCTACGAGTAAAGCCAAGTGAATATTCTCTATCCGTTAAACACCACTAGGTCATGTCGTGAGCGTTTATAAAAGTAGGGCCTATTTTTGTTTTCAGAACTTCAATTTCTTGCGTCTCTTCTCTATTACCCTTGAATTCTCTCATCACCAAAGAAACGCTACCTGAATGCCCCAGTTTATTTAAAAAGCCCCAAGAAATAGATGTTCTTAGGACCTGACTATGAGGACTTTCTTTTGACAGCCAAAGCATCACAGTATGAACCTCCTCTTTGGCTAAGGCATGCTCCATAATCTTCTCAAGATACCGTTCACATCCTTGCTTAAACCAAAAGTAGTCAGCTGTTAAAAAATGAAATGCCTGTCCAGGAATCACCTTCCGAACATAAGGCCAGCGGTCAAGTTTCCATTTGTGCAAAAACGAAAAACGTTCCGGCAAGCGCTCTATATCCCAATGGTGTCTCATGATTCGTGTTATAGCCACCCATTCTCCATTCAGCCAGTATCCCAAAAAATACCCTTGTTGGATAAGGCCTTCGGTATGATAGGCGGCATAAGAATCATAAAAATGGCGTAATTCATGATCCATTCCTTGTAACTCTTCATCTGTCAATAGGCGGATCTGGGAATGAGAAGCAGGGTTGAAGCGGTGGAACAACAAGGTTTGAATCTCCTGAGCCTTGTTAAAGTCAAAACGGTTGCAAAGCTTCATAGACCGATCATTTTTATCCTCCACAAAAGCGTATGCGAGAATAGTGTTCGTAGTAGCTAATTGCCGCGAAAATTCTTCTAAATGCTCAAGAAGTTTTTCTTCGAGTAACGAAATGCGCTGGTATCGACTTTTTTTACGGGTTACGGCATTCCTATTAAGTACGGCATTCCTATTTATTTTGTCAGGAACAAGAGTTCTCTTAATATGCAGATACCTTATATATAGCCATGTTTTTCCACTTTTATCTACCCTGTTTACAAGTCCAACTACCCCTAGAAGTTTTTCCTTTCTAGACAGACATAAAAAATGAACATTTTCATGTCGTTCATTCATACTGGTTTCCCTATGGACTCGATATTGAATACCACCTGGGCTGCCTAAAAGAACCGTATCTAAAAAATCTCTGATCTCCTCGTCGTAGCTTCGAAGCGTAATAGAAAAACCTGAAGTACTCACATTAGCTGTATTAATTTGAATAGATGGTAGCTATAAATGGCATATATATTACACCAAGCTTAGTATATTACTATATGCACAATGAAAAAGAAACCCTTTTTACACAGCCTAAAAAACAAACCCAGGTTCTCATGAAGAGGATTTATCCACCTATTTACGTTCTTAGCAAATGGGTAATGGTTCTTCTGCTAAGTTATGTAGGATCAAGCTCTGCTCAGGAGTACGCATTTCGGAATTATTCCATTGGTCAAGGCTTAAGTGAGTCGGTAGTAAATACATTAATTCAAGACGAAAAAGGCTATATCTGGATGGGAACGGGTTTTGGGCTTAACCGATTCGATGGCCATGATTTCACGATTTACTTACAAGAAAACGGCTTAAAAAGCACCCAAATAAATACTCTGTACAAGGGTGCTGACAATAAAATTTGGATAGGGACGGCACAGGGTCTACACTGGTATTCTCCAATAAAAGATAGCATATATCATGTTTCAGAAGTACCAGCTAACTCAATAATTAGCGTATTTGAGGATTCACACAACCAATTGTGGTTGGGGACCGAAGAGCAAGGCATCTATTTATATTCACCCAAACATCCTAGATCATCGTTACATCTTAATCCATCCACTTTAACATTCAACGGTCCAGTTCGAAAAATAGTGGAGTTAGACTCATCCTACCTACTCGTATCACGATCAGGTATCTACGAATTAGAAGCCTACAATCATTCTGATTCTACCACATTTAACATCACCCCGATAAGTCAGGAAACTCGTTACCGGGATGCCGTGTTAGATACCGTTAATAACCTTGTATGGATAGGGTCACGAGAGGGGCTTTATCGGTATAAAGATGGGCAAATCGAACTTCAGGGAGGTATCGATTCAGGCATAGCGGCCAGAATCCAAACGTTAGCACTTGACCAGGATGGTACCCTTTGGATGGGAACGGAGGATGGATTGTTACATCAAAGAGAGGATGCCCTAATCAAATATGGAACCGAAGAAGGCTTGTCGAATACTCTAATAAATAATCTATTCTTTGACAAGGAAGGAATACTGTGGATTGGCACCTATGGCGGAGGAGCCAACGTTTTTCTGGGAGAATATGTAGTTAACTACGATCTGTCGAATACCCTTAGTAATAACTTAGTTACTAGTTTCATCGAGCAAGAAAATGGAGATCTGTGGATAGGAAGTTACGGAGGGGGAGTCCAGATACTACCAAAAGAATATGCCGGTTTCAATACCCGAAACACAAGCCCAACCGAAGTAAGCCCAACGAAATGGCCACAATTGAGAGGTCTAGCAGATCAACGTGTGTACCATCTAAGTCAAGATCCAGCTGGAAGAACATGGATAGGAACGAGGGACGCCTTAAGTTATGTCAAGGATGGACGTGTTCAGACTATCAATGAACGCTACTTTCCCTTTCGAAAAATTAGACATATTCGATGGAGCAATTCATCCGTCATCTGGGTAAGCACGTACGACCATGGTCTCATAAAAGTAGAGTATACAGACCTCTATACCCCAGAAACTTGGGCAATAACTCAATACAGTACCCAAACAGCTTCTTGGCCATCAAACACGGTGTTAAAAAGTATAGAAGGTAGTGACGGTACAATATGGGTGGCAACCTACTCCGGAGTGGTTGAAATGAGCCCAGATGGAACCTTTCATACTTGGGGATTAGCAGAAGGCTTACCCAATATATCGGTTATGGGGGTTATCGAGGACAGTCACGGTAATATTTGGGCACATACATTCGGAGGCTTAGCCAAGATCAGTAGACAAGAGTTAGTGGCAATAACGGAAAATGATGGCTTACCAAGTAGAGTATGCTACTTTCTTTATGAAGACCCAACAAACCCCAACATCTTATGGATAGGAACCAACGGTGGCCTAATTCAATATAATTTAGCTGATAAGACCTTCAAGACCATCACAAAAGAAGAGGGCTTAATCAGTAACGAGATGAATTTGGGCGCATTTTATGAGGATTCCCAAGGTCAATATTGGTTAGGTACGGTAGAAGGTTTGTCCAAATTTAATCCAAAAAACTATAGGGGCAATGAAGTATCACCTAGAATTCACCTAGAAGAAGTGCTCCTATCCGGTGTCAACGTAGATCCTTACAGTACAGAAAAATTAGAAACTGACTACAATCAGAACTTTTTCGAAGTAGCCTTTATAGGACTCAATTTTACGGCCCCTGATCAGTTGTACTACCGATATAAACTAACTGGCTTAGAAGAGCAGTGGCAGCAAACAAAAAACACCTCCATCCGATATCCTAGCCTCCCTTCTGGAAATTATACATTTCAAGTTCAAGCGATAAATTCAAATGGACTTATAAGTGAAGATCTAGCACAGATACGATTCAAGGTAAACCCAGCATACTATGAAAATGCGTGGTTTTGGATCGGTGTTTTTATTCTAATTGGGTGGGTATTGTACTTAATCCGCAGAACAGCCAAAGTAACAAAGCTTGTCGATATGGAGCGTATGCGCGTTCGGATAGCGAGTGATTTACATGATGATGTAGGCGCTAGTTTAACTGAGATTGCACTACAATCCGATTTTTTATTAGCAGGTACCATTCAGCTAGAATTAAAAGAATCCCTCACTCAAATCGGTCGTCAGTGTCGAAAAATTGTAGGAAGTCTGGATGATATTGTTTGGTCCATTGATGCTCGGAACGATTCACTTGGTGATCTTACCGATCGGATTCAAGATTATGCTTTAGCTATTCTTGATATGGCACAATTTGATATAGAATATGCCTTTGACTCGCTCCCAATGGGCAAAAAAATACCAGTAGAAATAAGAGAAAACACCTATCTCATCATAAAGGAAGCGTTAAATAACGTGGTAAAGTATTCCAATGGTGACCGGGTTTCGATTGGGCTCGCGCTGGTAGAAAGTACCCTACATGCGAAAGTTTTCGATAATGGAAGTGACGTCAGTCAAACTAAAAAAACAGGCCATGGTTTACGTAACATGGAAATGCGAGCGCAAAGAATGAATGGAATACTTACCATAGACAATGAAAAAGGTTTTTCAGTCTCCATACAGATTCCTTTAAGCAATTAGCATTGGCAAACCCCTAATTAAGGTATATGGCACAAGTTGGTATTATAGAAGACAACAAAAAGATTCGGCAACTCATGCAGCGATATCTAGACATGCAAGAAGATATGTCCTGCCCAGTAGCTACGGAAAGTGTAGAGGAAATGTTGGACTATTTAACGACCTATCCACATCCCAATGTACTGTTGATGGATATACAGTTACCGGGCATGAGTGGGATAGAAGGCATGAAAATTATCCAGCAAAAATATCCTGATATCGAAATAATTATGTTGACGATCTATCATGATTCTCACAAAATATTTGACTCCCTAAAAGCAGGAGCATCAGGCTATTTATTAAAGCACACCTCTTTACCCGAAATCAAAGATGCCATTGAGTTATTAATGCAGGGAGGGGCGCCCATGTCTCCTCAGATTGCCCGTAAGGTAATCACACACTTTAATGATAGAGGACAAAAGCAACAAGAGAGTAATCTCACAAACAGGGAACAAGACATTGTCAATGGCTTGGTCGATGGACTTAGTTACAAGTTGATTGCCGATCGACTAGACATATCTATTGATACCGTTAGAGCTCACATACGCAACATCTACAAAAAATTACACGTTAATTCTAAAGCAGAAGTCATTGCAAAGTCGCTTAGAGGCGAGTTGTAAAGGGAAGTACTAACATCATTATGTGATAGTACCTAGTAACTAAATTATTCATATTAAGTAAAGAAGTTAACACAAAACTGGAGGTCATATGAAAGCCCATTCGTTTACAATCATGATACTTACAATAGGATTTGGATGGCTTAGCACTGGATGCTATACGCAAATGCAGCTATCATATGATTTGGATCGCCCTACTCAGGTTAGCGAAAATGGATATTATTCGTGGGACGATGATGAACGAACATCCTCAGGTTACAACTGGTCATCGACCAAGCAAACCTCCAACCCTAACTACAGCGAGGAGCGTCGATCCCAAAATGAATCCTCTACCATTTCGTTAGACAAAACAAGCAGCACAAATCTCTCGGAACAAAGCATTTATTACAAAGACTACGAAGCCGAGCAATGGTATGACGAGCATTATATACATGCCATTAATTCATCTAATTATGACTCGTACTCTCATGAAAATGGTCATAACTATGCCTACGATTTTGGATATGAAAATGGTTTTGATCGCGGTTATAACCGAGGGTATCGTGATGGTTGGTTTGATGATGATTTTTGGGTTGATTGGTACGCAAAGCGTTGGTGGCGATTGCATGTAGGATGGTGGGGAGGGCACTATGGATACTATAGTGCTTGGAGTCCGAGTTCTTATTGGGCGTGGAGTGGATATGGCGGTTGGTCATGGTATAGTCCATATGACCCATTTTACAACAGCTGGAATGGCTTTTACGGATTTAACTCCTACAGATATGGGTATTACGGAAATATGGCATATTGGGGATATTCCCCTTATGGTGGAACGACCATATTCATTGGAGAGGCAAACAACCGTTCTAATTCAGATAAGCTTCGTGGAGCAAGACGATATGGTCTAAATAGTTCAACTAATTCGACTTTGACCCGGGGAGCTGGAGGAAATGCATCTTCAAAAGCTGTTCGCACTCGTTCTGCTTCTCAAAATGCTCGATCAGGCTGGGAAAGTACACCATCCTCATCAACCCGATCTAGAAGTATATACAATAGTGGTGGAAGTAGTGGAGCAACAGGACGTTCAACAGGGCGGACCGTTCGTTCCTCGGGTAGCAGTGGAAGTAATTCCAAAGGAACCGTTCGTAGCTCAGGAAGTCGTTCAACAGGTCGATCTACCGGTTCGTCTTCAAGCGTAGGCCGGTCCAGTGGAAGTTCCAGCCGAAGCTCAAGTGCGGTTCGATCAACCAGTGGAAGTTCCAGCCGAAGCTCAAGTGCGGTTCGATCAACCAGTGGAAGTTCCAGCCGAAGCTCAAGTGCTGTAAAAAGTACAACACGCTCTAAATCAAGTTCATCTAAATCTACTGGACGTTCCACGTCTAGTCGTTCATCAAGAGGGGGGTCGTAATGAAAAAACAACTTCGACAAAGCCCAAAGAGGCTACAGTTTATACTTAGCACTGTAATGCTTCTAATTACCGCTTCATCTACCATGGCTCAGGATGGTTATGATCCAATGAGTTATAGTAGTTTGAGCCAAGTCTTTAGCTCTCAGCAATATTTAGGTAGCGCAAACTCAGCTATATTACCTTCGGTGGCCATGGAAAATGGATATGCCAGTTTTATTGACAATCCTGCAGCGATGTCATTAATAAAGGGTAGCTATGTGAACATCGGGTATATGAGTAATCGCTCCGAATTTAATCAAAGCTTTAGAGGGAACGAACTGCTATTGGATTCTAAAGCTGATTATATAAATAACATAGGAGTGGTTTATAAAATACCAACGCGAGTTGGAAGCTTGGTCATTGGTGGGGGAATTCATACGAACAGTGTTTATAATCGTTCTCTTGGTTCTAGTGCTTTCAACAATCAAAGTACAATTACCGATGTATTTAAAGGCGAATCAAGTGATTACCGTAGCATAGCTTTTGAGACCTATGCCATTGATTATGCTGATCAAGCACAAACACAACTCGAGTCTATATTTAGAATAGGATTTGATGATGGGTTCCCTGGTACCTATCAGCAAAGCGAAATAACTCAAGACGGACGATCACGAGAATTTGCATTCTTTATGGGTACTGAATTCAAGAAAAATCTTCATATAGGATTTTCATTAGGAATAAATGAGGCCTTTCATAATATGAGCCGAAATATTTTGGAAGAGGATCTCGATAATGTCTATGATGGTGATTTCATTGAGCAAGATGAAAATGGAGAAAATGGGACGGATATTTATAGCATCCAGCTTTCCGACGAATTACGTTCCGATGTTCTTGGTTTTGAAGCCAGAATCGGAGCAGTTTACCAACTAGGGCAGTATCTCAACTTGGGAGCATCTTGGTCATTACCATCCATCATGGAGATTACTGAGGAATACAACTCTACGATAACCACAAGCTTTGACAACTCTTTAGGGCCATTTTTTGATAGTTTTGAAGGTGAATTTACCTATGCTATAACACGCCCATCCAAGTATTCTTTAGGAATGGCAGTCAACCAACTAAAAGGCTTTGACCTTAGTATAGGAGTTGATTTTATATCGTATAACAAAACAGATATTGACCTTACCTATGATCAGAGTTTAGATTTCGATGAAGTGGCTTTTTTAAGAGATCAAGAAGCGGTGATCGAGCAAAGTATTAGCCAAAGATACCAATCGGTAATGAACACTCGAATCGGTGCACAATATCGTTTTAAAAATGGCGCAGAACTGAGGGCTGGCACGTCTATATTACCGTCTAAATCAGTCCAAATTGATGAAACTCGTACGTTATATTCTGGTGGTATTGGAATTCCACTAAGTAGAGATTTTTTTCTAGATATAACCACACAATATATACAGTGGAATGATCGTTCTGTTTTATATGAGTATCAAGACATGGGTTCTACTATACCCATTCAAGAAAGCATTTCAGAAAGTAATCAGTTAATAAACGTATTGATTGGGATAAAAATTAAAATATGACCTCATTATCCTAAATTAATCTAAGTAGTTAGTGTAAAAAGGCTTCGTGACTGAAGCCTTTTTTTTGTCTTTTATTCAAGCTCGACTAGGCCTCAAGGCTATTAAAAAAAAGGTGTTACGCTTTATCTCGATCAACTGAAATACTTGAATTCGCAGCACCCACCAAGGTCACTAAGC
>ERZ891134.223-NODE-223-length-49830-cov-7.054023_pt1 | contig 49830 bp, 53 predicted proteins | sample MGYA00520888_ERZ891134 | MGnify/ENA primary metagenome ERZ891134 (study PRJEB32303, sample SAMEA104408692) | aquatic metagenome | biome: Brackish water; feature: Coastal; material: water | place: Baltic Sea | collected 2014-10-23 | depth 10 m ... | reverse complement strand
GCCTTGATGTTCCTCATCGCGGTTTCACTGCTATTCCTGCGCGGTCGGGTGCGACTGGCGAGACTCGATGATCCACATGATGCGGCTGAGATAACAGAACGTAAACAGCCGTAGCGCTGCCACGCCGATTCTGTGTCAAGGATGTGCAATTATGAGCGCTCACCTCTTAAATGATGGGACGCCGATGGCTGGACTACTCGAATCTGTTCGCTCCGGAAATCTACGGGTCGGTGACGGCGCGATGGGGACGATGCTGCAAAGCGCTGGACTCGATGATGGGGGAGCACCGGAGTTGTGGAATGTCGAGAAGTCGGACGAAATCTCCCGCATTCTCGGTGGCTACGCCGATGCCGGCGCGCAACTGCTCACCACGAACACTTTCGGTGGTAGCCGGCCGCGTCTGCAAATGCACGGCCTTGAAGATCGAGTCATCGAGTTGAACAAGGCGGCTGCACAGATCGCTCGTCAGGTCGCCGATGCCCACGAAGGTTGCTTCGTGCTCGGAGACATTGGTCCTTCCGGTGATCTCCTGGAACCGATGGGAACTTTGACCCCCGAATCCGCCCAGGAGCTCTTCGCCGAGCAGATCACCGGGCTTGTCGAAGGTGGAGTCGACGGGATCTTGATCGAGACCATGAGTGATCTAGCCGAGGTGCGTGCCGCAGTCGCAGCCGCTAAGCAGGTGGCTCCGAATCTTCCGATCTTCGCGACCTTGAGTTTCGACACGAATCTTCACACCATGATGGGAGTCTCTCCCTCACAGGCCGTCGTGGAATTGACTGACATGGGTGCTGACGTGGTGGGTGCCAACTGCGGACGTGGCTTTGCCGAAATGCAGACAATTGCTGAGCAAATGACGCAGGCCCGGCCAGAAGGATCCCTGCTCTTCATGCAATCCAACGCCGGCCTCCCGGAATTGGTGGGTGCTGATTTCGTCTATAACGGCACGCCGGAGGGTATGGCTGAATTGGCTGGTCAACTCAAGGACATGGGAGTAGATGTCGTCGGATCGTGCTGCGGATCTACTCCCGAGCACACTGCGGCAATCCGCTCGGTCATGCTTGGCTAACGGAATAGCATGTACTGATGAGCGATATGCGCGTCGAGCCAGCAGACAGATCGTGGACCACCACCAAAGTTGTTGCCGTCATTGTGGCGATAGTCACGGCGGGTTACATGCTTCCGTGGGCAATTGCTGCTGTTCGCGATGTCCCGCATTGGCTGGTGTTCTGGATCAATCTGCTGCTTGGCTGGACCATCATCGGCTGGATTGTGGCTCTGGTGATGTCGCTACGCACCCAGCGGTTGATGATCACCGACTGATACCCGGTGGTTTGCTGCTCGACGGTTGTCGATCCACTTCAGTGAGCCGATGATCATGTAGATCGCAATACCGAGAGCGATCACCGGCCACCAGTCGGATGCGGCTAGCGGGGCAGTATCAAAAATTTGGTTCATGAACGGCGCGTAGGTGAACAGCCCCTGCAGTGCGATCGTGGTGATGACTCCCCACCAGACCCACTTGTTGCTGAATAGGCCAACACTCCACGCGGATCGGTGAAGCGAACGGCAGTTGAACAGGTAGCCGATTTCCATCGCCACGAAGGCGTTCACGGCCAGTGTTCTCGCTTCAGCCAAGGACGCGCCAGAGTCGACGGCGGCGGTAAAGAGCCCGAAGGAGCCCAGCAGCATCACCGCTCCAACCACCGCGATTCGCAGAACCAGATTTCCAGTCACGATCGCCTGATCTGGTGGCCTGGGGGGTCGCGTCATGATGTCGTCTTCTTTGGGTTCGAAAGCGAGCATCAGACCGAGCGCCACTGCTGTCGTCATATTGATCCACAAGATTTGGACTGGAAGGATCGGCAAAGTACTGCCAAGAAGAATCGCGGCGAGGATCACCAATCCTTCGCCCAAGTTGGTGGGAAGTGTCCAGGTGATGAACTTGGTGAGGTTGTCGAAAACCCCACGCCCTTCTTCGACAGCCGCTTCGATCGTTGCAAAATCATCATCGGTGAGAACAATTGCAGCCGTTTCTTTGGCGACTTCAGTTCCGCCGTAACCCATAGCCACGCCGATATCAGCTTGTTTGAGCGCCGGGGCGTCGTTTACCCCATCGCCTGTCATAGCGACCACGTGGCTGCCGCGCTGGAGCGCGCGAACGATGTCGAGCTTTTGCTCGGCTGTTACACGGGCAAAGACATCGGTCTCGAGAATTGCCTCGTCAACCTCACTGTCAGGCAGCGCTGCCAGTTCGGAACCGGTGAGCACGGTCAATTCGCTTCCTGCTGATCCGTGCAGCCCGATTCGGATCGCGATTGCTTCGGCGGTTGTTCGGTGATCTCCTGTGATCATCTTGACTGCAATGCCAGCTGTGTGACACGCCTGCACCGCATCGATTGCCTCGGCACGTGGTGGATCAAGCATGGCCTGAAGTCCGAGAAATGTCAGTTGCTCGCCGTGAAGGGAGTCGAGGGTGAGACTGAAATCAGCTGGAACATCAACCCACGCAAAACTCATAACGCGCAGTGCCCGAGATCCGAACTCATCCGTTGTAGTTAGGACCAGTGATTCCTGCGGCTCTTCGCACAGTGAGAGCACATCTTCAGCGGCACCCTTGACGATCAAGCGCATTGTGGTGTCGCCGGGATTTGTGTGCAACGTGGCCATAAAGCGCAGCTCTGAGGAGAAAGGAATCTCCTGCACACGGAGCCAGTGTTCAGCGTCAACGCGGATGCTGGGATCGACTTTCTCTGCGGCCGCGATGAGCGCCAATTCGGTGGGGTCTCCTACATTGTCGTGCCGATTCGTGATTCCGGTTCCTACGCTTGCGTCATTGCACAGGACCCCAGCGAGCAGACAGTCGCGAATCGTTTGAGGATTCCCACCGTCCAAGGCCTCAATCTCGTAGCTATCTGCATCGCAGTAAATCTCCTGCACCGTCATTCGGTTCTCAGTGAGGGTTCCGGTCTTGTCAGTGCAGATAACCGTGGTACTTCCGAGTGTCTCCACCGCTGGCAGCTGCCGGACGATCGCGTTGCGACGCGCCATCCGGGATACTCCGATGGCCAGCGTGATGGTCACTGCCGCCGGCAAGCCTTCGGGAATGGCGCCAACAGCCAGGGCGACAGCAGCGGTCACCATGTTCGCGGCTGATTCACCGCGCACTAAGCCCAGGAAGAAGGTCACGCCGGCTAACCCAAGAATAATGATGGTCAGCCATCGACTGAAGCGTGTGAGTTTTCGCGTCAGTGGGGTATCGACACCCTCAGCGGATTCCATTAATTCATGGATGCGCCCCATCTCCGTGCGCGATCCGGTGGCGACTGTGATCCCGCGCGCCCGACCGGCTGTAACCAAGGTGCCCGAGTAGGCCATGTTCACGCGATCAGCGAGTGTGGTCTCCTGGCTGAGTTGCTCGGTGTGTTTGTGTACGGGTACCGATTCACCGGTCAGGTTCGCTTCGTCTATTTGTAGTTCCTGAGTATGCAGGAGTCGAACGTCTGCCGGTACGCGGTCCCCGGCGTCCAGAACGATCAAATCCCCGGGCACCACGTTCGCTGATGGGATTCGCCGAACTTGCCCTGAGCGGATAGCCGTTGCTGAAGTAGTGGTGAGTTCGGCCAAGGCTGCAAGCGCCACGCCAGCACGCCACTCTTGTATGAAGCCGACTATCGCGTTGACGGCCACGACTCCGAGAATCACCGCAGCATCGACGAGGTGGCCGATTATCAAGGTGATCGCCGCCGATGCCAAGAGCACGTAGATCAGGGGATTTCGGAACTGCGTTAGCAGGATTCGCCACACTCTCAGCCCGCTGGTGGTCTCGAGGCTGTTGGGTCCGAATTCGGTGAGCCGCGCGGCGGCACCGTCTTCAGTCAGCCCGGATTCCGGATCGGATGTGAAGCGCTCGGTTACTTCTTCGGCCGCTAGCGCATGGAAAGAAGTTGGATCAAGCGTGGTGGTCATCGGGCAGACCGATCGACGCAGGTTCCATGTGATAACTACATCATGGTGTCCCGGTTGCTTCCGGCACTGGCGTGTGGAGGGATGTAGAGGATCAGGTCATGGACGGGTTCATGACCACTTTCAGGCTCTGTGGACTCATCGACATCTGCATGGCGGCATCGACATCGGCAAGCGCATACTCGTGGCTCACGAACTCCTCGAAGGGGTAGCGGTCGGCGTACCTCTGCAGGAGATCCAGGGCCGGGCCGTAGCCGGTGGAGGGGTGATTTGTAAGTCCGATGAGTCGAATGTTCTTGCTGCATACGTGGCGGTGGATATTCATGTTGACATCACCGGTATCTGCGAAGTTACCCATCTCCAGCATCATCCCGCCACGCTTCAGCATCTCGATCCCTTCGACGAAGGAAGCAGGAGTATTGGCCATGTGCAAGACCACGTCGGCGCCCCTGCCGTTCGTTGCCCGCATCACCGCGTCAATACGCTCTTCACTGGCTGTCTGCGAGACGTTCAAGGTTTCATCTGCGCCGCAGCGTTTGGCGAACGCCAATCGGTGTTCACTCAGATCGGTCGCGATGATGTGACCGGCTCCCATCATGTCGGCCTTGGCAATGTGCAGCAGACCTAGTGGACCCGAGCCGATGACAACGACCGTATCTCCGGAATTGAACCCCTCGATCGCATAGGACGAAAACTCCTTGAGTTTGTCCAAGGAGGCAGTGCAGGCCATCAATTCCGCAAGAACGGCCACCCTTGGGTTTAGTCCGCTGGGTACCTTGTAAACAAAGGTGTCGGGTCGGATGTACATCTGCTCAGCCCAACCGCCCATCAAGTGAGGCGCGGTGGCCGAGGTATAAGAGTTGCCGTAGCACTCGCTGTTTTGACACCAGACATACCCCATGACGTGCTTACACTCGTAGCACTGGCCGCAGACGACATCTGGGCACATGGTGATTCGGTCCCCAATTTTGAGCGGGCGACCATAAAACTCCAAGGACTCTGCTGCCTTGGGTGTGATTTCGGAGACCACTCCTACGTTCTCATGCCCTTGAATGATCGGAAAGGGAGTGTCGGTCTCGGCTGGTGTGCCGGCATATTGCTTGGTTTCGCCCAGGTACGTGTGCTTATCCGTTCCGCAGATGCCGGACATCTCGATTTCCATCAACAGCGCGCCGGGTTCCAACTGGGGTTGAGGGAACTGCTGGACCTCGTACTTGCCTGGTGCGGTGAGAACGGCTGCACGGATGCCCATGGGATCTCCTCGTGGTTCGCCCCCGACCTCACCACAATAGAACGCGGACCCCGCACTGTCACGGGGCCCGCGTTCTTATGTTGGCTAGGACGTGAGATCGAAGGTGAACTCCCGGATCAGGGGCTTGACGTTCTTCCCACCGCTGGACATCACTGTCACCGTGCAGGTGCCCTTACCGGCAAGTGCGGTGATCGAAGAGTCCTGCAAGGAACAGTTGTCGCTGCTCACTGTGGGGGTGAGACCAGAACCAAGTGTCGCTGAGAACGGTACGGCTTCGCCCTCCATCAGATCGGGAGTGCTCTTCGGTGTGACCCGATCACCGTCCACACTCACCCGCAGGGTGTCATTCCGGCGCTCTTTCGTCAGTGCGTTGAACTGTGTTGGGAACACCCGCAGGTAGGCGGGGTTGCTGGCTTCTCGTCCCGCACCGAGGATGTAGACCGCACAGGCGGTGGTTCGTGGGTTGCCGGTGTCTGCTCGGCAATCGATCAGCTCGGGCGTCTGGGCACCATCTTGCGGATTGGGATTTACTCCGTAGAACTCCGCGTTGATTTTCATCGGGAACGCGCGGGCGCCTCCGGGGACTGTTCCAGCGGGCAGGTAGGCGAGTGTCTGTTCGGCCGAATCACACTCGGTCGGTGCCGACCGCGGGTTATCAGGCACCGCGCAGTGAAGTGCGTACATGCCTACCGATTCGGGAAGTCCGGAGACCGATACGTCCAGATTCACACTCGACGGAAGTGCCGCCAGAACTGAGTTCGCGGGTTGGTTGGCGATGGTCACATTGAAATCGCCGGTGTTGGCCTGCGCCGTCACGGCTGTTGACACCACAAGTGCCCCGGCGGCTGCGATGAGGGCACCGGTACGAAGTGAGCGCACTCTTTCCTCCATTGTTTGGTGCCCGGGTCCGCCGGGCGACGGTCTAGCGAAAATCAACGGGGATGATCACGTCGTGCGATCGATCCTGGGATCGGGTGTGGTCAGCGCGAACGGCAACGGCGCACTGCACCACACGGCAATCAATATCGCCAATTTGCGACGAGATGGTGATCGCGACTTTGAATCGACCCTTCTTCGCAAACGGGGTCACCAGGCTGCGCGCGTAAGGCGGGGGGTTCGATGAGATCCACGCGGACGAGCCGCTACTGCCCTGTAGGTCTACTCCACCACCACAGGGGGTTGGCTTTCGGTCCTTTCTCGGTTCCACGCACAAGCCCACGTAGATTCCGACACGCGGATCAAATTTTCTGCCGCGGATCACGATTCGTTGTTCGCGGGGATTCAGATCTTCGGTCTGGGAGACGACAACTCGCTGTCCATATTCCCCGGTTACCTTTGCGCGAGTTTCATCCGCCTGAGCGATCGGGGCCGTCGATGGGAAAGCCATAAGCAGCGCCCCCAGGAGCGCAACAGCCAGACGTGTCAATCGCATGATGAGAAGAACATAGGAATGTGTCGAACCAACGATGCGAAACACCCTGTCGATATGTTCCCGACGGTGCATCGGAAAAACCGCCCGCGACGCTGAGCCATACTCGCTCCGTGCACCGCGCCGCAGTTGTCATCGTTGCAGCATGTGCATTAGGGCTTAGCTCCTGTGTTTCGCAGACAAATCAACCGTCCAGTGAGACCAATCCCACGGAACTCACTGTCCCGCGCGAAGATAGTCCACGCTTCACGTGGCCAGTGACGATCGAGACAGACGAATTGTCAGTTGCTGAGGTTGATGTCCCCATCCTCGAAAACAATGGTCGGGTGTTAGCGCTTGCGGTGGGATCGGGCGAAGTAGCGGATCTCTTGGGTGCAGGAAATCAATTGGTTGGTAAGGATGAAACCAGCTCAACCAGTCGGGAAGTCCCGACCGTCACACAGGCCCATCAAATTGATATCGAGCAGGCCGTGAGTTTGCGCCCCACTGTGGTGCTGGTCGACGATCTCACCGGCCCGCCCGAAGCTATAGATGCGCTGTCGGCATCCGGGGCGCAGATCATCAATATTCCCTCGGTGTGGACCCTCAACGACATCAATGATCGAGTCAGCGCAATCGCTGACGCGATCGGCGCGTCCGCTGAATCCGCGCGGGAGTTGAGCGCGGCGTTGACGCAGAACACTGAAGTCAGCAATTCGGCCTCACCTCGAGTGGCTTTCCTCTACTTGCGCGGACCAAGCGCTATCTACCTTCTCGGCGGTGAAAGCACCGGCGCCGACGCACTGATCGAAGCCGCAGGCGGCATAGATGTCGGAGCCGAACTCGGCTACGACGGCTTCGTCCCGCTGACCGCTGAAGCGATCATCGAAGCCGATCCCGAAGTCTTGTTGGTGATGAAGGATGGACTTGAGTCGGTTGGTGGCATCGACGGTCTCCTCGAGCTTCCGGGAGTGGAGCAAACCCGTGCCGGAGAAAACCGAAGAGTTGTGGTGGTCGAAGATCAGGTGCTGCTGTCTTTCGGTGCCCGGACTCCCGCCCTGATCAGTCGACTGGCGGAAGTGTTCACCGAGGGCTTGACGTGACGACTGCGCCGTCCACCTTGCGACTCATCGTCGTTTTTGGTGGTGTCACCACTGCATTCATCCTCATCGGGGCTATGTCGTTGGCGTTCGGCTACGCCTCTTTCGACCCACAGATCGTGTGGGACATTCGAGCGCCGCGCCTTGCCCTCACCTTGCTCGTTGGCGCTGGTTTGGCGGTTTCCGGTGTGCTACTGCAAGCCGTCTTCCACAATCCACTTGCAGCTCCTTCAATCATCGGTGTCTCGGCTTCCGGAGCGGCAGGCGCCAGTATCGGTGCGGCGCTCGGCGTTTCCTTCAACTCAGTGCTGTTGGCTGGGATGGGTGCTCTCGTGGCCGGCGGCGGTTTGGCGCTCGTGCGCGCGGTCGCCACCCGGCATGGGCGCACCGACGCCACCGCCCTCCTGCTCGGCGGAGTTGCAGTCAGCTTCTTTGCCCTCGCGATCGTCCTCATTGCAACACCTTTCGTTGACCGGGCAGCCGGTCGATCGTTTTCGTTTTGGGCCAACGGATCGTTTGCGCTGGCCACTTGGTCCGGGGTACTCGCAGTGCTGCCGTACCTGCTCGTCGGATTCGCCATCGCGATCGCCTTCGTTCGCGACCTTGACCCGTTGTCCCTGGGCACATCAGCCGCCCAAGCGATGGGTTTCCCGGTGGGGCGCATCACCGGATGGGCACTCGTGGCTGTGGTATTGCTCGTTGCTCCGGCCGTAACGGTGGTGGGGGTTGTCTCCTTCGTCGGACTCGTGGTTCCGCACGCGCTACGACAGGTGATCGGTCCTCGAAATTCCTTGCTGCTTCCAGCATCAGCGCTGGCCGGCGGCGTGCTCGTCGCCGCGGCAGATCTCATCGCGCGTGTTGTACTCGCGCCTGTCGAGATCCCGGTTGGTGCAGTGACGGCCGTAGTCGGTGCTCCAGTGTTCTTGCTATTGCTGCGGCGTATGGTCCTCGATCGGGCGGTGATAACCCGATGACCGCCGTCAGCGTCACTGATCTCCACCTGCGCACGGCAGGTGTTACCCGCGTTGAGGCTGTTAATGCCGAAGTGCCAGCCGGCAGCGTTGTGGCCATCGTGGGGGCTAACGGCTCGGGTAAGTCGTCGTTATTGGACCTGATGGCCGGTATGACCGAGCCGACCGGTGGATTGATCACCCTCGGCGGGCAGCCCCTCACTACTTATTCCCCCTGGGAACTGGCCCGCCAGCGCGCGTGGTTGGGTCAAACGACCCCTGGGGCTGGGGATTACCCGGTGCATGAGGTGATCGGGTGGGGTCGAAGTAAGACGAACAACGACAACGCATCGCGCCCCCCTGTGGAGAACTTGGCAGCAGCGCTTGGCCTGAGTGACCTGCTGGACGCTCCGCTGCGTCGGCTCTCCGGTGGGGAGCGTCAACGGACCCACCTAGCGCGCATCTGGCTGCAAGACGCACCGGTCACGTTCTTGGATGAACCCGATGCGAGTTTGGATACCCAGGGCCGACAGCTGCTGTCTCACTTGATCGATGAAAAACGTGCTCGGGGGCATGCCATCGTCATCGTTACTCATGATCGTGGGTGGGCGGCGAGGGCCGCCGACCAGATCTGGGTTATGGACCACGGAGTGCTCACCGAGCAGTAACGTCGGTGCATGCTCAAGGGAATCGATCCGCTGCTCAGTGGCGAGTTGTTGAAGATCCTCGACGATATGGGACACGGTGATCAACTGTTGCTCGTCGATCGCAACTACCCGGCCGCTGCGAGTGGCAAGCCGGTGGTCAGACTTGGCGAAGTAGGCATCTTGCGAGCGGCAAAAGCGATCTTGAGCGTCTATCCGCTCGATTCGTTTATCAACCATCCACTGGAACGTATGGAAGTGGAAGACAATCCAAATAAGACCACGTCCCTGCAAGACGAACTGCTTGTGCTCGCCCGTGACGCCGAAGCCCGTGACTTGGAATACGGGGTTATCCCTCGACTGGATTTCTATCAGCGAGCGAAGCAGGCGTACGCGGTGGTGCACACCCTCGAAGAGCAGCCTTACGGGTGCTTCATCCTGCACAAGGGCGTTATTTTCAACCAGGTAGGTTAGAGGCAGGAAAAGGAGTGAACATGCCAGACGAAGACATTGAGATCGGCGAAGACATTCAGGTCGAGGTTGTCCTTGATGAAGATGACAACGTGTTGGGAACCGTGACAGATGATGTCGTCGTGGCGTCGGCGCCCGAAGGATCCTTGGTGGATGAAACCATCGACGTCCGTGATGCTGACGGGAACCTGATCGTCGAAGACGAAACGGTCACGGTCTATGACGAAGACGCCCACGTGGTTGGTCGTACCGAGACCATCACGATGCCTATCGATTCGGAGTAGCTCGAATTCGTACGTGCTCGGGAGTGAGATCGGAAAGGCTGCGCACTCCGAGCAGCGCCATTTGTGTCATGAATTGATCCCTGAAGAGATCAACCACCTTCTGCACTCCAGACGCGCCGCCGGCCATGAGGCCGTAAAGGTGGGCGCGGCCGACGAAGACCCCGCGTGCGCCCCACGCGATTGCCGCTAAGGCGTCGGCGCCGTCGGTGATGCCTCCGTCGATGTAAACCTCAGACGTTGGGATTGCCTCGACAACGTTCGGGAGTAATTCCAAGGGGACCGGCGCTCTATCGAGTTGACGGCCACCGTGGTTGGACAACACGATCGCGTCGACTCCAGCGGCCGCGAGATCGATCGCCGTCTTGACGCTTTGCACCCCTTTCACAACAAGGTGACCGCCCCAGCGTTCGCGCAACCAGGTGACGTCATCGAGGGTGAGCGAGGCGTCAAACACTCGACTGAGTAACTCGCCGACCGTCCCTTCAGAGTTCTTCAATGATGCGAACTCCAACGGTTCTTCGGTGAGTTTGTGCCACCACCAGTACGGATGCAGTGCCATATCGATCGCGGTACTTGACGTGAGTCTGGGCGGCACCGTCAAGCCATTGCGGATATCTCGGCGACGAATGCCGCCCACCGGGGTGTCGATGGTGAGTTCGATGGTCCGGTAGCCGGCCGCTTCGACCCGATCGAGAAGGTCGTGGGTGATGGACCGGTCCTTGGAGATATAGAGCTGAAACCAATTATCGCCATGTGGAACTGCCGTCTTTAGATGCTCGGGACTGGTGGTACCGAGAGTCGAGAGCACGAAGACAAGGTTGTTCGAAGCCGCTACCGACGCGGTCGCGATCTCCCCGGCGTGATGCATCATGCGGGTGAAGCCGGTTGGTCCGAAACCGATGGGAAGAGCTACCTGCTGACCGAGGAATGTTGTGGATGGATTTATATCGGCCACGTCGGTGAGCGCGGTAGGGCGGAACTCGATGTTCCGGAAGAGCGCCCGTTGCCGATAAAGGGCGATCTCTTCACCTGCGGAACCGTCGGTGTAATCGAAGACCGCTTTCGGTGTGAAGCGGCGGGCTGCCCGCCTGATGTCCCCCAGGCTGGCGGCGCGGTTGAGCGCCCGCTGTCGGGCGCTTGTCGTGGGGCGCTCAAAGCGCGCGAGGTCGGCAAGTTCGGACCAGCGTGGAACTCGCATTCTGCGAAGCCTAGCGACATCACGCCATTCATCTGTCACAGTGGAGGAATGGCTGGGGGGCTTGCTGGCCGTGTTCGCACGGGTCTGGCACTCGGGGGATGGCTCATCTTGGCGTGCGCCTTCGTGCTGGCTGAGGCAGGGACTGCTCAAGCAGACAGCCGCCGCAATGCACAGCGGGTCTTGAATGCGCTGCCGGTTTCCATCGAACGATCAGGTGGATACGACCGTGACTTGTTCGACCATTGGTCCGACCTTGACGATGACGGTTGCAACACTCGAGAGGAAGTGTTGATCCAAGAACGTATCGAGGGCCGGGTTGCTGGTTGCGATGTGCTTGGTGGTCAGTGGCGCTCTGCGTATGACCGTGCTGTGACACGTAACTCGACCACCTTCGATGTCGATCATTTCGTTCCGCTGAAGGAAGCGTGGGATTCCGGCGCCTGGCGTTGGAATGCGCGCACTCGTGAACAGTTTGCGAATGATCTGGATTACCGCGGGTCTTTGATAGCGGTATCGGCTTCGTCGAACCGCAGCAAGTCCGACCGGGATCCAACCGATTGGCTTCCGGAGTACGGAAAGTGCAAGTACGCCAAGACCTGGATTGCGGTGAAGTTCCGCTGGCGTTTGGCAGTGGATTCCCAGGAGAAGTCAACGCTGTCACGGATACTTCGCGGGTGCTCACCCAACATGAGGGTGCCATCCTTGGCGCGTGTGGTGACGCGCTAGCTATCAGCGAGTGCGCACGATAACGAACTGGAAACGTCCTTCGACGAAGTAGGTCTTGCTGTAGGCGATGGGTTGCCCGTTTCTGTCGTAGTGCACCTGGTCCAGTAGTACGAGCAAGTGCTCAGCTATGTCCGTGCTTGGAAGCACGACTTCGCTGCCGCGGACAGCGTGGATCTCCGCGAGTGCACGCGTGGGCGATAGGCCGAGTCGATCCAACACTGAGAAGACAGAATCGTGTCCAAGGGTGGTGTCCTCGCTGGAGGGGATGAGTTCAGCAGGCATCGCGTCGATGGAGATGGCAACGAGTTCGTCACCGGCGAGGATCTCGCGGTGGACGATTACCACCTCTGTGCCAATCGTCAGGTCGAGTTTCGCCGCCTCTTCGGGTGCGACCTCGCGACGGGTCAGAGATACCCGGCGCACATGTGCGTCGATACCCCACTCTTCGATCGTCTCGGTGATGGAGCGGAGTTCTTGAAGCCCGGACCGGATGTGTCCGCCGAGATCGACGACGTACATCCCTGAGCCGTGCCGGATATCAACCAGTCCCTGGGATTCCAGTGATTTGGCAGCGGTGCGAACGGTTACTCGGGAAACGCGGTAGTGCTCGCACAACTCGGCCTCGCTGGGGAGTCGGGCCCCGCGCCCGAATTCACCGGAGACGATTCGCCGACGCAGATCCTCGGCCACCTGACGGGCAAGTGGGGTGCGTCCGGCATTTGTTGCGGTTGTAGCAGCACTAGCCATGTGTCCCCCTTCGCTGCGTTAGCCTATCGCTGAGTTGTAGGACAACTTTGAGCGGAGGCGGTTGTGCCGGAAATCCGGGCGGTTCGTTGGGACGGCGAGGCGATCGTGCTGATCGATCAGACCCTGTTGCCCAGCACAGAGGTCACTGTTGTCTGCGACACCGTGGATTCGCTGGTGGATGCGATCGTCCGGTTGGTCGTCCGAGGTGCTCCGGCCCTGGGGGCCGTCGGTGGCTATGGCGTGGCGGTGGCCATGCTCGAGGGTCAACGCGAAGGCTGGGATGGCGCCGAACTTGACCAGGCGATCGACCGGGTGCGCAATGCACGGCCCACCGCTGTGAACCTCGCCTGGGGAGTGGATCGGGTTCGGCCTTTCGTTTCCGAAGGAGTCGAATCGGTGGTGGTCGAGGCCGATCGCATCGCCGCCGAAGATGAAGCCGCCAACCGTGAATTGTCCCGCAAGGGGGCCGATTGGATCTTGGCTAACACCACGCAGCGGCCGCTACGCATCCTGACCCACTGCAATACCGGATCGCTTGCCACCACTGCGTGGGGTACCGCGCTCGGCATCGTGCGCGAATTGCACGAGCGCGGGGAAGTAGAGGTGGTTCATGCGGATGAGACCAGGCCATTGCTGCAGGGATCGCGGCTGACCTCGTGGGAGTTGACGCATGACGGGATCCCCCATGTTGTGCAAGCGGACGGTGCCGCAGCATCAACCATCCTGCGCGGGCTGATCGACGTTGCGATCATCGGCGCGGACCGCATCGCCCGCAACGGTGACACTGCGAACAAGATCGGTTCGGTAGGGGTTGCGCTGGCTTGTGCGGATGCCGGAGTTCCCTTCGTGGTCGCCGCGCCCTCTTCGACGGTGGACTTGGCAACCGAGTCAGGGGACGACATCGAAATCGAATTGCGTGATGGCGCGGAGATCACCGCGTTTGGTGGCGTGCAGGTTGCACCTGACACCGCGGCTGGCTATAACCCAGCTTTCGACGTCACTCCGGCGCGGATGATTTCCGCGATCGTCACCGAACAGGGTGTCGTGGAGCCAGCCACCCAGCCCAGTGTTGAATCCCTCGTTGCGCAGGAGGCTGGCGCATGAGTACATCGGCCCTGCAGGAGTTGGTCGAGCGATCCAACCGAATCGGTGATGACCCCTCACTCGTCGTCTACGGAGGCGGAAATACCTCGGCGAAGGAGACAATCGTCGACCACCTCGGCCGACAGCAGCAGGTGATGTGGGTCAAGGGCTCCGGCGCCGACATGCGCGGCTCTGTCCTTTCGGACTACCCCGGTCTGCGTTTGCCTGATTTGACCGCCCTTCGCGATCGCGAGGAGATGTCCGATGAGGAAATGACCGATCTGGTCACGCGGGCGTTGCTTGATCCAGCATCACGCCGACCATCGATCGAAACGCTGCTTCACGCATTCTTGCCGTTCCGACATATCGATCATGTGCACGCAGATTCGATCTGCGCGCTAACTAACCACGCCGAAGGGCGAAAGGTGACTATGGAAGCCCTTGGCGAGGGCTTCGCGTACGTCGACTGGCTGCGCCCTGGATTCGAGCTCAGCAAGATCGTGGGTGAGCTAGGTGAGTACGAAGGAGTAGTGCTCGCCCACCACGGTCTAGTTACCTGGGCGGAGGACTCTGATGCCTGCTACGCGCGAACGATCGATGTAGTCGACAAGGCGCGGGAGTTCGTGGTCGCCAATCGCATCGCAACTGGACCGCCACCGCGTCACGGGGATGTTCCCGAAGACGAATTGCGCACGTTGCTGTTGCACCTGCGCGGTGCGGTGAGCGCGACTGGCCATCGCGTCCTGCGCGTGGACGAACGTCTCCGGGAGGTGTCCGATCACCCGAACGTCGAGGCCATCGTGGATGGTGGGGTATCCAGCGCTGATCACATGCTGCGCATCAAGCCTCGGTCGGTTGTGGTGCGTTCAGCGGAGAGCGCGCGCATGGCTGTGAATACGTATCGCGATGAGTACATGCAATATGTAGAGCGCAACGAGGCGTTGATGCCCGATGGTTTCGGTGCGCACGATCCGATGCCTCGAGTGGCATTGGTCCCGGGAGTCGGTGCGATCACCACGGGTACCTCGCCGCGCGAGGCGGAAGTTGCAGCCGATATCGCATTGCATACGCACTCGGTTGCTGCAACGGTGCTCGATGCGTTCGGTGCCCCGGAACCCTTGAGTGAAGTCGAGACCTTCCGCTTCGATTATTGGCCGATGGAGTTGTACAAGCTTTCCTTGAAGCCGACGCCAGCGGAGTTTTCCGGTCGCATCATGATCGTGACCGGTGCCGCCTCAGGGATCGGGCGCGGTATTGCGTTGGAGTTGGCGGCGCAGGGCGCCGCGGTCGTCCTCGCGGATATGGATGGAACTGGGTTAGACGAGGTGGGCGACCTCATCTGCGACCGCGGCGGCATCGAGCCGCTGACTATCGCGGGTGATCAATCCGATTCCACAGTGGTGAATGCCACCGTGCACCGCGCGATCCGGCATTTCGGTGGTCTAGATGGCGTAGTGCTCAATGCCGGGGTGGGAGTCTCCGGGACGTTGACCGAGCTGACCGATGAGCAGTGGCAAACCGCCCTCAATGTCAATCTGACTAGCGCCTTCGCGCTCACTCGGGAATCGATGCGGGCGATGCAGGAGCAGGGTCTTGGTGGATCACTTGTGTTCGTGGCGAGCAAGAACGCATTCGGTCCCGGTGCGGGCTTCGGTGCCTACTCGGTGTCGAAGGCGGGCATGATTCAGCTGATGCGCATCGCGGCACTTGAGGGCGGCACGTACGGCATCCGTTCCAATGCGGTCAACCCCGATGCGGTCTTCGACAACTCTAAGTTGTGGGAAGGCGGGCTTCGTGAAGAGCGTGCAGCAGCCCACGGCATCGCACCGGAGGAACTCGAGAATTTTTACGCTTCGCGCAACCTGCTCGGTCGCCATGTGACCACGCACGATGTCGCTCAATCGGTAGCGTTCTTGCTGTCGGATCGATCCTCGCGCACGACCGGATCGGTGATGACTGTCGATGGCGGAGTGGCCGGGGCATTCCCCCGCTAAGCGCTGAGTGCATCCACCATCGCGCGCGCGTTGGTTGCGAGATCACCGCGATGAAGGGCACCGCCGATGAGAAGCGCGACATCGCTTCCGTAGAACTCGGTGAGTTCGTCGAGTCGATCGAGGGTCATCCCACCGCCCGGGCTCGGCCACGACGGATTGATACTGCCTAGGGGCGTGTGGCAAAGGTCCTTGATCTGCGCGCACTCGGCGGGGGAGAAGGAGAATCGGCCGCCGTAGTTCGGGAAGATCGAGATATCCGCGCCCGCGAGACGCATCAAGGTGCCAAAGAGAATTCCGTGGTCGATCCCCTGATCGGGGTTCACCACGTTCGATCCCAGGAATGACGGGTGGGCCATGATCGGTAGGGCCAAAGCATCATCGTCGGCGAGCATGCGCATTGCATCGAAACCCGATACCCCGGGAAGAACCAAGAGCGCACCGGCCCCTGCGGCCTTGGCCTCATGCGCGGCATCAAGGAGGCGGTCCGCTGGAACATTCAGACTCGGCATGTACAGCGCGTTGGTGCCGGCCTCTTGCCTTGCCTGCTTCACGTGCTCGGCGATCACTCTGGTTCGTTCGGTCCAGCGCGCCCACGGTTGATCAGCGAGGCCGTGGTCGTCCTTGATGATGTGGAAACCGGCACGGGCGATGATGGCGGCAATCTCACCAAGCCCCTGCGGATCTGTACCCATCGGCTTGACGGCGGTGCACATCAGCGGGCCCGTGGGGGCATTGAGGAGATCGCGGAGACCCTTGATGCCGAAGCGTGGTCCACGGAAACCTGCGAGGTATGAGTCGGGAAGCCGAAGGCCAGTTATGCGAACTCCGGGGAAGAGCGAAACGTTGCCCCACAACACATTGAGCAGCTGGGTGATCCCGCCACCGGCTACTCCGGGGTTGTAGGAGACCGTGACGTTGTTTTCGCTGATGTTCTCGATGCGACCGACAACCGTTTCCTGGATCCACTCGGGTGCGAGGTCGAAGGGAAACTCGATCGTCTGTTCGACACGGATGGCTTCGGCAACTTCTGCTGCATTTCCGATGGAGACGCGGTAACTGACCTCGATGCGGTCAACCACCTCGGCTGTCACAGCGCCTCAACCTTGGCTGCACTGTGGGTCGCGGCGATGCGCACGGGGGCAAGATCGGCGGCGTCGATGCCGAGACTGCGGTCGAGTGCGACTTCGGTGGTACGAATGAGGGAGAAGGCGTCGAGGTCGTACTCCCGAAGTAGGTGGGCTTGGGATGCGCCGTGGGCGTAGGTGTCCTTCAGACCGATGCGGTGCAGCGGTGCGGTCGCGCCCGTTTCCGCCATGGTTTCGGCAACTGCGGAACCCAAGCCGCCGGTGATGGTGTGGTTCTCCATCGTGATTACGGCGCCGGTGGTGGCGGCGAGCGCACGCGCCACCATCGGATCGGTGAAAGGTTTCAACGTGGAGATGTGCAGGTGCGTGACGGCTACCCCGGCCTCCTGTAGGGCCGGGACCGCGCGTAACGCCTCCTCGGTGAGAATTCCTGAAGTGAGAACCAGCACGTCGGTGGGCGAATCGATGGTGTCGCCCGCCAAGGTGAGCACCCGCGCGCGGTCCAAAACGAAGGGCTCGTTCTCCGGGAACAGACGGGGGACTTCTCCGCGCAACATGCGGATGTAGACAGGGCCGTCGATCGCATGTGCGACATCGAGCACGCTCTCAACTTCCGTCGCATCGCCGGTTTCCAGAATCGTCATGTTCGGGATCGCCCGCATCACCGCGACGTCGTCGATGGCTTGATGGGTGACGCCACCGGGAGTGGTGATGCCGGGCAGGAAGCCGACCAGCCGCACTTTGAGATTCGGGTAGGCGATGGACATCTGCAACTGGTCCAACGGGCGCCGGTAAAGGAACACGGCGAAGGTGTGCAGCCACGGCTCGAAACCTTCGCGGGCCAGACCGCCGGCGAATCCCAGCATGTTCTGCTCGGCCATGCCCATGGAGAAGAAGCGCTCTGGGTAGGTGTCCCGCCACTTACCCACCTCGCAGGAGTTGGTCAGATCGGCGCTCAGGACGACCACTTCGGGTTTGTCAGCCGACCAACGGATGAAGTTCTCCACGTGGGGGCGAGTGACGATCGGGACATCGCGCATGCTGGTCATCGCTGCGCTCCTTCGGTCAAGAGTTCTTCGTAGAAGACTTGATAGCGCGAACGTTCCTCATCGCTCGTGAAACGCAGGTAGTGCAAGACTGGCCGGCGCTCGTTCAGTAATGGCACTCCGCGAGTGGGATCGGTGTACGCGAGTACGAAGTGCGGTTTGCCGGTGGGACGCTCAAGGGAGTGTGCGAGTGTGGTGATGTTGTGCCCATCGATCGAATCGACGCTCGCGCCGAAAGCTTTCAGTTTGGTGGCGAGCGGTTCAATGCTCATCACCGAATCCATTGGTCCGTCACATTGAGCGCGGTTGACATCGACAACTACGCGCACCGAATCGAGTCGGTAGTACGCAAGGGCTTGGACGGCCTCCCAGGTTTGCCCTTCCTGGAATTCCCCATCGCTCATAAAGACGAACGTGCGGCCGGTTTCGTTTTTGAGTCGGCGGCCGAGCGCAATCCCGCCGGCGGTAGACAGCGCTTGGGCGAGAGACCCGGTGGTGGTCTCGAAGCCGGGTGAGTGCTCGGCGCCGATCATCTCGACGGTGGAGCCGTCTTTGTTGAATTGATCGAGCGCGGCTTCGTCTAGTCGGCCGGCTTCGATCAGCGCCGCGTACACGACCAGGGCGTAATGCGCAGGGGAGATGATGAATCGATCGAGATCGGGTCCTGGCTCACCGTGGAAGACCCCGCCGGAAATGCGGGGAGTGTCCGAACTGGGAACAGCCTCGAAAGGGCTCGGGTGCAAAGGACCATCGGTGGATGACAGGTTGAGCACGCGGCCGTAGAGCACCGCGAGAAGTTCGGCCGCCGAACAGGCCTGGCTGAGGTACCCGCCGTTGTTGGCCAGGACATGGGCCAGCACTCTTCGTCTAACACCAGCGGCTATGTCCTGTGGCTCCGTCACGGGGACAGCGTACAAAGTTATAAGTTGTCCTACAACTTTGTCCCGCATGGATCCTGGGCCAGTGTGTGGCACGGTTCACTGCGTGGCGTTCGTAGCAGGGGTCGACTCCTCGACCCAATCGGTGAAAGTCGTGGTGAGAGATGCGACGACGGGCGCGTGGGTGCGTGAGGGTCGAGCTGCTCACCCCGAAGGCACTGAGGTGGACCCCACCGCCTGGTGGCGAGCTCTGGGCGAAGCGTGTTCGGGTGGGCTACTTGAGGGGGTTTGCGCGATCTCCGTTGCTGGGCAGCAGCACGGGATGGTCACCCTCGACGAGAGTGGTGAGGTAGTTCGACCAGCTTTGCTCTGGAATGACACCCGCTCAGCACCCGACGCACAGGATCTAGTTGCCGAACTCGGCGGCCCTGGCGCCTGGGCTGGTGCCGTTGGCAGTGTTCCGCTGGCAGCCTTCACCGTCAGCAAGGTGCACTGGATGGCGCGCAATGAGCCGCAGAACGCTGCGCGCACTGCCCAGATTATGTTGCCGCACGACTACGTGACCTGGTTGCTCGCCGATTCACCCGCGGATGCGGTCACGGACCGCGGCGATGCCAGCGGCACCGGCTACTGGTCGCCGAGCGATGGTGAGTACCGCCGGGATCTGTTGACACTCGCCCTGGGCCATGATGCAAAACTCCCACGGGTAGCCGCACCGCATGAAGTGGTTGGTGAAGTGGGTGCTCGAGCACGCGCACACCTTGGCATCGTCGGCAACGATCCGGTGCTGATCGGACCAGGCACCGGTGACAACATGGGCGCTGCGCTGGCATTGGGCATCGGCCCAGGAGATGTGGTCGTCTCGCTGGGAACATCGGGCACGGCCTTCGGGGGTTCAGATCACCCCACCGCTGACGCATCGGGGTTGGTTGCCGGCTTCGCGGATGCCACAGGTCGCTTTCTGCCACTGGTGTGCACCTTGAACGCTGCTCGAATCCTGACCAGCACGGCCGAATTGCTGGGTGTGGATATGGATCGCTTCGCGTCCTTGGCCTTATCCGCCGATCCCGGTGCGGGCGGGTTGACGATGCTGCCGTACTTCGACGGGGAAAGGACGCCCAATTTGCCGGATGCTCGCGGCTCCCTGCATGGCATCACGCGCGAGAACTTGACGCCCGCGAACATCGCACGCGCTGCCGTCGAAGGAATGCTCGGCGGGATGGCCGACGCAGTCGATGCGCTGATCGCCGTTGGAATCGAACCGCGGCGGGTTCTGCTGGTCGGTGGCGCAGCCAGCAACTCCGCCGTCGTGGAAGTTGCGGCGACGCTGGTGTCCACACCGGTGGAAGTTCCGCCAGCGGGTGAGTACGTTGCCGATGGCGCTGCCCGACAAGCCGCATGGATCGTTGCTGGTGGCGATTTGCCTACGTGGGGAAATTTGCGAACGGGCGAAACCATCCGGCGCGATCCCGATCCGCTTCCGATTGTGCGGGAGCAGTATCGACAAGCACGCGAGGCCCTGTACCGGTGAGTGGTGCGGAGGGCGCTGGCTCGTCCCGGGTACTTCGCGCCCTACATGCCACCGGCGCGCTCACACGATCGGATCTTTGCGCAACGACCGGACTGAATCGCAGCACCGTTGCTTCGATCGTGACGGATTTGGTCGAACTCGGTGTTGTGGAGGAACGTGCAGGAACAGTTGGTGGAGTCGGACGGCCCTCACTCGTTGTCTCGACGATTCCGGACGCGATGGCCGTCATTGGTTGGGACATCCGTGTTGATACCAGCACCGCAATTGCGATGGGTTTCGGTGGTCGGATTCTGCGACGCTGGACGAAAGTGCATCGACGAGGGGCAACCGACCCTTACGAGGTAGCCGCACGAATACTCACGGGTACTACCGAGATTGTCGAAGAGTTGCCCGACCATCTGCTGTGGGTGGGAATGGGCTTAGCCATGCCGGGCGTGATTGATCCGGGTGGCAATCCGCCTCGATCGGTCGTGCACAGGGGACCCACGCTGGGATGGGTGGATGTCGATTTCGGAGCGATCGTGCGGGCCGCGTTGGCTGAGCAATTTGGTTCGCAGATCCCAGTGCTGCTGGGAAACGACGCCAACCTTGGCGCAATGGCTGAATGGACGCGGGGAGCAGGCCGCGGCTCGCGCACCATGGTTTTCATCTCCGGTGATGTCGGCATTGGTGGAGGCATCATCGTCGACGGCGCGCTTCTGACCGGCTCTAGCGGCTTCGCCGGGGAGATCGGGCACATGCGCTTCGATGCGGCCGGCGGACCGTGTCGATGTGGAGCCGTCGGGTGTTGGGAGACCGCTATCGGTGCAGAGACGATTGTTCGATCCGCTGGCTCTGATCCGTCGACTACTACTGCGCAGGACGTGTACAAGGCAGCCCGAGAGGGAGATGAGTTGGCACGTGCGGCCACGATTGCCGCAGCGCGGGCGGTTGGCCAGGGACTAGCTTCGGTGGTGAATGTGTTGAATCCAGACACCGTCGTCTTGGCAGGTCACTTGAGCGGTCTACTCGAGGACTACCAGCACACATTGCTCGAAGAATTGCGATTCACTCTTGCTCGCGAGAGCCTCGAGGTGCAGGTGGTGCCCCCGGTGTTCGGCACCGACAGCATCGTGATCGGGGCCGCGGAATTGGCGTTGGAACCCGTGCTCACCCAACCCAGCCAGCTAATTGCCGCGAACTGGGCGGTGCGCAGCGAGTGAGGTTCCGCCAGGCGGAATTTGCCAGTTGAATCTTGTGAACCTGACACATTGCGTGGCCAACGTCGGCAGACTCTGCACGTCACCAACTGAGGTGACATCGGGGCGCGAGCCCCGGAAACCCGCGCGTCAACCCCCCAGCCGCGCGGGTTTCCGCTTTGTGGGTTTGTCCCGTGTTAGGCGCGGGACTCGAACATTCCGAGCAGCGCGGCGATGCCAAGAACCGACCGAGGGGCGTAAGCGGTTCGCCACAGTCCACCGTGGTTGGCGCCGCGCGCGAAGAGATCCATCGGGTTCATGAGTTGGGTCGAAGGATTCGCCGATGAGGCGGGGTTGCGCAAATCGTGAACGAGAAGTGCCGCCATCAAGGTTGTAGATGTCGAAGGATCGAACACCTCCACCCCAAATCGGCCAGCGCCGGCGTAAGCGGCAGCGAGCGCGCGATTGCGAACAACGGATCGAGTCCGAGTAGCGGGAGCGAGATTGAGTGAAACGGGGGTTCCTTCGGCGCGCGCAGCCAGCGCCCGCCAACGCTGTACACGCTTCGCGAGTATGTAATTCGGTCCCTGTTGCGGGATGATGGCGTCGTTCAAGCCGATGCGCTGCCCGGTGGACGTGGTGTAGGTCGAGGAGTAGTTCGGTTCGAACTGTCGAGCCAGGCGAAGCGGAGCCTGAAACAAACCGCCGATTCCACGATGCTCCCATTTTCGGCGCGAATCCTCGACGCATTCGAGGGGAACTGCAAACACGTCGGTTGGCGTGGCTAGGAAGGCAAGAGTTATGTCGTCGCGGCTTGTACTGAGAGCTGAGACGATTGCATCTGCAGCCATTGACAAGCGAACATGATCTGCCCCATCCGCATACGCGTACGTGCCAAGAACGAAAGGTTGGTCGATTTCCGCCAGCCACGTGCGGATTTCAGGCGCCCGGGTGATCAGGTTCGTGCCGGCTGCGGCGCAGATGGTGGGGTCATCATCTGGGTGAACGTCCCCACCGACGACAAAGGGTGGAGTTCCATCGGGTGCGAGCTCGATGGGTATGCGCAATGTGCCCGGCGTGCTTCGGGTGATGCCCACGAGCCGATCCCAGATCGCCGGGGCGGGGAGATCTATGGCGTGGACGCGCGCCCCCCAGCGCAATAGCGAACGCGTTGGCGCCATTTCGGCGCCGGCACCCAGCAAAGCGATGTCGACATCGCGGAGGTCGAGCCAATCAGGGTTGTCCAACACCAGAGTGAGCGCCTCACCAAAGGACGGTTCGGCGATGCCGGTATCAAGCCACTGGTCGATTTGCCGGCGCAGATCGTCACCGAAGAGCCGTCGGCCCTTGTAAGGGATGGACAGCTCCTCCTCGCGGGCGGCTCGTCCGCGCACGATGACGGAACCTAGACCTGGTTGGTCCCACGTGGACATGGCCTCGCGCACGGGAGTTTCCTGGCCGTCACGGCGGAATGTGAAGCGCTGCTCAGCACTGGCCAAGCCGTGCCGGGAAATGGAGACCGCGTTCTCGCTCGACTGTGCAGCAGCCAACACGATGTCTCGCAGTGGCTTGATGTAGCCCTTACGCCAGTCCCGCGTGTGCTCGATGCGCGCGGCGATCGCCGGATCGACTGCACGAATGGAATCGGCGAAGATGGCCCGACCCGTAGCTGAGGTACTGCGTCGATCGTCACCGCCTATGGGGAAGCACAGTCCTTCGTCGGCTAGTGCCCGCGGATCGGCCATTTGCGCAGAATACTCAAAACCGAGTGCGCGATCGTTCGGCGAGTACGACGCCAAGAAGAATGAAGACACCTCCGAGGAGTTGCACGACAGCCAAGGCCTCCCCAAGCACGACCCACGCGACGATGATCGCTAGTAGCGGTTCGGTCAACCCGACTACCGAGGCCTGTGACGCACGCAGATGGCGCATTGAAGCGACGACCAGCCAGAAAGGTACGACGGTACCGAGGATGATCATCCAACTACTGAGGAACCACAACGGTCGATCGCCGATCACTGGACCGAGCGCCGGGTCGCTATTGCCGCTGAACTGTGACCACGGAAAGGACCACCACGGTTGCACGATGACCCAGAACAAAGAGGCGAAGCCAAATCCCCACATTGTTAACGAAACGGCATCGCGGGGCTCGGGTTGGCGCATCTGCCGGTCGGTGATCAAGTAATGGGTGCTGAGTGCGAATGCCGCTCCGAGTGCTGCAAGCAGACCAATCGCATCGAATGTGAAGCCTCGCCACACTTCGGCGACGAGAGCCAGACCTAACAGCGCGATCATCAGGGCAAGCCACACCATGCGATTCGTGGGTTCCTTCATTACGAAGCGGAACCACAGTGCGACGAAAACCGGGGCGGTGAATTCAATAAGCAGGGCTACCCCGACAGGCAAGTACTGCAGCGCAACGAAGAATAAGTACTGCGTCATGGCCACACCTAGAACGCCGTACCCGATGAGCGGTATCCATTCCTCTCGATGGATGCGCAGGCGTCCAGGTCGGTTAATTGCGACGAAGGCAAGGAGGAAAAGGAAGGCCCCCGTGACTCGCAGTTGACTCAACCGTGCGGAATCCAGTCCGCTCAGCAGTATTGCTTTCGAAACGGTCCCATTGAGTGCGAAGGTGAAGGAACCGAGCAGGTAGAGCGTGTAGCCGATCCACAGGGTGCGGTGAGACGCGGGCTTGATCCCCGGGATCGGTTCAATGACATCACTCATGCCGATGCTCGATCGCCCATTGGTAAACGTCGACTGTGCGCTCGGCGATCGCTTGCCACGTGAAATCACGGACAGCGCGTTCTCGTCCCCGCTGACCCATCCTTGTGGCCAGCGTTGGATTGCTGACCAACGTGTTGACAGCGGCTGCGAATGCAGACTCGAATGCAGGGTGATCGGTGTGGTCGTAGGGAACCAAAAGGCCTGTCTCTCCGTCCTGAACCACCTCTGGAATTCCACCCACTGCACTGGCGACAACCGGGGTGCTACAGGCCATCGCTTCTAGGTTCACGATGCCAAGGGGTTCGTACACCGAAGGACACGTGAACACGAGGGCGTTCGTCAGTAACTCGATCAAGTCAGGCCGAGACACCTGATCGTCGATCCACACGACCGATGTCGAACCACGCTCGGCCCGCAGCACCTCAACCGCTTCTGCTGTCTCTCTCGCAATTTCCGGTGTATCAGGTGACGACGCGCACAGCACCAGTGTCACGTCTTCATTGAACTCCCGTGCAGCCCGCAACAGATGGATGAGCCCCTTTTGTCGGGTGATGCGTCCTACGAACAGCGCATACGGTCGGACTGGATCAATTCCGTAGTGCTCGCGTGCGCTTGTGGACTCACTTGGGGTGTAGACGTTCGTATCGATTCCGTTGTGCACAACGTGCACACGTTCGGGTTTCACCTGCGGGTAATAGCTCAGAATGTCCGTGCGCATTCCTTCACTCACTGCGATGATTGCGGAAGCTCCGAGATAACTGGTTTCCTCAATCCAAGAAGAAACCGCAAAACCGCCGTGCAATTGTTCGCGCTTCCAGGGGCGTAAGGGTTCGAGTGAGTGAGCCGTGAGCACATGCGGGATGTCGTGTAGTAGTCCTGCCACGTGACCGGCCAGGTTTGCGTACCAGGTGTGCGAATGCACCACGTCAACGTCTGCCTGTGTGTCCGTGACCATCGTCAAGTCCACGCCCATCGTCTGTAGAGCGGCATTTGCTTGGGAAAGGTAATCCGGTACCTGTACAGCGTTGGCATCCGGGCGCGGGTTGCCAAAGCACTGCACTCGCACGTCCACAAGCTCACGCAGTTGCGCGACGAGGTGCTCGACATGAACCCCTGCACCGCCATAGTTCTCCGGCGGCCACTCCTTTGTCAGCATCTCCACGCGCATGGGACGAAAGCCTAGGCATCAGCCCTCCATGCACCGTTACCCTGGGAACGTGGGCGCTGATCCGCACGTCTTGGCAATGGTCCTCGCTGGTGGCGAGGGAAAGAGACTCATGCCCTTGACGGCCGATCGCGCGAAGCCGGCGGTCCCGTTCGGAGGGTCATACCGGCTCATTGATTTCGTTTTGTCGAACCTGATCAATTCCGGTTTGCGCCGGGTGTGCGTTCTCACGCAATACAAGTCCCATTCACTGGATCGCCACGTAACGCAGACCTGGCGGATGCCGACCTTGCTCGGGGATTACGTCACCCCAGTTCCCGCGCAACAGCGCCTGGGACCACGGTGGTTCACCGGTAGTGCTGATGCGATCTTCCAAAGCCTGAATCTCGTCTTCGACGAGAACCCTGAGTACGTGGCCGTGTTCGGAGCCGATCACGTGTACCGAATGGACGCCATGCAGATGGTCGAAGCGCACATTGACAGTGGCGCCGGGGTTACTGTGGCCGGCATTCGTACCCCGCGAGACCAAGCCCACTCCTTCGGGGTGATTGAAGTGGGCCCAGACGGCCGCACTATCGCGGGGTTCTTGGAGAAGCCCGCGGATCCTCCGGGGATTCCCGGTAGCGAAAATGAATCGTTCGTCTCGATGGGTAACTACGTGTTCAGCCGGGAAGCCCTTCTCGACGCGCTCCGGGCTGATGCTGCAGATCCAGCATCTGTGCATGACATGGGGGGCAACATCATCCCGGCGATGACGGGCCAAGGCCTCGCGCACGTATATGACTTTGCGGAGAACATCGTGCCTGGGGCCACCGCACGCGATGCCGGCTATTGGCGTGATGTGGGAACCCTGGACAGCTACCACGATGCGCATATGGACTTGGTTTCCGTGCACCCGATCTTCAATCTCTACAACCGACGCTGGCCGATTTTGACGAACCTTCCGCCACTACCACCGGCAAAATTTGTGGAAGGGGGCAACGCCCACGATTCGATGGTCGGTGCCGGCAGCATCGTGTCAGGCGCGCATGTTCGAACAAGCGTTATCGCCTCCAATGTCACCATCGAAGCGGGTGCTTATGTCGAAGGCAGCGTGCTGATGCCCGGTGTTCGAGTAGGTCGCGGGGCGGTCGTCCGACGTGCAATCTTGGACAAGGGGGTCTTTGTGCCTGACGGAGCCCAAATCGGCGTTGACCTAGAGCGCGATCGAGGTGTGTACACGGTAAGCGACGGTGGAGTCGTGGTACTCGGCAAGGGTGTCACCGCGGAGTGATCAGCCTTCGAAGACCTCCGCGCTGAAGGCGCCGTCGTACAAAATGGCGTGATCGCGACCCTCTTCGGCTGCCAACGATTCTGAGCGGCGTGCCGCACTGACCCAGCCACACGAACATGCCGCTTGCACGAAGTGCTGCTGAACGCGCACCAGCCGCACCTCGTGTTGCATGATGGACTCCTGAGGCGGGGCCTGTTGAGGATCCTCGGGCACGTGTTGGATCTCCTCCGGTCGAGTGCGTTGCGTCAAGCGGTGCGCGTGCTCAGGAGAGTACGACGAGTACGGGTGACTTCGGCGAAGGGCAGGTGAACTGCGAGTGAACGCGCGATCACTGCCACGGACTGCTCTCGGAGCCATCGTTGTAGTCGTCCTTCTCATGATCGGTGCAGTTCCACAACCATCGGCTGAGGCGGTCGTGGGAGGTGTGCCGGTACCGATCGAGCAAGTTCCCTGGCAAGCACTGGTCTACATCGAGTCAGACAACCGGCTTTGTGGTGGATCGATTCTCGACGAGTCCTGGATCGTGACAGCTGCGCACTGCGTAGTCGGCTTTGGACCCTCGCAGGTGAAGGCACATTTCGGGATTGCTGAATTGAACCAACGGACTTCGCAGAATGCGGTGAGCGTGGCCGAGGTGATCGTCCATCCATCGTGGGACCCGATGCGATTCAGGAACGACATCGCCCTACTGCGGCTGGATTCTGGAATCGAGTTCAACTCCCGGATTCAGCCGATCGCCCTACCGGTTGGTCTCGATGGGGCACAGTGGCCTCCGCGAGGAACAGCAGCCCTCATCAGTGGCTGGGGAGCCACGTCCTTTGGCTCTGCTGCGTCGAATGTCCTGCGCGTGGGTGATCTGGAAGTCCTTGGCGGACCAGCGGATGCAGCCTGCGGCAACTACGGCGGAGACTTCGATACCTCCGTGGAAATCTGTGCCGGTCGCAGCGACGCGAGTGTCGATGCTTGTCAGGGTGATAGCGGCAGTCCGCTCGTTGCGACTGTTGAAGGAACCCCGGTACTTGCGGGTATAACCAGTGTTGGTTTTGAGTGCGCGCGAGTTGGCTATCCGGGGATCTATACGCGGGTGACGACCTTCCTATCGTGGATGCAGGAGTACCTGCCTTTGGCGGCGAGCCTCCCGCTGGCTCCGCAGGATGTTCAGGTGACAGCGATCGCCGGCGAGAGGTTGCTTGTCGAATGGCGGGCACCGTTGATGTCGAGTGCCCCGGTGACGGGCTATCAGGCTGTCGCAGAGCCCGGTGGAGAGTCTTGCGCTGTTGGCCCGACAGAACTCGCATGCGTGATTGAGGGTGTGCCAGCAGGTCGCGTGTACACCGTGACGACTTCCGTCGTAGGTGCTGACGGTGGGCAAGTATTCGCCGATTCGGTGCAGGCGGTCAGCGTGGATGGCGTCACGTCCACCGGAGTGCGTGTTCGGCCCCGTCGATTGGTGGAGTGGGCGGGATTACGCGCACGATCGGTCGACGACATCAAGTTGGCGGTGCGGCCCGCATCTCGCGAGGTGTGTACTCGCTTGGGAAGTCGAGCAAATCCACGTGGGGTACGCGCTCAAAAGAGTGGGTTGTGTGCAGTGCGCGTCACCGTCGTCCGGCCGAATGGAGACACTCGCCGCTCGATCGCGTACGTACGAGTCAGGACCTCGGACTAGCGCGGCAGTGTGTGCTGCTCCACGGAGAACGCCCGCGGGCCGTCTTGTGACCACTCGCGGTGAATGATGATCATCCCACCCGGTGGAAGCCGGGCATCCCAATGAGGATCCTCCTGGATAGCGGCCGGAGGAAGCCCGAGTTCCTCGGCGACGGCGCTAAGCACCGTCGGGAGCACGGGGCGGTGGGTGCATAGGACGGTCGGTTCGGGCTGCAGCAGCAGCTCCACAGCGCGTTCGGCGCTTCGGCGGGGATCTTCACTGTGCCCGGCTTCGCTGAATGCTCCATCTTGCACGATGTCGGTATTAATCGACTTCGCGAACTTGCCGACCGTTGCGGTGCACCTGCGGAACGGGGAACTGTGTACTCGCTCGATGCCGAACGCGTCGAGGACATCGACCAGTCGCTTAGCCTCACCTCGGCCGCGACCGGACAGCGGGCGCTCGGAATCGTCCTTACCTTCGAAGTCAGCCCGTCGCATTGCCTTGCCGTGCCGTAGCAAAATTAGTGGCGTTGTATCGGGTGCCGCCGATGCCAAGCGAACCAACTCTGCATCGTCGGAGTAGGTCAGGAATTCACCGGCCTCTTCCACGGGCACCCAGCGGATCTCGTCCACTTCATCATCAGGTGCGAATCCCTCGTCATCGCGAACAGCGCCGATCCAGTAGTCGACTTCTTTAGATTCACCCGAGGCTTGATAGCGAGCGGTAGGTAGTCGGGATTGCAGCCGTACACGGAAACCGGTCTCCTCATCGCATTCTCGTACGGCTGTGCAGGGTGTGATCTCTCCAGGATCCACCTTGCCTTTCGGCAAGGACCAGTCCGCGCGATGCGGCCGATGCACGGTAAGGAATCGACGCTGGCTGGATCCCGGGGTACTTGTGGGATCGAAAACGACAACACCCGCTGCGCGGATCGTCGCGCTGTCGCTCTTCGCCATCTGTTAGTCCAGTCCTGCTTCCTTGGCTTGATGAACGATATCCGCCCAACGCTTGTGAAACACCCGAATGTCCTCGTTGCCCGCGACTTCGTTCCGTGCGGCGATGAGCCCGAGTTGGTAAGCGATGGGACCTGGGGCGTGCGCAGCCAGTTCTTCAAGGACCAATGACGAGACATGCGCGTCCTGCCGACTTCCCAGGATGTCGGTCGCCTTCCCGAGACTTTTCCCCAGTGTGGCGAAGTGAGAGCCGAGTACTGGTGCGACGGCCTCGGCTGAGTATCGCGCCTGCTTGGCCCGGATCCGCACCTCATGCCACTGGTGTGCCGGGCCATTGACGCTAGCTTTGCGAACCGACTTCGCTAGCCGCCGCCATGGGACCGCGACACACTCCGGTAGTCGTTGACCGGCTGAATCGAAAGCACCCGCAGTTACCGGCGGCTCGCGCACCAACAAAACGAGATCTTCGAGGAGGAAGTCGTGCCGATCCGTGCGTAGGGCAGCGAGTGCGCTCGAGGTGGCCGCGCGAAGTCGCGAATCTAAGGTGTTGGCGATGAATGTTGTGGTCTCTTCGTCATCACTGAGTCCGCACAATCGGGCCCGCTGCACCTCGGTATCTCGAACTTCACCTAGCTCGGATGCAAGCCACTGAAGTTCCCCGCGCAGATACTCCACCGCCTCGGAATCCAAAAGTGGCCGAAACGTCTTCAGTGCACTGCGTAACCGGCGGCAGGCGACGCGCATCTGGTGGACGGAGTCTGGAAGGTCGCGACGCACCCCTACATCGGCCATCAACAAGTCGCGAAGATAGGAAGCGAAAATCGCCTGAAGCGCATCGATGCTCGGTGCAGTGGGATCTGGGAGCGGAAGATCTGGAACATCGGGTGGATCACCTGCGGCGGAGCCGAGTGCCTGGGCCGCTTTACTAAGCGAACTCGGACGCGCGCTGGCCTCGATCAGCGCGTGGGAGATCCGTGCGGCGGTCTCCTGGGCAGCATCACTGTCCACGAGTAACTCGACTTCGATTTCGTGGAAGGAAGAACCCGATCCTCCCGTCACCTGAGACTCGACATCGACACGGTCATCCACGGCCTCGATGAGCGGGGTGCCGTCGTGGCTCGTGATGACGAAGGGTTGGCGCAGTGTGCGCACGGTAGCCATCGGGTGGAGTTCTTGTCGACGCAAGAGCGGCGAGACCATTGCGATGAGTTCGTGTGGAATGTCTGCCGTGTCCTTGTCGATGCGAATCTCATCGCGAGCGGGTGCTGTGCCGGACGGTGCAGCAGGAACCTTCAGGTGCCAACCGTCGTCACCACCACCACGCCTGTTGCGCAACGTGATGCCCCATCGCAACAACGACAAGTTGGGCGTGTCGAAGTAGGTGGCAACCATGGAGCGAGATTCAGGAGCGCGCACGTCGAGATCTAGCGCATCCAAGAGTTTGCGCAGGTCGAGTGCGTTGACGAGTTCCGTCCCCTCGGGAATGCGGAACTTGAACTCGATTTCCCGGTGCGAAGTTGCCTTACTCACGCGCTCCCCAGCGCACTCGCGCGCTTGCTCTTGCTGGAGATCAGGTACTCCTGAAGATCAGTAAGGGGCACGCTGGCCTCATCGGTCAGCCTGCGGTGCCACTGGCCGTTTACATCGAGATCCCAGGCTGCAGTTCGATCGTCAAACGCACGATCGAAGAGCTCGTAGACCTCGGCGATGTGCTCAGGATCGGCGAGGCTGACGAGAGTCTCCACTCGGCGATCGAGATTGCGGTGCATCAGATCGGCTGAACCGATCCACACGGAATGGTTGCCGCCGTTTGTGAAGCAGTAGGCCCGCGAGTGCTCGAGGAACCTCCCGAGGATGCTGCGAACTCGAATGGTCTCGCTGATTCCGGGCATGTCTGGCCGCAGCGAGCAGGTTCCCCGGACCCAGATATCCACGGGAACGCCAACGCGGGAAGCCCGGTAGAGGGCGTCGATGATCTCCTCGTCCACCAGCGCATTGCACTTAAATCGAATACCGGATGGGCGCCCAGCCTCGTGGTGTTGGATTTCCCTGTCGATTCGTTCGATGAGTCCGGTGCGCACGGAATGGGGTGCGACCAGGAAACGTCGGTAGTCGCTGTTGCGCGAGTAACCGGACAGCACATTGAACAGATTTGAGACGTCCTCACCGACGTCTGGATCGCAGGTGAGCAACCCGAAGTCCTCGTAGAGCCGCGCTGTCTTGGGGTGGTAATTGCCAGTGCCGATGTGGCAATACCGGCGCAACTTGTCTCCGTCATCTCGAACCACCATCGAGAGTTTGCTGTGTGTCTTCAACCCGACGAGCCCATAGACGACGTGCACGCCCGCCTGTTCCAACTTTCGTGCCCATTCAATGTTGTTCTGCTCATCGAAGCGTGCCTTGATCTCGACCAAGGCAAGAACTTGCTTGCCTTCTTCCGCCGCCCGAATCAGTGCTCGGACGATGGGGGAATCGCCGGAGGTGCGGTACAACGTTTGCTTGATGGCGAGCACGTTCGGATCAACGGCTGCCTGTTCTAAGAACAATTGCACGCTGGTAGAAAAGGAATCGTATGGGTGGTGCAGCAACACATCGCGCTCTCGGACGGTTGACAGGATGTCCGGTTCCTTAGCGCTCTCCACCTCACTAAGTGCTCGCGCGGTCTTGGGAACGAAACGTCGTTGTTTGAGATCATCACGGTCGAGGCTGACAATCGCCCACAGACCCGTCATGTCCAGCGGGCCGGGCAAGCGGTAGACCTCCTGCTCCCCGATGTCTAGTTCGCTGACGAGCAATTCCAGGACGTGAGAGTCGATATTTTCCTCGACTTCTAGTCGGACAGCCGGGCCGAAGCGGCGACGGACTAACTCGCGTTCGAGGGCCTTCAGGAGATTCTCGGCATCGTCCTCTTCGACTTCAACATCCTCGTTGCGCGTGACCCGAAAGGTGTGGTGCTCGCAGATCTCCATGCCCGGGAAGAGTTGATCCAAGTGTGCGGAAATGATGTCTTCGAGCGGGACGTAGCGCTGTGGGCCAACCTGGACGAAGCGTTGCAGGAGTGGGGGAACCTTCACTCGTGCGAAGAGTTGATTTCCGGTGGTCGGATTCCGTACGACGACAGCCAAGTTCAGCGAGAGCCCGCTGATGTAGGGGAACGGGTGCGAGGGATCAACGGCTAGTGGAGTGAGAATGGGGAAGACTTTGTCGTCAAAGAATCGATCCATCTCGGTTTTCTCAGCCGGGGTGAGCTCCTCCCATCGCAAGACACTGATATCGGTTGCCTCAAGGAGTGGGCGAATCTCACTGCGGAAAATGTCCGCCTGTCGACGCTGCAATTCGTAGGCGCGGCTCCAGATGGCTTCCAAGACCTCGCGTGGGGTGTAGCCGCTGGCTGCCCGAACGGCAATCCCGGTGGCTATCCGTCGCTTGAGTCCGGCCACCCGGACCATGAAGAACTCATCGAGGTTGCTGGCGAAGATGGCTAGGAACTTGGTGCGATCAAGTATCGGTAGTTCCGGGTCCTGGCTGAGATCAAGGACGCGCTGGTTGAAGGCCAGCCACGACAGCTCCCGATCGAGGAATCGATCGGCGGGTAGTTCCTCACTGGAGGGCGAAACGAGTGACTCCTCCGACAGGGGCGACAAAGCGCTCGTATCGGACATGTCCTGGGTCGTCACAGGTGGATCGTCCCACAAGGAGGTTAACGACCGTCGCCCTGCAGATGACTAGTTCATTCCTGACCGGTACATGACGTCGGTATCCCAGCGCACGAATCCCAGTCCTTCGTACAGCCTGATGGCACCGAGGTTGGAGGCATCCACGTACAACATCACCTGATCGAGTCCCAGCCGGCGTAGACGGTGGAGGCCGGCGAGGGTGAGACACCGGCCCAGGCCCGTGCCCCGCCAGTTCGGATCCACCGCGAGGACGTACACCTCGCCGATAGCCGCGTGGCTGTGATCGTCATGGTCACTAGCGCCGTGCACCTTTGTCCAATGGAAGCCGGCCAGAGTTTCGGTGGCTTCCTCCATCTTTTCGTCGGTTGACCACGCCAGTAGGAAGCCGTCTGGATCAAACCAGTCTTCGAGTTCTCGGCACTGCACGTCCGTTAGCGTCCATGACCCTTGGTCCGGCAGATCGGCGAAAGCACGTGCATTCATCGACAAGAAGGCCTGCTCGTCTATTCCGACGTGAAACGGGCGCAGTTCGATACCGGGTGGCGGCTTGGGATCGGCGAGTGCGGAATGAAGCGATCGGCGCATCTGCCACAGGGTCCGGTGTCGGGTGAATCCAAGAGTGTCAGCGAGCCGGGTGGCGGCGGTGTGCTCCCCGTGTGCCCACAGGCGCAATTGACCGTCGGACAACTCGAGTAATCGCAGCACCAGCTGGCGACCGATTCCCTGACGCCTATGTTCGGGGTGGACAGCGAGTTCGCCGCTCGGACCTTCGACTTCGTCCGTCGTGTCTAGATGGGCGTAGCCGACCAAGGTGCCAGCCTCATCATGAGCGAGAACGTGTACGGCTCGTTCATCACCACCGTGGGTGAGGTGCAACCACACGTGCTCGCTGAGCGGTCGAACACCGTCAGAATCGGTGACCGCGTCGAGCAAATTGCGAACAGCTGGGATGTCGTCGTCGGCGAGGTGGTCGTGGTTGGTTACCGAGATCGGGCAACTCGTCATTGCAGGGAGTGGTCGGACTCGACTGCCGCTTCATCCAATGCCGCGATCGTGGCCGAATCAGGTCGCTCAGAGACGAATCGGTAGCCGACGTTGCGCACGGTGCCGATCAAAGACTCATGTTCTGGACCGAGTTTGGCTCGCAGCCGGCGGACGTGGACGTCGACGGTGCGTGTCCCACCGAAGTAGTCGTATCCCCAGACTTCCTGAAGTAGCACTGCTCGTGTGAAGACGCGTCCTGGGTGCTGCGCCAGGAACTTCAGCAATTCGAACTCTTTGAAGGTGAGGTCCAAGCTGCGGCCGCGCAGCTTGGCGGAGTAACTGGCTTCGTCGATGTGGAGATCGCCAGCTCGAATTTCTTCTGGTTCAGGGTCGGCGCCGCTGGGCGAGCCGACCACTCGGGAGACTGCTAACCGCAACCTGGCTTCCACTTCCGCCGGTGAAGTGGTGTCGACCAGGACCTCATCGAGTCCCCAGTCCCATTGGATAGCGGGTAACCCGCCCTCGGTGGTGACCAGGATGATCGGCACTCCCACTCCCGATTGGCGCAGCAGGCGGGTCAGTCCGCGGACAGTCGGCAGATCACGGCGCCCATCGATCAGCAGTGCGTCGGCCTCGGGTGAGGACAGCAAAGCGGTGGGCTCAGCGGCCATGACGCGCACGTGGTGGGCGAGAAGGCCCAACGAGGGGAGGACCTCTGCGGAAGACTCCATGGCCCGAGTGAGCAGGATCAGTCGCATCCGATCCTCCCGCCGCTCGTGGGCCCAAGCGGGCCGCTTGCCGGTTGCCCCGGGTAAGGGGCAAGCCCTCAGGATACGCAGGGTCAATTATCCCTGGGTGGGGCACCGTTTTTCCGGCGTGCTCCACAATGACGTTATGGCTTTGACCCACAGCACTTCGGACTACCTGCTGGATCCGCCGCCGCCGGACTTCCAGCCCACCGAGTTGGCGTTGCTCACCGCCGATGGTGAGTCCATCAGCGCCGGCTGGGTTCCCGCCCTATCCGAAGCAGACCCGGGGGTCTCCTTCGTCCTTGCGCACGGGTTCACCGGGAGTTGGCGCGAGCCGCGCGTGCAAGCGGTCGCCGCCCATCTCGCGCGCTTCGGCGACGTGCTCGCGATCGACCAGCGCGGCCACGGTGCCTCCACCGGCTTATGCACGGTCGGCATGGACGAGGTCCTCGATGTCGATGCTGCCGTCGGCTATTTGCGTCGCCGTACAGCCGATCGTTCGGTGATTTCGGTGGGTTTTTCGATGGGTGGTTCGGTGGCGTTGAGGCAGGCAGCGTTGGCACCAGCGAGCCGATTGACTCCGCAACATCGACCGGATGCGGTGATCAGCGTCAGTTCCCCTGGCTTTTGGTTCTACCGCGGGACGAAGGTCATGCGCCTGGTGCATCGACTTATCGCTAATCCGGCTGGGCGGGCCCTACTTCGAACCCGGGGCGTCCGCCTCACCTCATCTCCGTGGCCCGAGCCGCCTCCGTTGTCGCCGGAAGACAGCGTTCGTCGGATGGGCGATCTCCCGCTGCTGATCGTCCACGGCGATGTCGATCACTACTTTCCGCTAGAACACGCGCACGTGCTCGAGCGGGCTGCAGGAGAGTCGGGCAATCCGAATGCGGAAGTAATCGTCGTCCCCGGCTTCTCGCACGCTGAGTCTGCGGTGGATCCATCGACCATGGATCGCATCGGTAAGTGGGCGAGCGGACAGTTGTCCAGCTAGTGCCTCCCCTGCCCGCAGACTCATCTCTCGGTCGGACAGCCACGATCGTGCAGTTCTCCAGTGCCTTCTGCCAGCCCTGCCGTGCCACGAGGCAGACCATCGCTCAGGTGGTGGAAGACATTGCTAGCAACGGCATCAACGGCATCGAGGTCATTGAGATCGATGCGGACGACAACCTTGAACTCACGCGGGCCTGGGAAGTGGAGTCCACGCCCACAGTCGTGTTCTTGGATGCGGCTGGCCGCCATGTCCATCGGGGCAGTGGTCAGCCCCGCACCGCGGACATCGTTGCCGGCTTGGGCAAGGCAATCGGCTGACCGCTCAAACTCGCCCGATGCGCTGAGCCAAGACCCGGTCCGGGGCAGTAGATTCGGCCCATGCTGGAGGTCTTCTACACAGGTTTGCTCGTCATCGCAGTAGCCGTGGCTGGGTGGTTCTCGTTTTATGTGGTCTACAAGCTCTTCAAGGGGCAGAGCTAGCAGTGTCCGAGACACCCGAGGCCGGGGAATCGGCGATTTACCCCGGGATCCCTGACGAGCTGGCCCACCTGTCCTGGCTACTTGGTCGGTGGGTGGGCGTCGGTACCGGTCAGTACCCCACGATCGAGGACTTTCGTTTTGGCCAGGAGGTGTCCTTCTCCACAGACGGCCGCCCCTTCTTGACCTACTGGTCGCGCAGTTGGCTGCTCGACGACGACGGAAATCGTGTGCGTCCCCTCGCCACCGAATCTGGATTCTGGCGCCCACGGCCCGGAAACGGCGTCGAGATCACGCTTGACCACCCGACCGGGTTCGCGGAGATCTGGTACGGCTCGGTGGAAGTCACCGGAATCGAGAACGCAGTGATCACCGGAGCGCGTGCTGAACTGCGAAGCGATGCTGTGATGCGCACGGAGAGCGCGAAGGAGTACACCGCAGGAGAGCGTTTGTACGGCCTCGTTGATGGAAAACTGTTGTGGACCTTCGATATGGCGGCAGTGGGCCAGCCGATGCAGAACCACCTCGCGGGTTCGTTAACCCCTGAGGTTACGGCGCAGGAGTAGTCGTGGCCGATGACTGGGAGCAGCGGCTCCGCGAGAATGGTTTTCGGATAACTCCGCAGCGTCAACTTGTCCTTGAGGCAGTTGAGGGCCTGCGGCATGGAACGCCCGAAGAGATTTTGCTGCAGGTGCAGCAGACCGCTGCCGGTGTGAATCTGTCGACGATTTACCGGACTCTCGAAGTCTTGGAATCGGTCGGCTTAGTCACTCACGCGCACATAGGGCACGGTGCTCCGACCTATCATTCGGTCGACGAGCAGGTGCACATCCACCTCGTGTGCGACCGGTGCGGGCACGTGGACAGCGTTCCTGCGGCCGTTGCAGATGCATTCGCTTCTGACCTCAACGAGACGTATGGTTTTTCTACCGACATTGCGCACGTCTCAATCCACGGCCGCTGCTCCAACTGCGAACAGATCATCGACCCGATTCGGGAAGTCCAGGAGGACGAATGAGCACGGATGCGGTGCCCACCCCGCCAGGGCACCCGGATGAAGGCGTTCCGTGGCATTTCGGCGATCCGCTACGCGAGCAGCGCGCATTGCGTGAGGGCCAAGCTGCGGTAGACCTCTCCAACTTTGGCGTCGTTCGGGTTACCGGCCCGGATCGTTTGAGTTGGCTGCACAACCTCACTACGCAATACCTGGAATCGCTGCTGCCTGGTTCATCAGCCCTTTCGTTGATCTTGAGTCCGCATGGGCACGTTGAGCATGAGCTGCACATCGCCGATGACGACTACTCGTGTTGGATCATTTGCGCGCCGGGCTCTGCTGGCGCGCTGGCGGAGTACCTGGAATCCATGAAGTTCATGACGCGGGTAGAAGTTCATGACGTCAGCGACGAGTACGCGGTTATCTGGGAGCCCTTGCACGCGATTGACCCTGAGTACCCCACGTACTTGATGCCAGCTGATTACGCCGGTACGGGAACCATCGATGCTGGAAGCGACAAGGGGGGTGGAGCCAGCAAGTACGTCTTGCAGCGCCCGGACTACCTCGACGGTCGGGAGGTAATCGTGCCGCGCAGCGAAATGGCTGCTCGCCTGGATCAATGGCCTGCGCAGGCGGGTACGTGGGCATGGAATGCCCTCCGCGTGGCCGCTGCCATCCCTCGATTCGGGTTCGAAACTGACCATCGAACCCTCCCGCATGAAGTTGGTTGGATCGGGACGGGTGTGCACCTGTCTAAGGGCTGCTACCGGGGGCAAGAGGCCGTTGCCCGGGTGCACAACCTTGGGCATCCACCACGCCGATTGGTGCTTTTGCATCTCGATGGAAGCGTCGATGAATTGCCCGAACACGGGTCGGTGGTGCGTAGCGGCGGAAAGGATGTCGGTTGGGTGGCAAGCGCGGCGCAGCACTATGAAGAGGGCCCCATCGCCACCGCAGTGGTCAAGCGCTCGCTGTCTCCCGATCTCGAGTTGGAGGTAAGCATCGGCGAAGACACTGTGCGGGCTACCCAGACACCTGTTGTCTTGGGATAGTAACCGTGACCTCGGCTAGACGTCGAGGATGACGGTCACGGGCCCGTCGTTGGTGAATGTCACCTGCATATCCGCGCCAAACCTGCCGGTTGAGACCTCGGCTCCGAGTTCGCGTAGCGCTTGGGCAACCGCTTCGACGAGCGGTTCGGCAACCGGCCCCGGTGCGGCTGCATCCCAGGTTGGCCGCCGACCCTTCTTTGTTGACGCGTACAGCGTGAACTGGCTGATCACCAGCACTGGCAAACCGAGGTCTCGTGCGGAGATCTCGCGGGGCGCTGAAGGCGGTAGGCACGTGAGGTCCCGGGCGTGTCGATGTTCAAAGATGCGCAGCCCATAGACCTTGTCGGCGACAGTGGCGGCGCGTGTGGTGTCGTCATCGTGGGTGACGCCCACCAACAACACGATGCCCGGACCGTCGAACCCGCCGAGAATTTCGCCGTCGACGCTCACCTGAGCCCCATTGGCTCGCTGGATGACTGCGCGCACGTACTCAGGATGCCACGCACCCAGATGGTGTCTTCACTTTGCGTTCACTTCGTATCTCTAAGGTCTGAAGGTGCCTGCAGCGAACGATCCGCCGAGCAGACTCGCGCGCTCCCTCGGACTTGGCGGCGCGGTAACCGTCGGCGTCAGCGCGATGATCGGCACCGGTGTCTTCGCCGTTTGGGCGCCCGCGTTAGACCGTGCAGGAAGTTGGCTCGTTGGCGCGGTGGTGATTGCTGCGGTGGTGGCAGCACTGAATGCGACCTCAACTGCCCGTCTCGCGGCTCGGCATCCGGAAGCCGGCGGGGTCTACGCCTACGGGCGCATCCGCCTTAATCGGTTTGCCGGGGTGCTCGCCGGCACTGTGTTCTTGATCGGCAAGACGGCCTCGGCTTCGGCGGCCGCGTTGACCATCGGGCTATATGTGTGGCCAGAGCAGTCGAGAGGCGTGGCGTTGGTCACTGTCCTTGCTGTGTTGGCCTTGAACCTTCGCGGGGTGGTGCGCTCCACTCGGGTGGCGGGGGTGATGGTGATCGTCGTCGCCCTGATCTTGCTGATCTTGGTGATCTTGGCCGTCTTTCGACTGTCGACCGATGCACCAGCAACCGATGCATTGGGTGCGCCTGACAACGCCATTTCGTTGCTGGCTGCGAGCGCGTTGATCTTCGTCGCTTTTGCGGGGTACGCACGGATTACCGTTTTGGGTGAAGAGGTTCTCAATCCTGCGCGAGTGATTCCGCTCGCGGTCACTATCTCCTTCACGATCGTGGCCAGTATTTATGTGGTGATAGCGCTCGTGGTGTGGGTTGCCGCCGCCGATGGCAATTTCATAGGCCCAGCATCGCTTGCCGACATTGCTGCGGTGATTGGTGGGGATGCGTTGGTGAGCATGGTCGTGGTCGCCGCTGTGCTCGCGGCAGGTGCCGTGTTGCTCAGTTTGATCGCCGGAGTTGGCCGAACGTTGTTCGCGATGGCCGATCACGGAGATGCGCCTGCTTACTTTGCGGCAGTGAGCGAGCATCGCCGCGTGCCGCACCGAGCGGAGGTCGCCGCCGCTGTCGGAGCTTGTGTGTTGGTAGCGGTCGGTGGATTGACACTGGCCTTGGCGGTTTCGGCCGCCATGATCTTGACTTACTACGCAGTTGCGCACGTCTCAGCGATGCGGATCGAACGCCCAGCGGGTTATAGGGGGTTGCTGATTGCGCTCACGCCGGTTGTGGGGTTGGTCGGCTGCGCGCTGTTGGTGGGCTCGGTGATCGTCGCGGGGTGAGCGGCGGTGCGTGACGCACCTCACGCTCGCTGCAGCAAGCACTTGCGCTTGCATTTGCAAGCGATTAGGTCCACACTTGGGTTATGGCACGAATCGAGGTATCCGGGATCGGCGAGTTCATTCGCGAGCAGCGGGACCAAGCCCAAATGTCGCTGCGGCAACTGTCCAAGGCGGCGGAGGTGTCCAACCCCTACCTATCCCAGGTGGAGCGCGGACTGCGTAAGCCGAGCGCGGAGATCCTCGGACGGATCGCCCAGGGTTTGCGTATCTCGGCCGAGACTCTCTACGTCCAGGCCGGAATCCTCGATGAGCGCGAGGGCGACGAAGCGGTCACCACCGCGATCGCGGCGGACGCCACCCTCACGGAGCGGCAGCGCACCACGCTGTTGCAGATTTACGCCGCATTCCAGGCGGAGAACAAGGCCGCCGAATCCACCAGTGAATCCGCCGATGCGCCCACCAGCGAATCGGCGGTTCCCGAGAGCAAGGACGCATCATGAGTGAGAACAGCACCCCCAAGAAGAAGGTGGCGCCCACAGCCACGAGCGCGAAGCCGTCAGCAAAGGTGAAGTCCGCCGAGAAATCTGCAAGCGCCGGCACCGTGAAAAAGGAAACTGCAACGGCCTCGGCCGCCAGCACATCCAAATTCGAGTTGCCAAAGTTCGACGTCCCGAAATTCGAACTACCGAAGTTCGACCTACCCAAGGTTGACCTGCCGAAAATCGACGTGCCGAAGATCGAGCTGCCGAAGGTGGACCTACCCACCGTCGCCGTGCCTGAGCAGGTCAGTGCCCTGGCCGATCGCGGCGTCACGCTCGTCCAGGACTCCGTCAAGAGCGCTCACCAGACCGTCGGGTCGGTGCGCAAGAACATCGCCTCGACCGTGGTGCTCGTTCGTGAGGCCGTCGGTATCTAACCCCGAACGGGCAGTTTGAACGCACCGAAAGGGCAGTTGGCAAGCCTTCAACGCTTGCCGACTGCCCTTTCGGCATCTGCAAACTGCCCGTTCGGCGAGGTTGCGGGTAGGCGCACTTCAACAAGGGCAGGTACCGTGAAGAGGGGTTGGGAAACCTGTTGGGAAATGTGCAAGGCGTCGTCGTTCTCGTCTTGTGGGTGGTGATGTTGGGCTTGAAGGGTTTCGCCTTCGTCGATTGTCTGCGCGCCCCCACGCAGGTGTTCCCCGCCGTTGGGCGGCAATCGAAGATCCTGTGGCTGGTGCTCACCGGTCTCGCGCTGCTTGCCGGCTTGCTGCCAAACCTGACGTTGAGCCTTTTCGGAATTGCTGGTGCGGTAGTCGCGCTGATCTATCTGTTCGACATACGTCCGAAGATCCAGGCGATTACCGGGCGCTGACGGCCGCCGGGCTCACTGCAGGGCGACCCGGATCCGCCGGAACCCTTTGCCCTTGTTCTCCACCTTCAGTACGCGCATGGCTCCAACCTGCTTGGTGGAGGCAACGTGCGTTCCGCCATCGGCCTGCACATCTAGGCCCTTGATATCGACAATTCGCACCACTTCGATGGAGGGTGGCAGCAAGTTCGTGGCCGTCCGGATGATGTCAGGAATTTCGAACGCCTCCGCGCGCGGTAATTCGTAGGCCTCGATCGCACGATCGGCATCGACCTCCGCGTTGCAGGCTGCTTCCACTGCTTCCTTGAAACCAGCCGGCACCTCATCGAGATTAAAGTCCAACCGTCCGGTGAGTGGATCCATATTCGAACCTGTCACCAGAGCACCGAAGTCTCGGAAGACCACGCCGGAGAGCAAGTGGAGGCCGGAGTGCGTGCGCATCAGTGCGGTGCGTCGTTCATCCTCGATGGCCCCGCGTACTGCGGTGCCGACCGGTGGGGCTGGATCACCTTCAGCGGGTATCAGTCGGATGTCATCGCCACGGCGCGCACCTTCGATCCGCGTTTGCACCCCACCCCACAGCAGCACCCCGTGATCCGGTGGTTGGCCGCCGCCACCGGGATAAAAAGCCGATCGGTCCAAGACGATGCCGTCGTCGCCTGCATCGAGGACAGTGGCATCCCACTCGCGCACTGTGGAATCGAGCAGGTCGAGTCGTTCGGTGTGGTGGTGGACGGCCACGCCCTAACCCTTACCTTGAGCGGCCACGGCAGCCGCCGCGCTGGCTGCTGCTTGTGGATCGAGGTATTCCCCGCCGGGTACGAGCGGGTGCAAATCGACATCGAGCTGGTAGACCAGCGGAATCCCGGTGGGGATGTTCAGTCCCGCGATGTCTTCGTCGGAGATGCCGTCGAGGTGCTTGACCAACGCACGCAGCGAGTTGCCGTGCGCCGCGATGAGCACCGTCTTGCCCGCGCGCAGATCTTCAGCGACCACCACGTCCTGCCAGTACGGCATCAACCGGTGCACCACATCGGCCAGGCACTCGGTGACGGGACGGGCTTCGGGTGGCAGTGCCGCATAGCGAGGATCGTCGGTCTGGGCGAACGGATCATTCGGATCGATTGGCGGCGGGGGGACGTCGTAGCTACGCCGCCACAACATGAACTGCTCCTCGCCGAACTCCTCGAGTGTCTGCTTCTTGTTCTTGCCTTGCAGTGCTCCGTAGTGGCGCTCATTCAGCCGCCAGTTGCGTCGAACTGGAATCCACATCCGGTCCGCTGCTTCCAGCGCGAGCTGACTAGTGCGGATTGCGCGGGTCAGTAAAGACGTATGCACCACATCAGGCAACAGCCCACTCTCGGAGAGCAGCTCCCCGCCGCGAGCAGCTTCGGCCCGACCTTTGTCGGTCAGGTCGACATCCACCCAGCCGGTGAAAAGATTCTTTGCGTTCCACTCGCTCTCACCGTGGCGGAGCAGGATCAGTGTGTAGGGAGCATCGCTCATGCGCCCATCCTGCCGGATCAAGATTGCTGGGAATCGGCGGTGTTATCGGTGTCGTCAGTGTCGGCCGTACCTTCAACGCCGTCAGGCGCTAGATGGCGGAATGCGTGCAGGTTGTCGGTAGGCAATCCCGCCTGCAGCCGCCACTTCCATTCCTTTTGGATGGAGGAAGCGAAACCAAGCTCGAGGAGCAAATTGAATGCACCGTCGGAGTACTCGGTGATGGCCCCGAAGATCCGGTCCAGTTCATCGGAGTTGATCGACTCCAGTGGAAAACGGCCCGTCAAGTAGATGTCACCCAAGTGATCGATGCTGTAGGCCAGCCCGTACATCCGTTTGTTGCGCTCAAGCAACCAGCGAAAGACGCCGGCATCGTTTTCATCGGGGTGTCGGATGACGAAGGCATTGACCGTCATGGTGGCTTCACCAAAGGCGAACGAGGTGGTGGTCTGCAGTTTGTGCTCACCGGGAACAACAACCGCCATCGAGAACTCATCGATGGGCTCATGTTCGAGTTCGTGTTCGGTCAGGAATGCCCGCAGCATTTCCATCGCGGCTCGACGTTGACTCATGAGCCCTACTGAGTGGAGGCGATTGCCGGCGCTGTGGTGGCCTCGCGCAGCGCCGCCTCATAGGTGGAAAGCAGTCCCTCGGTGGTGGCCTCCCAGCCGAAGTTGCGTGCGTGAGCGCGTGCTTTTGATGACAGATCGGCTCGCAATTCAGGTGTGGTGACGATGCGCTCGATGGCCCTAGCGAAATCCGAAGGGTCGTGGCCGTCGATCAAGATCCCGCCATCACCTACCGCCGTCGGCAAACCTCCGACCGCAGAGGCGATCACCGGTGTTCCGCATGCTTGCGATTCGATGGCGACCAGCCCGAAGGACTCAGAGTAAGACGGCACGACCGTGACATCCGCTGCGCGATACAAGTCAGCCAAGTCGGTGCGCGAACTCGGTGCGCGAAAGTCGATGCGATCCCGGATGCCGATCTCCTCGGAAAGTTCGACGAGCGAGTCCGGACGGTCAAGGCCTGTTCCTGACGGACCACCGCAGATGACAAGGCGCAAGCGCGAGCGAAGATCTGGTCGATTCGATAGCAAGGTCGCTATTGCACGGATGAGGACATCGGGTGCCTTCAGCGGTTGGATACGGCCGACGAAGAGCACCACAATCTCGTCGTCCGCGAAACCGGCACGCTCCCGGGAAGTGTTGTCGGGGGCAGGAGTGAAGATCTGTAAGTCCACGCCGGGATGAATCACGTCGACCTTTCCCGGGTTGGCTCCGTAAAGGTCGATGAGTTCGCGCGCTTCGGCTGACGTGTTGGCCGTGAGCCGACTGGCTGCTTCGACAACTTGCTCTTCGCCGATGATGCGGATTTCGGGCTCGGGGGTGTCTCCTTCGGCAAGTTCGGCGTTCTTGACCTTCGCCATGGTGTGCATCGAGTGCACGAGCGGAACTCGCCACCGCTCAGAAGCCAGCCAACCAACTTGTCCACTCAGCCAATAGTGCGAGTGGATGAGATCGAACCAGCCTTCTGGACGGGCGGCCTCGACTCGCATGACTCCCGCGGTAACGGCACACAGTTGTCCTGGAAGGTCGTTCTTTGCGAGCCCCTCGTACGGCCCTGCGGTGATGTGACGAACGAGCACACCAGGCGCAAGTTCTACGTTCGAGGGCAACTGCGATGACGTCCCTCGGGTGAAGATCTCCACCTCGGTGCCAGCCTCGGCGAGTCGACGGGCCGTCTCGACCACATAAACGTTCATGCCGCCGGCGTCGCCGGTTCCCGGTTGGTCCAGTGGAGACGTATGGATCGACAGCATCGCCACCCGCCGCGGTTGTTCAGCGCGGGCCGCTGAAGGCAGCGGGCTAACGGCGGGCATCCCCGTAGTGTCCCGCACCGCGATGGCTGAGACCAACGGTGGTGGTGCTAGTTGCTGGCTTGGTCTTCCAGCGAGACGGCGACATAGGGCTCGCCCGTCACGATCGTGACCACTCGGCGAGACACCGAGACTGCGTGGTCGGCGTAACGCTCGTAATAGCGAGATAGCAGCGTGACGTCGATTGCCTCCTCCACGCCGTACTTCCAGGACGGGGACAAAACGATGGTGAATAGTTCTCGGTGCAAGCGGTCCATCTGCTCATCGTGTTGAGCTATGTCGGTGCACAGGGCAACATCCTTAGTGGCGATCACCGAGCCGGTTTTGGAGACGATTGCCTCGGCAAGAGCACCCATTTCGGCGAAAGTGGCGCGCAATTCTTGGGGCACCGCAACCTTCGGGAAGCGCATACGCGCTTGCTTGGCCACATGCTCGGCGAGATCGCCCATGCGCTCCAATGAACTGGAGATCCGAAGCGCACCAATCACTACCCGTAGGTCGGTAGCGACGGGCTGCTGGAGTGCGACGAGTTCGTAGCACCGTTCCTCGACGTCGCTGGCGAGGGTGTCGACCTTGGCATCGAAGTCGATGACCGCCTCGGCAAGTGGCAGGTCCGCGTCCAACAATGCCTGCGTGGCGCGATTCATGGCGGAACCGACCAATCGGGTCATCTCCACCAAATCGTCATTCACCCGGTCGAGTTGCTCGTAGTAAGCCGCGCGCATAGCCGATTCCTGACGTCGAGAAGCAGATGTGACTGCCAAGCCTACGCCTAGATGAGCGCGCGTCTTGTCCACAACTTGAACAGGAAATGACTATTGGGCAAATGTTTGGAATTCCAGGTGAACGCTCGGCAAATCGTGTGTTCGTCAGGACCCTTGTTAGGGAGCGAACCAGCGCTGCGCCCATATCCTTCGTGCGTGGCGCTATTACGACGAGGCGAGGCTGCCCAGCCGCCGGTAGCAAGCACTGCAGCGTTGCGCCCCGCTGTTCCAGACGAGGTCATCCGAGTCCTGTCCGTGCTGCCCTCGGCTTCCATTGTCACTGCGCCTGATGGCGCCGTCCTTCGAGCGAGTTCACGTGCACTCGCCCTGGGTTTGGTGAATCGCAGCGCTTTGACCATTAGCGACATCGCTCGCCTTGTCGAGCGAGTAAGCGACGACGGCAACGCTCGGGAGCAAGAGATGCGGGTGCGCCGCCCGCCCCTGGGGCGCGAGCTACTGGAGCTGCGCGTGCGGGCTGCTGCTCTGGGTACCGGCGCGATCTTGCTACTGATTGACGATCTCGCTGAAGAACGACGAGTTGATGCCGTGCGAAGAGACTTCGTCGCGAACGTCAGCCACGAACTCAAGACTCCTGTTGGCGCTCTGTCATTACTTGCCGAGACGGTTTTGTCCGCTGCGGATGATCCCGAGCAGGTCCGCCATTTTGCGGAACGAATGCAAATGGAGGCCTCTCGCCTTAGTTCTCTGATTCAAGATGTAATCGACTTGTCGCGCTTGCAGTCCGATGATCCGATGACCCGTGCCGAAGTTGTTAGCGTTGACGAGTTGATCAGTCGAGCGTTCGAGGAAGTTCGCACCCTCGCAACTAGCCACGAAGTCGAACTGGTGCGTGGGGGGCAAACCGATGCAGAGGTCTACGGTGATCGAGGTCAGTTACTGACGGCCTTGCGGAATCTGGTTACGAACGCGATTGTGTACTCGCCTGACAACACGCGAGTAGCGGTCTCGTCCACGGTGAAGAGTGGGCTTATCGAAATCGCGGTGAAGGATCAAGGAATCGGCATCCCCGGACACGATCTGGACCGCATATTCGAGCGCTTCTACCGCGTGGACCCTGCTCGCTCGAGGGGAACCGGGGGTACCGGTCTCGGCCTCGCGATCGTGAAGCATGTGTGTCATAACCATGGCGGGGAATGCACGGTGTGGTCCGAGGTGAACACCGGATCGACATTCACCTTGCGGCTCCCTGCCTACGACCCGCAAACAGGGAGCGCCCGCGAGCCCGAGGAGTTGGAGATGGACATCGTCTCCTTTCCCGATGACGGAGGACTGTGATGACCCGAATACTGGTGGTCGAGGACGAAGAGTCCTTCTCCGAAGCCCTGACCTTCATGCTCGAGCGCGAAGGTTATGAAGTGACCGTTGCTGCCGACGGCAACTCAGCGGTAGATCAATTCGATCAGGTAGGCCCTGATCTCGTGTTGTTGGACCTGATGTTGCCAGGGTTGCCCGGAACAGAGGTGTGCAGACTCATCCGTGGCAAGTCCCAGGTGCCCATCATTATGTTGACCGCAAAGGACGGTGAGGTCGACAAGGTCGTCGGACTGGAACTTGGTGCAGACGATTACGTGACCAAACCGTTCTCATCTCGGGAACTGCTGGCCCGGCTTCGGGCGGTTCTTCGCAGGCACGGTGATCTCGATGAACTGCTTCCTGCCGCAGTAGAGGCCGGTCCCGTACGCATGGACGTGGAACGGCACGTGGTCACAGTCCGCGGGGAGCAGATCACGATGCCGCTGAAGGAGTTCGATCTGTTGGAGATCTTGGTGCGAAACGCCGGCAGGGTGCTTACGCGCGCCCAACTCATCGATCGTGTGTGGGGTTCGGACTACGTGGGGGACACCAAGACTCTCGATGTCCATGTGAAGCGTCTGCGGGCCAAGGTTGAGCAGGACCCAGCTCACCCCACGCACCTGGTGACCGTGCGCGGCTTGGGCTACAAGTTCGAGGCCTAGGAACGCCTGAAAAACCTAGGCAGCCGGTGGTACGGGTTCGATCCCCGCGTAGTAGCCGACCGGGGGGACTACCAAAACGTCGACCCGGGCAATTCCAGCGCGCTCGAATTGCAGGGCGACTGGCACGTAGGTGCTTTCTGCCGCGGTGAAGTCATAGGAGTTAATCCACAGATCTGACTCGTAACCGAAGCCAACGGAGTCTCCGGGAAGCAGCTCAACGGTTTCACCAGTGACGAACGCAGGGAGACCTCCGATCTGCACCCCAAGTAGGCGATCTGCTTCGGGATCACCGTTGATGATTCGGGTAGCCAAGGTCACGCTGGAGGACCCTTCCGGGCCCTGGACCAACAGCAGGTTCTCAGCTCGGATGTTGCCTACTTGGGCTTGCACGCCATCGCCGGTGAGGTCTTCGGATTGCAAGGTGGTGGTGGCTGTTTGTCCATTGAAGCAGCCCGTCAAAAGGAGGCTGGTGGCTGCGAGTGCGGCAGCGAGGACAGCGAGCGGGGATCGTGAGGTTCGCACGGCCACAGACTAACGGTCAAAGGTGCGGTGCTAGAATCGGCGATCCGGAAAGGGGTTCTTGCCAATGGCATTCAAGGTCGGAGACACGGTCGTCTACCCGCACCACGGGGCTGCGCTTATCGAATCCGTGGAGATGAGGAAGATCAAGGGAGAGGATCGGGAGTACCTGGTGCTGCGAGTTGCCCAGGGAGATCTCACTGTCCGGGTTCCAGCGGACAACGTGGATCTCGTGGGTGTGCGCGATGTCGTCAATGCGGAGGGCCTAGACAAGGTCTTCAACGTCTTGCGCCAGCCGTACACCGAAGAGCCCACCAACTGGTCTCGTCGTTACAAAGCCAACCTTGAGAAGTTGGCTTCTGGCGATGTCATCAAAGTCGCCGAAGTGGTTCGCGATCTGTTCCGCCGTGAACAGGAGCGTGGACTGTCTGCTGGCGAGAAGCGCATGCTGGCGAAAGCCCGCCAGATCCTGGTGAGTGAGCTGGCTCTGGCCGAGAAGACCGACGAGGACAAGGCCGAGGCCATCCTCGACGAGGTCCTCGCGTCCTGACTCGATCCCCCCTATGAGCCAGCCGCCGGCCCACGGGCGGGTGGCCGCTTTGGTTCCGGCCGCCGGGCGAGGCGAACGGCTCGGGCCAGGCGCCCCCAAGGCCCTTCGTGAACTCGCCGGAACCCCGATGCTCGTCCACGCGGTGAAGGCGCTCGCGGGCAGCCCTCTTGTGGACTTGGTGGTCGTGGCTGCTCCCGCGCAGAGCGTCGAGCAAGTTCGCTCCTTCCTTATCGACCCTGAGTTCGGGGCGGAAGTCGCTGTCGTGGCAGGGGGAGACACTCGATCGGAATCTGTCGCTCGAGCGCTCATTGGACTCCCCGATGACGTGGACGTAGTCCTGGTGCACGATGCCGCTCGCCCACTCGTTCCTGTGGAAGTCGTCACCGCTGTGGCTTCGGCGGTTCGCGAGGGTCATCAGGCGGTGATTCCGGTTGTCCCCGTTGTTGACACCATCAAGTCGGTCGACGACGACGGACGGATCCTGGGCACCATCCCCCGCGCTGGACTGCGTGCCACACAGACTCCTCAAGGCTTTAATCGCGAGTTGTTGCAGCGAGCGCACGCGGAAGTCGACGAAGCTGTTACCGATGATGCCGGAATGGTCGAATCTCTCGGCGTCGAGATCCACGCCGTTGAAGGTCACGAGGAGTCTTTCAAAGTGACGCGACCGATTGATGTCGTGCTCGCTGAGTCGGTCATCGCCAAGCGGCGGTCCCGATGAACGTGCAGTCCTTCGCGCCACGCGTGGGTGTTGGGACCGATGTGCATGCCTTTGCCGACGGCCGGGCGCTGTGGTTGGCCGGTCTGCTGTGGCCGGGGGAAGTTGGATTAGCCGGCCACTCTGATGCAGATGTCGCGTCCCATTCCATCTGCGATGCGATCCTCGGCGCAGCGGGCTTAGGTGATCTTGGATCCCTTGTGGGAACTGATGATCCGCAGTGGAGCGAGGCCTCGGGCGTCAGTTTGATTGCGCATGCTGCAGCCACCGTGCGCGAAGCTGGGTTCATGATCCTCAACGCCTCAGTGCAGGTGATCGGTAATCGACCCCGGATCGGACCCCGGCGGCAAGAAGCACAAGACGTACTGTCCGCCGCGCTCGGCGCTCCCGTCAGCGTGTCCGGCACGACAACCGATGGATTGGGCCTCACCGGGCGTGGTGAAGGGGTTGCAGCCATCGCAGTGGCTCTTGTGTCAACCGCCGCTAACGGTTAGCCCCTCGTTTAGAACGCCTCTGAAGACGGCAAGCTCATGAAGAAGACTCTTACCGCCATCGTGGCAGTCGCTCTTACCGCTCTTG
>ERZ891134.222-NODE-222-length-49961-cov-12.708412_pt1 | contig 49961 bp, 34 predicted proteins | sample MGYA00520888_ERZ891134 | MGnify/ENA primary metagenome ERZ891134 (study PRJEB32303, sample SAMEA104408692) | aquatic metagenome | biome: Brackish water; feature: Coastal; material: water | place: Baltic Sea | collected 2014-10-23 | depth 10 m ... | reverse complement strand
AGAAGCTGCCCGCATTTTTTGCAGCGATGCGCTTGTTTAGGCCTGCCTTCATGATCATCAAGCTTCACCTTGCAGCCCTTGTTATAACCACTGCAAAACCAATACTCACCTTTGTCTTTATCGGCGCGCACGAGTTTTCGCGTGCATAGCGGGCAGCGATAATCTGGATTGATGTCGGCGCTGGGTTTGCCATCGACCTCGTTCAGCGTCGCTCTGCAAGTAGGGAAATCGCTGCATCCCCAAAACGGCCCCATGCGACCATCGATTCGGCGCATCGGCTTCTTGCAAGACGGGCAAGGGTGAACTCTGTCAGCGCCTTCACCTTTGTCTGTCGTTGAATTTTGTGTCGTAGTCATGCTCTGACTGCCCATTCAATGAGGCTGTTAACGAGTCGCGTCTAGGACTCACTTCGGCAGAGGTCGGTTAAGGCCTGAATGAGTCGGCTGTTTTCTTCCTCTGTGCCAATAGATATCCGCAGTTTGTCGCGAAGCCTATCTTGATCGAAATAGCGCACCAAGACACCTTTCTCTTTGAGCGCAGCGTAAGCGCGGGGCGCGCCAATGGACTCGGGAATCGTGCAGAGCAGAAAATTGCTTTGGCTAGCAAGACAGGTAAGCCCCATTGAGGTGAGTTCGGCAAACATTTTTTCTCTGCTCTTTCTTACCTTGTTCCAAGTGCTCTTAGCATAGGACTGGGAGGCAAGAGCGGCAGCGGCAAGCCGCTGCGAGATGGCATCGGTGTTGTAACTGTCTCGCGTTTTAAAAAGCATCGGCGCAGCGAGTTTTTTTGCCGCAAGGCCATAGCCGAAACGCAGGCCAGCGAGCGAATAGCCTTTGCTCATTGTGCGCAGTATTAACAGATTGTCGAAGCGCTGCAGAAGCGGCACGCAATTGTGTTCGAGGTCGGGGTCGACGAAATCGATATAGGCTTCATCGACGACGAGTACGCCGTCGAAATTTTCGGCGATTTCGGCGATTGTGGCACTCGACACTAAGCTGCCTGTTGGTGCATGCGGATTCACGAGAATGAATGCCTTCGCCTTAATTTCATGTAGCTGTTGTATCAGGTCGCTAGGTAGTCGCCACTGCTCATCAAGGTCGATCTCGGAGAGCTTTGCGCCTTGAATGGCAGCGAGCACCGGATAAAGCGAATAGGTTGGCTTAGTAGTCGCCACCACCTCTCCTTCGGCAACGAATGTGGTAAGCATGAGGCGCAGGAGCTCGTCGCCGCCATTGGTAGGAATCACATTGTCGAGAGATAGCCCGTGGAGGTCGGCAGCAATGAGGCGAAACTCGTCGGCAATAGGGTTTGGGTAGCGCCGCAAACTAGCTACATCGAAGGCAGAGAGCGCCGCCGCCACCTCAGGGCTGGGGGGGTACGGATTCTCATTCGTGTTGAGTTTGATAGTCGTTAGGTCTTGTGGCTGCTCGCCGGGCGCATAGCCCTGCATTGCAGCGATGTTCGATCTTTCGAGAGTCATTTTACGCGCTCTGTTACTGGTTTAGTTCCAATGCCTTTCAGCGTGCAAAGAGTAAGGGATTACGGCTAAAGGTCAATCATTGTTCTCGCAACGATCTATAAAACAATGAATTGATAGTAGGCGCATTAGAGCCTCTACCTACAGTCGCCACGAGCAGTTGGCAGCGTTGCCGCCGCAAGGTAGGTGTCTATACGATTATGCCAGCCCTTTAGCCAGCGCTGCTCTCTTCGCTCGATCGGGGCATTGGCTACTCGCCGTTCAAGGGTTGCTTTTGCTGCTGATGCGAAGCTATCGAGGGCGGGCAGGTCGTCGCTCATGGCGCTGAGCACTTGCTGTAGTCCCCACCCTTGGCCTGCGTAGCGCTCCCCTTCGGCGAGCCCTGTGCCTTTAAAATGCACATAGTCGATAAGCGCATAAAGTCCAGCGGGCGAATGGCAAGTCGAGAGCTTTTCTACGCGTCTCTGCAAGCGCTCACGCTCGGCAGACGGAGCCTGCGAAACTATACCCCCAATGCTGTTCTCAAGCCTTTCGATGATGAATTGCGCCTGCTCTCGCCGCGTCGTATCGAGCAGTGTCCTGAGTTCTTCCATGCGGCGGCTGTCGATGTCTTGGTAAAAATCAGCTCGCGATTCCCAAGGCGAGTCTATGCCCGCACGAATATCACCATCAGGCCGGTCGTTATTGGTAACTAGATTATTCGGCTGTAGCCACTTCGGCAGCGTTATGCCTGTTTCGGCAAGGTAAGTTAGGAGATCTGGGAAGGTTTCCGCAAAAATTTCGTCCTGATTTCGCTGAAACCAAATGAAATGGCCTATACCAAGTGAAGGGAAGTCTTCGCCTTCGTTCCAACTTGTCAGGCACGCACGCTGCGCTGCGCACTCGTTCGCGAAGATTCGCTCTCCCAGCCACTCTGCGTCGGCGGTGTTGAGTCGTGGCAAAACAGTGTCGGATTGTTCTTGGCTAAAACCCGCATGGCTAAACATTGCAGCCAGAGCAGCGAGGGCCACGAGAGTAAAAGGTAGGGCGGTTTTTGTCGTGTTAGGCATATGAAAAGTCCTCGCCGTAAAACCAACGAGCGTCTGCGCCGGCAGTGCTCATCATATCAAGCCTAGCCAACTGAGGGCAGGTCAGTGTCATTCGACTCGAGGTATTAGATGTTAGTGCAAGGCATTAGGGGAGGGGAGCGTCTTTCAGAGGAGCAGTTTCTAGCAAGACTCAAAGCGATTTATCAAATAATTCGTCAGTCGAAAACGCTTGAAGTGGCTCTCGAGACTGTTGGAGAGGGGCTGTTAGATATTTTAGGCGTGCGCCTGTTTACGGTTTATCAGTGCGTAGAGAACGGCAAAGAGCTTCTGGCGATTTATCGAGGAGGGGACGCCGAATACAATTCCTCGAGTGAGATACGCGTCCACTTTAGCGCTACGTCGGTTGCCGGCTATGTCGCATTAAGTCAGCGTTCCATTCTCATCAATGATGTAAACGACACCAGCGAGCTTGTTGATATTCACCCCCGTCTCCAATTTGATCGGCGCTTTAGCGACGAGCGAGGCTGGCCTATAAAACCGATGATCGCGGTGCCAATTAAAGATGAGGTCATGCTTGGTGTCTTGCAGCTAATTAATTTTGAAGGAGACCCCAGTTTCGACTCAAGCGATCTAAAACGAGCGGCGTTTGTTAGCCAGATGCTCGCGCGTCAGTTTCGGGAGTCGCTTCAGAGTAATGGTGGCCCGTTCGATCAATTGGTTAAACAGGGGAGTTTAAGCAGCAGAGACCTTGCCGACGCGCAGGCCAATGCGTCGCTTCGAGGAGCCTCCGTGTCTAGTGTGCTCATGGACAACTATAGCCTCTCAGCAGAGGCGATAGGCAAGTCGCTTGCGCATCACTACCGCGTCCCTTTTATGGCCTATGACCCAGCGTTGATTTTGCCGCTGCGATTACTCGAGAATATTAGCAAAGGGTATTTGCGCAAAAACCTGTGGCTCCCTGTTGCGGGAGACAAAAACGAGGCGGTCATCCTTATCGATGACCCTTCGAATCATCAACGCATTATGGAAATTCAAGGCGTTCTCAACGCGCGAAATTACGTTTTCCGCGTTGGCCTGCCCGAGCATATCCATCTGTTTCTTCGTGATGACTCCCCTCCTGAATCATCAACCAGCTTCGAAGATCTTTTCTCTGTCCTCGCCTCTCAGAGCAAAGCGGCGCAGCCCGAACGCCTCGATGACGAAGACCATGGCAGTGAAACCTCGGGGATGATTCAGCTTGTTAATCGGGTTATCGCCGAGGCGGATAGGCTAGGCGCATCTGATATCCATATCGAACCGAGTCGAGAGGGTGCACCTGGCAGTGTCAGGATTCGGGTAGACGGCCTCTGTCGACAGTTGTTAGTGATACCCGAAGAGCACTGTGCAGCCGCGATCGCGAGGGTCAAAGTTATTTCGAGATTGAATATTGCCGAACGGCGGCTTCCCCAAGACGGGAAGTGCAAACTGAAACTCGCCGATCGTCATATCGAAATGCGGGTCGCAACATTGCCGACTGTGCATGGCGAGAGCGTGGTTATGCGGTTGTTGACGCCAGGCAGCCCCATGCAGCTCGAGACTTTAAGTTTGAGTGTCGCGAATCAGCGCGAAATTATGACAATCGCGACACAGCCCCATGGGTTGTTTCTTGTTGTGGGCCCAACAGGGTCGGGTAAAACAACAACCTTGCATGCCGTTTTGAGCAAGCTCAACACGCCTGAGAGGAAGATTTGGACTGCCGAGGATCCTGTAGAGATCACTCAGGATGGTCTGCAGCAGGTGCAGGTGCAATCCAAAATCAATTTTACCTTCGCCATGGCGATGCGCGCATTTCTGAGGGCTGATCCGGATGTCATTCTGATTGGTGAAATGAGGGACAAAGAAACGGCTAATATCGGGATTGAGGCCTCCCTGACTGGACACCTCGTGCTGTCGACCCTGCACACCAATTCTGCGCCGGAAACGATCACGCGGCTGTTAGATCTTGGCCTTGACCCAATCAATTTCTCTGACGCGCTGTTAGGTGTTCTGGCGCAGCGACTCATGCGGACGCTGTGCGCTAATTGTAAACAGGCCTACGAGCCAGGCGAGAGCGAAAGGCTCCGTCTATTGGAGTGGTATGGAGAGGAAGATTTCGTCAATCACGGACTTGAAACTAGGCAATGGACATTGTGTAAGGCCGTTGGGTGCAGCGAGTGCGGAGGCACGGGTTACAAAGGGCGTATGGCTATTCATGAGATGCTTGTGTGCGGAAGCCGCCTGCGGGGCTTGATCTACCGGCGCGCAAGCCTTGATGAGCTGCGTCATCAGGCAGCGCAAGATGGCATGCGAACTATGCGCCAAGATGGGATTGAGAAAATACTGTCAGGGCACAGCGATTACAGTCAGTTAATTCAGGTGGTGGGTGTGGCGATCGGCTAAAAAAGCGCCCCGTAAGCTAGCTTGATAGCGCGTCTGCGAGGATTGAGAATTGTGTAACAAGCCATTCATCGCCGCTGCGAAGGTAGGTGATCTGAATGTCGGCAGGGCCGCTTGCAAACGTAACTTGCACTGTATGGCTCGCTGTTGACTCCGCTGAGTCGCTGTCAAAAAAGGGGGTTGCAACCGTGCTGCGCAGTGCATCAATACTTGTCAGGCTTCCTAGTCGATCGCGCAAGTAGTAGAGGTGGCTCGGCCAATCGAGTTCGTTTGTTGACTCAAACAGAGCTGGGTGCGCATAGAGCATGAGGCTCGAGGGTTTTTCGTCGACGAACAGGTTTCGAACAAGAAGGAGGGAGCGTGCCTTCGCCTCTTTACCTGCCGACCAGCGCGAGAAATTTGCGCCAGCGAAGAGTGCAAGGATGAGGGTTAGCGTAATGATTGCACAGAGACGCAGCGCAAAAGAGGTTTTGAAAAAGCGCAATGGCGAGGTCATAGCAGCGATGCCGGTAACAAGCGAGGTGGCTATTGTCGCACAGGCGGTTTTTGGAGTGGAGGAGTATAAACGGGCAAAAGTTCGGAACGAGCGTTTTGCCGGGTCATAAAAATTCATTAAAATCAGTAGGGTGCGTTTCAGTGTTTTATTAAGTGCGCGTTAACCTCGCTATTTTATGCACATGCGCTACATTCGTGTCATAAAACGCTATTTTTAACGGTATTTTTGTGATTTCTCCACGCATTGGCTAATTAAGTTATTGATTTTATTATTTATTATGAGTTGAGCAAAAATTAACCAATTTATACTTGAAAGCGCTAATTTACAGGCTTTTACGCGTTTTTCCTATTTTACCCCCAGAGTTATCCACAGTTTCTGTGGAAAAAAAGTGTGTTTCCGCGCTCTCTGTAAACAACACTAAACACAATAACTTACAGCGACAATGTCTGAGATTGCTTAGGTCATGCCGCTAACTTGCCCTTTCAACGCTGACGCGCAGTGCACGCTGCAGCGATATATACCCCTTACTATTTGTGTTATCTTTGTAACCCTAAATGGCGATCGCAGCGCTACTCCAAAGACCCTTTTTCTTCGCCATCCGTTTTTAGGCATCTTCGCTTTATGATCGAACTCAACGCCGATATTCCGTTTCTTTGGAGGCTAAGCCCAGAGAGCAGCGAAGGCTATTGCTCTGTGTCTCTTGTGGTGCCCCGCCCCCCTGAGAACGAGGTTCCCGATCTCACTATAGAGACCACTGTTCTGAGCTTGGCGTCGGACAGTATGCGATCTGAACAAGAAGAAACCTTGGAATGGAACGAGGAAGACATCAGCCTCTTCCTTCGCCTGTTAAGCCAGAAGAAGCCAAAGGTTGAATTTGAATCAGTCCCCGAGGAAGGAAGAACACTCAGAGTAGATCTCTCAGACCCCGATGTTATAGAAATTATTCATATCGTTGCAGCGGCAGGGTTTGGTGTGGCATTTACCTCGACCGGTCTGCTTAGATCACCGTCTGCGCTTCTGCCGGCCTATCGGTTCGATATTGGCTCGAAGGCTTCGCTCAACACAATAGTGGGATTTAAACAGGCAATTGTTGTCGATGTAGACGATGACGATGTGGTGTGTGTGCTTACTGAAGAGATTGATGTGCAGGCCATAGACTCGGCGGCGGATGAATACGACAAGCTACTGCCCAACGATTTGCTCCTCGTGCAGCGCGCGGATATTCTCCACGCCGATTATTCTGAGTCGCGCGAGATTCCTAGTGCAGCGGTGCTGCACTAGGCCACGCCGTCGGCAGACTACGCTCTTTGATTGAAGCGCCGGCCAACAAGCGCCGCAGTAATATTCACCTTCTGAATGTCGATAGCTCCCCCGGCGATCCCCCATCCCCACGAGTCTCTCAGCTTCTGCTCTAGCGGGAACTCTTTCGAGTAACCGTAGCCACCCATGAGCTGCATTGCCTTGCCGGTAACCTCGCGGGCGGTCTCATTGGCGAAGCATTTAGCGACCGAGCTTTCGGCAATTGACGGCAGGCCGCTCTCGGCGTTGATGACTGCACGGTAAAGCAAGAGCCGAGCCGCCTCGAGCTTCATCTTCATTTCAGCAATCTGTATCTGTACGCCTTGGAAGTCGACAAGCGGCTTGCCGAACTGCTGGCGTTCTTGAACATACGCCAGCACATAATCGAACGCTGACTGCGCGGTTGCCAGTGACATGGTTGTGTTACCGCAGCGCTCAAGATCGAAAGCGTCCATCAGCTTGCCAAAGCCACCCGCGGGCACGAGGATATCTGCATCGGTGACTTCGACGTTGTCGAAATACATATCCGCACTGTACACGCCGCGGAATCCCATATGGTGGTCTCGTTTGCCAAAGGTGAAGCCCTTGCTGCCCTTCTCGACGAGCACGGCGCCGATGGATTTGGCGCCGGGGCTATCATCCATGCGGCAGTAAACGACATAGGCCTCGGAGTGCCCAGCACCGGAGCTCCAGCGCTTGTTGCCGCTAAGAAGCATCTTGTCGCCTTCACGGCGCACCTGAGTTTTTAAGTCGGTGAGCGCAGAGCCTGCATCGGGCTCAGACATTGCAACGGCAACAACCATCTCGCCAGCACAAACTTTGGGCAGAACGCGCTGTTTCATCGCGTCGCTCCCAAAGTGGGCTATGGCCAGCGTGGGGCCGAAGCAGGATTCAAAAATGGGGAACGCGACAGCAATTGAGATTTTGGCGACTTCTTCCAGTACTAAAACCGCATCGAAATGCGACATCCCGCCACCGCCGTATTCGCTGGGTAGGTTAACGCCAAGATAGCCGAGTTCACCGAAACGGCGTCGAAGCTCGAGGCTGGGCGGTTCATCGCTGAGCTCGATCTCACGAGCGAGTTCGGGGAGTTCTCGCTGAGCAAACTGCCTAACTGATTCTTGGAGCGCGCGCTGTTCGTCGTTTAAGGTGAAATCCATACTGATGCCTGCGTTACTGAGTCTATTAGTAAAAATGATCAAACCGAGTGTAGGTGAACTCAGGCAAGGATTGTAGCCAGTAATTTGATACTATGCGCCCCCTGCGCAGACTGGGAAGCTTTTGAGCATCGATAGCGCAGATTATCTAATTAGACATTGTCACTTTTGGGATTCATCAGGTATGGGTGTTAGCAACTTAGCCAACGAAATTAAAAAACGGCGCACGTTTGCCATCATCTCGCACCCCGATGCTGGTAAAACCACAATAACCGAAAAGCTCATTCTGCTTGGCAATCTCATTCAGGTAGCTGGCTCGGTTAAGGGCAAAAAGGCGGACAAGCATGCGACCTCCGACTGGATGGCGATGGAGCAGCAGCGCGGCATCTCGGTCACCTCTTCGGTCATGCAGTTTCCGTACATGGACCGCGTCGTCAATCTTCTCGACACCCCGGGCCACGAGGACTTTTCGGAAGACACCTACCGCGTCCTTACCGCAGTCGATTCGGCGCTGATGATAGTCGACGGTGCCAAGGGCGTCGAAGACCGAACCATTAAGCTGATGGAGGTTTGCCGACTGCGCGACACCCCCATTTTTACCTTTGTGAACAAACTCGATCGCGATATTCGCGATGCTATTGATGTGCTCGACGAGATCGAGACTGTGCTTAAAATCAAATGCGCCCCTATCAACTGGCCGCTCGGCATGGGCAAAGAATTCAAGGGTGTCTACAACCTCTATAAAGACACGATCCACGTCTACCGACACGGGCAGGGGAGTCAGCTGCACGAGGTGGAGGTGATCGAAGGCATAGACAGTGACGAGGCGAAGGCGTTGTTAGGCAGTTACCGGGACGACTTCCGCGACGAAATAGAACTGGTGCGCGGCGCGAGTAACGATTTCGACCTCGACGCTTATTTGCGCGGTGAGATGACGCCGGTCTATTTCGGCACGGCGCTCGGCAATTTCGGCGTGAAAGAAATGCTCGACGACTTCGTGGAATATGCACCAGCGCCGCAAACGCGTGCGACCGAGTCGCGCGACGTCACCGCAACAGAGTCGGGGTTTACTGGCTTCGTCTTTAAGATCCAAGCGAATATGGATCCCAAACACCGAGATCGAATCGCCTTCATGCGCCTCTGCTCGGGTGAGTATTCGCGCAATATGAAGATGCGCCACTCGCGACTCGGCAAGGATGTGAAGGTTGCCGACGCGGTAACCTTTCTCGCAGGCGACCGTGATCAAGCAGAGTCTGCGGTGTCCGGCGACATAATTGGCTTGCACAACCACGGCACCATTCAGATTGGCGATACCTTTACCGGTGGCGAGGAACTCAAGTTTTTAGGTATTCCGCATTTCGCGCCCGAACTGTTCCGGCGCATCCGCTTAAAAGATCCGCTTAAGATGAAGGCGCTACAAAAAGGGTTGCAGCAGCTATCGGAAGAGGGCTCTACGCAGTTGTTTATGCCGCTACGCAATAATGATCTCATTGTAGGCGCGGTTGGCGTGCTGCAGTTTGAGGTGGTTGCGTTCCGCCTCAAAGATGAATACAAAGTTGATGCTATCTACGAGCCGATTACCGTGCAGTCAGCGCGCTGGGTGGATTGTAAAGATTCAGTCAAGCTTGCAGAATTCCGCAAAAAAGCCCACGACAATTTGGCCATAGATGGCGGCGGCTATCTCACCTACCTAGCGCCCACGCGCGTCAATTTGAGTCTAATGGAAGACCGCTGGCCCGAGGTGGAGTTTCGCGCGACCCGCGAGCACTAGTCTCGAGGCACTGGTCTCGAGGTAAGAGTATCGAGGCAAAACTACCGAACGAATTAATGAGACGGTCACGATGACCGGCAGATGAGTTATCTATGAGCCACATGAGTTTTGACATCGCCGCAACCGACGGCAAGGCGCGCACCGGCAAGATGTGTTTTCCACGCGGTGAGGTTGCCACCCCTGCGTTTATGCCTGTCGGGACCTACGGCACGGTTAAGGGGCTGACCCCCGAGCAGGTAAGTGGAACGGGAGCCGACATTCTCCTCGGCAATACTTTTCACCTGATGCTGCGCCCCGGCACCGAGACGATTAATGTTCATGGTGACCTCCACGACTTCATTGGTTGGGACCGACCCATACTCACCGACTCTGGTGGCTTTCAAGTATTCAGCTTGGGCGAGATGCGGAAGATCAACGAAGAGGGCGTGACGTTTAGCTCGCCCGTCGACGGCGCTAAAATTTTCCTTGGGCCCGAATCGGCCATCGAAGTGCAGCACGCGCTCGGCTCAGACATCATTATGGTGTTCGACGAATGCACGCCGTATCCGGCAACGCGTGAACAGGCGCGCGAGTCGATGGAGTTGTCGATGCGTTGGGCGGGTCGGTGCAAGGAGGCGCATGGCGAGCATGAGTCGGCGCTGTTCGGCATCGTTCAGGGTGGCATGTATGGCGACTTGCGCGAGGAATCGCTCGCGGGACTCGTTGAGCTTGGCTTCGATGGCTATGCACTCGGCGGTCTATCCGTTGGCGAACCCAAAAACGAGATGCGCGAAGTAATACAGCACTGCGGCGCCTTGCTGCCTGCCGAAAAGCCGCGCTATCTGATGGGCGTGGGCACGCCTCAAGACATTGTTTATGCCGTTACGCAGGGCATCGATATGTTCGATTGTGTGATGCCCACGCGCAACGCCCGCAATGCCCATATTTTTACCTCGAAAGGGCTGCTACGCCTGCGCAACAAACGCTATCGTCAAGATACCAAGCCGCTAGACGAAAATTGTGGCTGCTACACCTGTCAGAATTTCTCACGCGCTTATTTGCATCATCTCGATAAATGCCGTGAAATGCTGGGCGCTCAACTCAATACTATCCATAATTTACATTATTATCAGGATCTTATGGTGGGATTGCGGGACGCGATAGCCAAAGGCAAATTGTCAGAATTCGTCGCTACATTCGAGGAAAATCAACAGGCATTGCAGGCCGAAAGCCTCGCGCTAGAAGCGCAGGCTGAGTCTTAGGTGGCAGGCAAACGCTAAAAAAAGCTGATTAACGCGGGCGAGCGAGCAGTTAAACGGGCTTTCTCGTTAGCCTGAGTCTTGATATCGTTTCGGATGCCTCCATTTGTGAGACAATGCGCAGCGAAGAACGCAGTATCTGACTAGAAGATAATTCATTAAAGAAGAGTTTTCCCCTTGCATGGATGTCACTGCTGCGTTTGAACTAACTAATTCAAACCTAAGAGAGAGCACAGTACATGGACTTTTTGTTTCCAGTAGCCTACGCCCAAGAACCCGGTCAGCCCTCATTGACCTTCAACCTCATCTTGTTCGGTGGCATGTTCCTCCTTTTCTGGCTGTTAATTCTGCGGCCTCAGTCGAAGCGTGCCAAAGAACATCGCGATCTAGTCACCAGCATAGGTAAAGGAGATGAGGTGTTAACCTCCGGCGGCTTGTTGGGCAAAGTGGTGCGCGTTAGCGAGGATTACCTCGCCGTAGACGTCGGCACCGGTCTCGAGGTGAAAATACAAAAGGCAGCGATCGCAGCGGTATTACCTAAGGGTACTCTCGCGAAGATCTAGTCCTCTCAAAAGGGAGTGCCGAGTAATCTCTGCGCTCCCCTCGAAATTAGGCGTGTTGACACACGTTTTTTTGTAACCGTTAACCTAGCAATTTGCAGAGCCCTCTTATGCTCAATCGATACCCCGCGTGGAAGAACGCGCTAATCTTTCTAGTCGTTCTATTGGGCCTGCTTTACTCGGTGCCCAACCTCTATCCCGATGACGAGGCGATCCAGATTAGCAGCGAGCTATCGCCGTTAACCGAGTTTGACATTGAAAGGGCAACCACGGCACTCGAAGCCGCGCAGCTCAATTTCTTCGGTGCAGCGATTAACGACGAAAGTTTGCTCGTCAGGCTCGACTCTGTAGAGGATCAGCTGCGCGCTAAGACAGCGCTCGAAAACGCGTTTGGCCCTGATTATATTATTGCGCTCAATCTCGCGCCGACCACGCCTGCGTGGATGCAGTCGATAGGTGCAGGAAAAATGAATCTGGGCCTCGACCTTCAAGGGGGCGTTCATTTCTTGATGGAGGTCGACATGGACGCGGCGATTGAGCGGCGCATGGAAGACAACCTAAGTAACGTGCGCTCGATTCTCCGCGAGGAGCGTATCCGCTCGCGCGGGCTAACACTCGTCGACAGTACACACCTCGAAATACGCTTTGCGACGTCGGATGACCGGTCGGCAGCGCGCTCCGCCCTCATTACTAATTTCCCTGAGCTGCAATTGCAAAATAGCGAGTCGGGAGACTTTTTCGTGCTCGATATGCGTATGACTCAAGATGTCATTCTGCAAATCCAGCGCGACACCATCCAGGCTAATCGCACGACGCTAATCAATCGAGTCGATGCGCTGGGGGTGTCCGAACCAACGGTTCAGCAGCAGGGTGCGAATCGCATTGTAGTAGAACTGCCCGGCGTGCAAGATCCCGCGCAAGCTATCCGTATTTTACAGCGAATCGCCACGCTCGAATTTCACCTCGAAGCTGAGTTAGGCGCGTCGAGCCTTTCCTATGAAGCCTTCGACTATCAGGGCCTGTCGATTAACGTTAACAACGATGTAATCCTGCAGGGTGATCGCATTAGTAATGTGCGCTCGTCTCTCGACCAAAACGGGTTACCGCAAGTACAAATCAGTTTAGATGCGCAGGGCGGCAATCAGATTAATCGCGTGACTCGAGACAATGTTGGGCGCCTGATGGACATCCTTCTTATCGAGACGAAATCGCGAACAAATACGACGATCGATGCGGAAGGCAATGAGGTTGACGAAGTCGAATTTTATGAAGAGAAGCGGCTTATTAGCCATGCGCGAATCAATTCGGCCTTGGGCCGTCAATTCGTCATCACCGGCCTGTCGTCGCGTGAAGCGAATGATCTTTCGCTGCTGATCAGTTCCGGTTCGCTCGCGGCACCGATGACCATTGTCGAACAGTCTGTTATCGGTCCTTCTATGGGGCAGGAGAATCTTGATCAAGGTATCCGCGGTGTGCAGGTTGCTGCGGCGCTGGTCATTCTGTTTATGCTGTTTTATTACCGCGTGTTCGGCCTTGCGGCAAACATTGCTCTGATCATGAATATTCTGCTTATCTTCGCGGTGATGTCATCGATAATCCCAGCCACCTTAACGCTGCCAGGAATTGTCGGTATCGTTCTCACCGTTGGTATGGCAGTCGATGCGAACGTGCTGATCTTTACCCGCATACGCGAAGAGATCGCCGAAGGATCGTCACCCCAGCGCGCGATCGATGCTGGCTATGATCGCGCCTTCACGACTATCTTGGATGCTAACTTAACCACTTTCCTCGTTGCGATGGTGCTTTTCACGATTGGCTCGGGGCCAGTAAAAGGCTTCGCCATTACACTGATGATAGGCATCATTACGTCGATGTTTACCGCCATTGTCGGCACGCGCGCGTTGATCAATTTGATTTACGGCGGACGCAAGGTTGAGGCGCTGTCGATCGGGACAATTCCTCCCCGCACCGAAGCGCTGACGGTTGAAGACTAAGCGCCTGACTGCGCAAACTACGGATAAAAGATTATGTTGAGTAAGCAATACAACTTTATGGGTGTGCGGCGCGCAGCGGCGATGGGTTCGCTTCTTCTGGTCCTTATCTCACTCGGCTCACTCGCTACGCGCGGCCTAGACTTTGGTCTCGATTTCACGAGCGGCACGTCGGTACGGCTAAATTTTTCAGAATCGGTAGCGATTGGTGAGGTGAATACAGCCCTCGCCGAAGGCGGTTATAACGATGCGGTAGTCGTTAGTTTTGGCTCCGACCGAGATATTCGTATTATTCTGCCGGTAGACGAATCGGTTGCCGAGGCGGATCAAGCGAGCCAAGCCGTGCGCGTAGGTGAGACGATTACTGCGCTCTTAGCGTCGTCTACGGCCGCCGACATTACGCTTGAGGGCTCTGACTATGTGAGCGCGAAGGTCGGCACTGAATTGGCGGAGCAGGGAGGCTTAGGAATGCTCGTCGCGCTCGGTATAATTATGGTCTATATTGCCGTGCGCTTTCAGTTTAAGTTCTCTGTCGGCGCGGTTGTTGCCCTCGCTCACGACCTCATCATCACGTTGGGTCTCTTCTCCGTTTTCGGGATGGAATTCAATCTAAATACCCTCGCCGCAATGCTCGCGATAATCGGCTATTCCCTAAACGATACGATCGTCGTATCGGACAGGATACGAGAGAATTTTCGCCGTCTGCGTAGCGGATCGCCGGCTGACATGGTCAACGTGTCTTTGAATCAAACACTGGGCCGGACGATAATCACGTCATTCACTACTCTCCTCGTATTAGTGTCGATTTTACTCGTCGGCGGAGAGTCGACTCAGGGTTTCGCTATCGCGTTGATTATTGGCGTTGTGGTCGGTACCTATTCATCAATTTATATCGCATCGAACGTGATCCTTATGATGAACGTGACGCGCGAAGATCTAATGATTCCTATCAAGGAAGGATCGGAATTGGACGATATCCCCTAGTTGGTACAGTAACCGAGGCCGTCAATGCTCAAAGGGAGCGGCCTCCATCTAGGCGAGAGAAAATTAATCAGAAGGGTAGACGAGTTGCCTTATTTCATTGGTCCTATGACTCGCGCAAGTAAGGCTAGCATCTGGCGCGCGGCAGTGATGTTCCTTCTGGTCGCAACAGCAGCTCCGCTATTTGCGCAGGATCCCCGTGATTTTCCTCGCCCCGCGGAACTCGAGCCTGCAATCCAATTCTGGGTTCGCGTCTATACCGAAGTAGATACCCAGAGTGGCTTTCTCCACGATGCCGAACATCTTGGTGTCATTTATACCGCGTTACCACTCGACCGAAAGCAAATCGAAACTAAGCGAGAAGCGATTAAGGCGGCCTTGCAAGTGCTCTCTACGGGCAAGAGGACTGGCCTCTCGACGGAGGAGCAGCAGGTACTCGCTCTCTGGCCTGCGAATGTTAGTAATCAAACCTTAAAAGTGGCTTCGGACAATGTGCGTTGGCAGCTTGGTCAATCGAACAGATTCCTTGCAGGCCTTCGCCGCTCTGGCGCCTATCGTGCGCATATCGAAAAGATCATTGGAGGGAAAAATCTCCCGCCCCAACTCGTTGTCTTACCGCATGTCGAATCGTCGTTTAACCCGGGTGCTTATTCATCGGCCGATGCAGCAGGAATGTGGCAATTCACACGCGCAACCGGCCAGAGATTTATGCGAATAGACCATATAGTCGATGAGCGGATGGACCCCTACATCGCTGCTGAGGCGGCTATGAGTCTCCTCGAATATAACTACCGTGTGTTGGGAACCTGGCCCTTAGCGCTAACAGCCTACAATCACGGTGCGGGGGGGATCGCACGCGCGGTGCGCGAAACGGGGTCGAGTGACATCGAGGAGATTGTTGCAAAATACAAGGGCAGGCGCTTCGGTTTTGCCTCGCGTAATTTCTATGCTCAGTTTCTTGCGGTTAACGAAGTCGAAAAGCGCGCCGAGAATTTTTTCGGTGAAATACAGTTTAATCCAGCGCCTAATTTCACCGAGCTCACTACCGACGCTTACATAGATGCCGAAGTTTTCGCGCGTAGTGCTAACGTGAGTTTAGAACAATTGAAAGCAGACAACCCTGCGCTGAGGCCAGTGGTTTGGCAAGGCCAGAAGAGAATTCCTCGCGGATTCAAAATAAAGCTGCGCGATGCGAAGATGGCATCGCAGGAATTACTCGCAAGCATTGATGGCGATTACAAATTTGTCGTTCAGACTCCAGACGTGTCTTACACGGTTGAACGAGGGGACAGTCTATCGGCAATTGCAGGGCGCTTTAATACATCGGTCTCGCGCCTTGTCGCGCTGAATCAGCTAACCAGCAGTCATCGCATTCAAATCGGCCAGCGCATACTCCTACCACAGGACGAAACTTCACTTGCTGCGCAGTCGCAACGAGCGCCAGCCAATGGCATCTATACGGTAGCGCGCGGTGACACAGTATCGACTATTTCTCGGCGCTTCTCGGTCGGTGAAACGGCGCTTCTGCGCCTCAATGGAATCGAAGACTCGCACCGCATTTATCCCGGACAGGAGTTGCGCTTGCCGGGTCTTTACGCAGCACCTCCCCAGCTGGTGGCGAATGAGCGTGCGCCGGAGTCGCTTGTCGAGACTACCGAGGTCTCACTAGAGGTCTCACCAGAGGTCTCATCAGAGAGCTCGATGCAGAACCCTGTAGAAGTCGCGGAGATTGAGCCTGAGTCATCGCAGGAACAAGCGTTCGATACATTGGTTGCGCCGGACAGTGACTCGATGCTCGACGAGCCTGCGTTAGCAGCTAACGTGTTAGTGGATGTTAATGCCGTAGCCGAAGAGGTTGCAGCGGCGATGTCAGAGGACACAGCCGTCGATAGCGACGCAGAGCTTGCCGAGGCGTTGAGCGCTGATCCTGCCGACTATTCGGTAGCGAGCGACGACTCGATTGAAGTGCAGGCGACCGAGACGCTCGGTCATTATGCCGACTGGTTAGCTGTTCGCGCTTGGGATGTTAGGCGACTCAATGGCATGGCATACAGCGATCCGGTCATCGTGGGTAAGCGTCTTACTCTTGGGTTCTCTAAGGTATCGAGACCTGAATTCGAGCGCAGGCGCAAAGACTACCACTCGACGCTACAACGTGATTTCTTTGCTCGGTATCGAATTCGCGATGTAGAGGAATACACTATACGCCGCAACGAAAATATCGGCACGATCGCGCGCAATCGCTATTCAGCTCCACTGTGGCTTGTGCGACAGTACAATCCAGAGCTCGACTTCAACCGAATTCAAATCGGCCAGAAAGTTGTTTTCCCGTTGCTGCAAAGCGTTGAATAGCCCGAGTCGTCTATCAGCTAAACAAAGGAGCTAAAGCGCTAAAGCGCCAGCCGCTTTTTTGAATGGATAGTTTGCGCAAACAGCTGTTGATACCGCGCAGTCAAATTTTCCTCGAAAAACTGCGTTAGTGACACGCGCGGAAGTGCAATTCCTTCGTTTTTTTCCTCCTGCCAGCGTTTCAATTTCTTGAAGATATTACGCGCGGTGTGCGTGTTATCTTGAGTCACAGAGTAAAGATTTTCTGGCGGCAGGTATTCGGGATAGACAAGGTCGGCAGGGGCGAGCGGGCAGCAGCCAGCGATCGCAGCCTCTTGCATTGCGAGACCTTGAAAGTCATGCAGCGCAGTCGACAGGGCGACGTCGCAGGAGTTGATAAGCGCGTGGTAGTCAGTAGCGCTTTCGATAAAGCCGAAGTGAGCGTCTTCAAGATTTAGAGAGATGCAGTGCGCTTTAAGTAAGCGTCGACATTCGTCGAATTCTTCGGGCTGCTGCTTAAACTGCTGGCCCACAATATGGAGACGGCAGTTGAGCCTCTGGGCGCAGAGTAGTTTGACCACCTCCAACAGTCGCTCAGGGCCTTTGTCATATTCCCATCGGTGATTCCACACTATTTCAAGCGTCGAATGGTTGCTGCAACGCGGCGACAACTCCTCCGGCTGGAACACAGGAACCGGCACTACGTGTGACTGCTCGAGGCGCTGTAGTAATCCTTTGGGCACATAGTCGGGTAGGCGCCGGAGCAACTCTTTTGCGCCGCTGAGAAAAGTCCTGCGGTTGTATTCACTATTAAACGCGACCGAATCTGCGCAAAGTGCAGCGTAAAGAGGGACGAGCTGTATCTCGGCATTAGCGCGTTGCTGATCACGGGTAGGATACGCAAATTGATTTTCATGAAAGTACAGCAGCGTTGGGATCGCTGCGAGTGCGGGCATGAACCCACGCAGCGTGCTTAGATCAACCATCGATGTCGCAATCATCAAATCGTAAGGTCTGCTCAGGGTCTCTCGCTCACCAAAGGCGAAGCTTAATGCGTTGCCGCGTAGGCGCCAGCTAAAATTTCGGGGTGCGAGAGCTAGCGGAGTCCATTCATGCTCGGGCATCATGCGCGCGAGATTCTCATGCCAGAGGCGATGGCTCGCGGCATCGTAGCCGGACAGTAAGAGAATGCGGAGGCGTGCAGTGGCTGACATGGGGAATCGCTTACGCTTGCGTGAATAGGTTTTGCAATCTGTGCGCGTGCAGAGTAATTTCTGTCGCTCATTGAACTTAAGTATGAAGGGGACACGTGTGACGATCAAACTATATGGGATGCCACTCAGTAATTACTACAACATGGTAAAGACTGTTCTGCTCGAGAAAGGTATGGATTTTGAAGAAATGCTGATACTCCCTAATCAAGAGTCAGATTTTTTGGGCAAAAGTCCGATGGGCAAAGTGCCGGCGATGGAAACCGAACAGGGCTTTCTCACCGAGACGGGCGTGATGATCGACTATTTAGACTCGCTGGGACAGGGTGAGAGCTTTTACCCGGCAGACCCTTTCGAGAAGGCTAAGGTGCAGGAAATGATCCGCTACCTCGAACTCTATGTTGAATTACCGGCGCGTCGGCTATACGGAGAGGTGTTTTTTGGGCGGCCAGCAACCGATGAATTAAAGAAAGAAGTGAAGCCTCAACTAGAGAAGGGGTTTGCCTCGTTCAATCGGCTCGCGAAATTCTCGCCTTATTTATGCGGCGAGCAGCTAACCTATGCCGATTTCTACTTTCGCTTCAGCATGAATCTTGCCATGACAGCCTGCAAGCGCGCACTAGACTGGGACGTTGCCGCCGAAATGCCCCGCAACAATGAGCTGATCGCGCGCCTCGACGAGCGCGCCTCGATTCAGCGCGTGTTAGCAGACCAGAAAAAGAAAGCCTAGGCGGTCTGTGAGTGAAAAAAAACGCCCCCTTTGAGAGTGTTATAGCTCTCAAAGGGGGCGTTTTCTATTATCCGGCTCAAAAGCGCTTTGCCGATGGATCAAACATTGCGCAGGCGCAAACGTGCTGCCGTTATCGGTGGTGCGTCCGCTCTATCACGCCCTTGCTCGACGTCATGTCGAGTATTGTGTCGATATTCGCCTCGATGTCTTCGACCGAGGCTCCGAGGCCCAGATTAACGCCTTCGTTTTCACGCACATCGGCAGAGTAATAGCGGCCACCGGCTGCCTGAATGATGCGGCCATTAGGGGCTTTATCAGAACAGAGATAGACCACCGCAGGGGTGACTAACTCGGGCGCGAGTTTTTCTGCGCTGTCTTCGAAGCCCGGCAGTTCTTCGGTCATGCGCGTCGCGGCTATTGGTGCGATCGCATTGGTGAAAACACCGTATTTCGCACCTTCTAGGCGCAAGGTATTCATAAAGCCGACCAGGCCTAGCTTTGCGGCGCCATAATTGCTCTGGCCAAAGTTTCCGAACAATCCGCTCGTTGAGGTTGTCATTACTATGCGGCCGTAGCCTTGCTCCACCATGATTGGCCACACACATTTAGTCGCGTTGAGGCTGCCTGTGAGGTGCACATCGATGACCGCATGCCAGTTTTCGAGTTCGAGTTTCGAGAATGTGCGGTCGCGCAGGATGCCTGCGTTATTCACGAGGATGTCTATGCGGCCCCATTTCGCCATTACCTCGTCGACCATCGATTGGACAGAGGCTAGGTCGGTAACTGATGCGCCGTTCGCAATGGCCTCGCCGCCTGCGGCGATGATTTCCTGAGCGACTAACTCAGCTGCAGAGGCCGAACCGCCGCTGCCATCTACGCTGCCGCCTAAGTCGTTAACGACTACCTTTGCCCCGCGGCGTCCCAGCTCTAAGGCGTGCTGTCGGCCTAGTCCGCCGCCTGCGCCTGTTACGATTGCGACGCGACCTTCAAATCCAATTGTCATAGCTTGTTTTCCGTTTTTCTGTTGATGGGAATAGAAGTAAGGGGCTTCGATACACATCGATAGAGCCGCCGTTGACTCGATTCTAAGCGTATGGGGGTGGAGGCGCAAACCATCCGCTTATAGCTGCATTCAGGGAGTGGGATCTTCCGCCAAATTGGGTATTATGAGGGTTACCGAAAGCGACAGTGCACAAGGGCGTTGAGCCTTAAGGAAGACCCAGTAATGAGCGAGATGACCCCGGTTCCGGCCGCCACAGTAGTCGTAGCCCGCGACAGCGCTACGCAAGGCTCTATTGAAATTTTACTGCTCAGGAGAAATTCCAAGCTTGTTTTCCATGGTGGTCATTGGGTGTTTCCCGGAGGTCGTGTAGACCAGGCCGATTTCGAGGGGGTCGAGGGGCTGGAGTATCGTGCGGCGCTAAAAGCGGCGGTAAGAGAGACGAAAGAGGAGGCGGGGCTGGACATCGGCGAGAGCCAGCTTATTCACACTGCCCATTGGACCACTCCGCCCCATTTGCCACGACGGTTTTGTACTTGGTTCTTTATGTGTCCGGTGCCACGAGCGGCCAACGTTGTTGTCGACAACGCTGAAATACTAGAGCACCGCTGGATTACGCCTCAAGCTGCGCTCGCCGCTTCGAAGGCAGAAGAGATCGTTCTGCCGCAGCCCACTAAGGAGACGCTCAAAGGCATCGCTCAAATCAGCAGCGTCAAAGCGCTTCTAGACTGGGCTGCCTCGACCCCTGTGCATATATTCCCCGATGATTCCCCCTTTTATCGGCCACAAGAGATGGGTTACCCGCTTTCCGAACCTTGCTAAGCGGTTGACGATAGTGGGATAGTGGGGCTGCGAGAGAGGCTTGCCCTGCACTCCTTTCAGCAAGAGGGGGAGCAAGTCCAATGGCGACTCCTCGGCGTTTTAGCTAAGTGCCCTTGGCGCTCACGCTGCCAAAGCGGGCGTCAGTTTTTGCTTATTATCATCCAGGAAACGCATGACGACTCCGAATCTCGACAGTCTCCGCGACACCCTCTACAGCCTTCAGCGAAGGCAGGCCAGATTAGTGCTCGCTCGGCAGTTCGGTTTCGCGCTTGTCGCCGTCTGTCTCGTGATTGCGGCAAGCCTCGCTGTAGTCGCGAATGTCACCGCATCACCGGCGGTTATCTTAGTAGTCACTGTGGCATCCCTTGCACTCTTGGTTTCTATTGTGGCGGTTGCGTGGCGTCACCGTCATCGTGCACAAGCCGATCAGAGAGCGTTAGCGCTCTATGTCGAAGAAAAATTTCCAGACCTCGAACAGCGTTTACTTACCTCTATCGAGTTTTCTCAAATAGAAAGAGAGCCTCTAAAGGCGGGCGTTTCCCCAGCATTCGTCGAACAGCTGATTAAAGACGCGCGCTCACATGTTGAATTGCAGAGGCAAGAGGTTGAGCGAGTAGGCTCCCCACGTGAATCTTTTATTGCGATGGCCGCCGGCCTTGCCGCCTGCTTAGCACTCGGCCTTTTATTGCAAGAATCTGCCCAGATGAGGCAAGCAGCGCAGCGCCTCGCCTGGCCTTTCGCTAGCGAACAGCGAGCTGATTTAAGCCCAGCGGCGTTGCCTATCGCGCTTATTGTCGAGCCGGGGGATATTGAACTGCAGCGGGGCTCGCCACTGACGTTTACGGCAAGAGTAGAAAATGCGCAGCCTGGCGCGCTGACCCTGCGGCTTCAGGACGATCGGTTGAACTGGCGCGACTACCCGATGGTACTCGATGCGGCGGACATCGGCGGTGCGACGTTTAGCTACTATTTACCTGCGGTTCTAAAAGATTCGGTCTATCTGGTTAGCCTTGCCGGCGATGAGCAGACTTCGCGGCAATACCAGATAAGTTTGTATGACCTCCCCAATGTAGAGCAGATCGATGTGGCGCTGGATTTTCCGGCTTATACCGGCGAAGAGGATCGAATCGAAATTGATGGCGGCGATATAGTCGCCGCAGAGGGCACCGAGGTAAGCCTTACGATTACGTTCAATAAACCACTGGCGAGTGCCGAATTGCAGTTCGCTGACGCCGGCAGTACGTCTGGGGAAGGCTATGTAAACAGTAGCCTGACTATTGACGGACTTAAGGCAACTGCTCGTTTTACTGTGAAGGGAGATGGGGTTTACCGGCTTTCGGCAACCGATCTACAAGGCCTGCAAAGCGATGCGCCGCTCGATTACTATATTCGCGCAATCGAAGATCAGCCTCCCCAGCTCACTCTGCGCCGACCCGGCGCTGATCAAGACGTGATGCCACTCGAAGAGGTGGTGATCGAAGTTGACGCAAGCGACGATTATGGGCTGAGCGAATTCGTGCTCAATTACGCGGTAGTGGGTGCTGGTGACAGTGTGGTTAATTTCCTGCCTGCCGAACCCGTTCGCTCTGCGCAGGGATCGACTCTGCTTTATCTCGAAGACATGGAGGTTGAGCCGGGCGACTTTGTCAGTTACTACCTAACGCTTGCCGACAATAATGCACTCGATGGCCCGAGTGAGGTGGTGTCTGACATCTATTTCCTCGAAGTTATACCGACCGATCAAGAATTTCGCCGATCGCAGCAGCAGGGTGGTGGTGGCGGAGGAGGCGGTCAGGGTGGCGGCGAAAGTAGTGCGCTTGTTTCAGTGCAGAAAGACATTATTGCGGCGACTTGGAAACTGCGAAACCGACTGCGTGACGCATCGAATGCCGACATCGAGGCCGATGCCGAAATCATAGCCGAGAGCCAGCGCGAGGCGACCGGTCGCGCTAAGATGTCTATTGATCGCTTATCCGAACGATTGAGTTTTTCGGATGACAGTTATGACCTTGCTGTTGAAAATTTGTCTCTCGCCATCGAACAGATGAATCTTGCTGCAAACGATTTAGATAGTTTGCAAGTAACGACCGCACTCAAGCCTGAACAACTCGCCCTGCAGTACGTGCTGAAAGCTGAAGCGAATATTAATCGCACTGACATAAGCATGAATCAAAACAGCGGCGGTGGAGGAGGAGGCGCTCAGCAAGAGCGCGAAGATCTTCGCGAATTGTTCGAAATGGAGATGGGGCAACTCGAAAATCGGTATGAGACACCGAACAGCGCGAGCCAAGCGGGTGGAACTAATGCCGAAGAGGTGAACAAGCTAGAGGAGTTAGCGCGGCGCCAAGAGGCCCTCACTCGCGCGCAGAGAAACCTTGCTCGCCGAGAGCAGGAGCTCGAAGAAGAGCAGCGTCGTCGCGAACTAGAACGGCTGCGCCGACAGCAAGAACAGCTTACCGCTGACGTTGAAAAATTAGCACGCGAATTAGCTCAAAATAACCAGGGACAGCAATCTCAAGAGTCTCAACAGCCTCAACAGTCGCAACAAAGAGACGGGGGATCGCCTCAGCAAGCTCAGCAAGGACAGCAATCTCAGCAAGGACAGCAGAGCGCAGCCGGGCAGCAAACGGCGCAGCAGGGCGGCACCGCGCAAGCGGGTGAGTCAACTGCTCAATCTGCAATTGAGCGCGCGCTCGAGCAAATGCAGCAAGCTGCGCAGAGCGACAGCGCTGCTATTGCAGCGGCGCAAAGCCAGAAAGCGCTCGAGAGCTTACGCGACCAGCAACGCGAACTAAGCCAAGAAGGCGAGAGTTCGGTCTCGCAGATTGCACGACGCCTAAGCGAGCGCGGTCAGGAGCTTGTCCGTAACCAGCAGGCGCTACAAGAAGGATTAGAAGAGGCGAGTCGCAATCAGGGTCTAGGTCAGACCCGCCGTGAGGCGCGTCGTGATGAGGCGCTAGAGGCGCTTCTCGATGCGCAGCGACAGCAGCAACGTGATATCGAAGAGATCGAAGACATGCTCCGAGCGGTGGTCACTCGAGGCGATAGTGATGACCGCAGCTTACTGACTCAGGCTCAGGCAGCAACGCGTGACCTAAAACCAATTCGCGATGAGATGGCAACAAGCAACCGTGTTCTTCGCAATGGCATGCTCAACCTTGCGATTGATATGGAACAGGAACTCGGCGACCAGATCGACCAGTTAGCGCAGAGCCTGGCGCGACTGGATCCATCGCAAACGCAAGACTCCGAAGGATCTGCACGGCAGGTAGCAAGTGATGCGCAGCAATTGAGACAGCAGATCGAAAGCCTGAGCGAACAGGCTGAGCAATTTAATCAACGTAGTGCAGGCGAGGCGAATGAAACGGAAGGCGCGGGAAACACGCCGTCGCTTGCGCAGATGCGTGAGCAGTTAGAGAGCAGCCAGACACTCGCCGAAAACTTATCCCAGCAGTTAGCGCAGCAGCGGGGCGGCACAACGCAAACCCTGCGTGGCGAGGCGAATGCCGTAGGCACCGCGCGATCGATTAGACAGCAGCTGACGCGGCAAAATATTGAAGATTTCCTCGCGCAGCCCGAGCTCCTTCAGGCGTTACTGCAGCCTATTGTTGAGTTAGAAGGCGCGCTGCGCGCGCAGGCAGAATTAGAGAGTGCGGCCACACAGCTATTTAGCGCAGACGAAGAAGCGATCCCTGATGCGTATCGCGAGTTAGTGGAGCAATATTATCGAACGCTGTCGGAAGGTGATTCTGGAGGAGCGCGGTAGTTATGCAGTCTTCCGATCTTTCCTTCTTTGACGCACTGCGCGCGGGCACTCTCTCTTTTGCTTACGGTATTCCGCCGTGGGCCTTCGTCGCACTCTCGCTCGGTATTGTAGGACTCGTGTGGTTGGGGTATGCCAATACAACTAGGCCTCTTACTACCCGCTGGCGAGCCGGATTAGTTGCGCTCAGAGCAGCGGTGCTAGTGCTCATTATGTTTTGCCTGCTGCGGCCTGTGGTGATCGATCTCGAGGTGATTCCGCAGGAGACATTTTTTGCGGTGTTAGTCGACAACTCTGCCAGTATGACCATCACCGACATGCCGAACGGCCAGACGCGGAAACAGGCCGCGGCAGAATCGCTAGAACGTGCCGGTTTGCTTGATGCGCTTGCCGAAGACTATCAGCTACGGTTCTTTGGTTTCGGTGGTGAGACGCGACGCGCTAATGATTTAGCCTCAATTGGCACAGGATTCGATGAAGAGGAAGGGGCTGTCGCGTTTAGTAAAACAGGCCTCGGTGATGCGCTCAGCTATGTGGATGATCAGCTAGGCGGCTTACCTCTTGGTGGGGTACTTTTGATTAGCGACGGCGCCGATAACAGTGGCAAGGATGCGACAATCGCTGCCCGAACCTTTGCTGCCAGCGGTGTGCCTGTTTACACGCTTGGCGTGGGCATGCCATCACTGCCCCGCGACCTCGGTATTGAAGGCGTCGTCACTACCCGAACCGTTTTGGAAGGCTCTGTTTTTACTGCGCAAATACGGCTCGTGCAGACCGGTTTCGATAACGAACGAGTCCGCCTTCGAATCGTTGATGGCGAGCGAGAAGTAGCCAGCCGTGAGGTCGTTCTTGCCCCCGGCAATGTGACACAGCGCTTCGAGATAGAACTAAGCCCCGAGCGTGAGGAAGCAATTGTCTACCAACTCGAAGCTGAATTGGTTGATCGCGACTCGGTAAAAGAGGAGATTGTTAGCGAGAATAATCGCTATCAATTTCTGGTGGATAACTTACCAAAACCCGCGCTCGACATCCTCTTTATCGAAGGCCATCCGCGGAATGAATATAAGTTTATTCAACGCGCTGTCAGAGGTGATAAGTCGCTGCGCCTAGCAACCTATTTACGCACGGGACCCGAAAAATTCTATCGGCAAGGCATCGAATCACCAACCGAATTAAGCGATGGCTTTCCAAGCGATCGCGAGGCGCTGTTCGACTACGAAGCAATTATTCTTGGCGACATAGAGCAAGAATTTTTCGATACTGAACAGCTGAAAATGCTTGATGAATTTGTTGGCGAACGCGGCGGAGGGCTGCTGCTTTCGGGGCGTGTCGACGAAGGGTTTATTGGTACGCCGCTGGCGGCGATTGCGCCGGTAAGTTTGGTCGAGGAAGCTCTTCTGCCGCAACCACTGCAGGGAGGGATTCGCCGCGGCGATCATCCTGCCGGCGCGCTCTTCAATCCGCAGCTGACAGCAGCGGGTCGCGTGTCGCCCTTGTTACGACTCGCTGCAGACGAGGCGGCAAACATCAATTTATGGGCGCAAATGCCGCCTCTGCAAGGTGTCTATGTTACCGGCCGTGTTAAGCCCGGTGCATCAGTGTTGCTCGAACACCCGAGTCTTGATTATCAAAATCAGCCATTGCCTGTTCTCGTTACGCAGCGCTATGGGTCTGGTAGAAGCATGAGCGTAGCCACTGCGAGCACTTGGCGCTGGCAGATGATGCTTCCTGTTGCTGATCAATCGCAAGAAAAATTATGGCGTCAGTTACTCAGATGGCTTGCGGTAAATGCGAAGGAGCGAATCACGCTTAGCTTCGATAGAGAGTTCTACAACGTGGGTGACACCGTGCGAGTCGAGGCAACCGTTCTTGATGCCGATTATCTCGCAGACAATGACGCAACCCTATGGATTCAACGCGAAGATCCTCTTGGGGATGTAAGCGACACGCCTATGCAGTGGCAACTCGAAGACGAAGGCGTTTATAGGGCCGAATTTCTTGCAAATAATGTCGGAGTCAACTCGCTGCTCGTCGATGTTGCTAGCGCAGCAGGTGAAGGGCGTGCTGAAAACTCGGAAGCTAACGCCTCGATTATCGTGACGCCATCGCTGCGTGAGTATTCTAACGCCGGCCTTGATGCAGGCATGCTTCAGCGTATTGCAGAAACGACCGGAGGTTATTACGCGTCAATCGACAACTCGTCATCAGTCGCTGCAGCTATTCGCAATACACCTAATGCGTATTCGAAAGAAGTCACAACCGATCTTTGGGACAGCCCCTGGCTTCTGGGTTTGCTTATTTTGATGCTCTGCCTCGATTGGACGCTGCGCCGCGGCAAGGGGCTATCGTGATGAATGGTTTTATGAAAACAATGGTTTTCTTTGCGCTGTCCGGATTGGTTGCAGCGAGTGTCAGCGCTCAAGAGAACGGCAGGCGAGAATTATTTGCGCAGTCGGCTGCCACCTCGAAATACGCGCTAATTATTAGCGGTGCGACCGTTGGCGCTGACAATGAAGCCAGATACCGTCAGTTGTCGGTTTCTCTGCATGACATCCTCGCGCGCGATTACGGCTATAGCAGTGCAGCGATAGAATTGCTTTTTGGCAATACATCTACGGATTCACGCGGGGATGCGATCGCTGACCGCGAAGGAATTAGTGCGAGCTTGGCAGACCTCAAAAATCGAATGAGTGCCGGCGACCAACTTGCCGTTTTCTTGCTTGGCCATGGCACCGGAACCGACGAAGAAGCCAAATTTAACCTCCGTGGCCCTGACCTAACCGGCGCAGAGTTCGCGCGTTTGTTTGATGCCTTTACTGAGCAAGACTTAATTTTTGTGAATACGACGAGTGCAAGCTATGGCTTTTCAACAGCACTCGCCCGCGAGATAGCAGGAGAGGGGCGCATCGTAGTCTCGGCAACGCGCTCGTCTTCCGAAAAATTTGATCCCTATTTTTCGCGTTACTTTATCGAGGGCTTGAGTGAGAGACGTGCCGATCGCGATAAGAACAGCCGCGTCTCCTTGCTCGAAGCGTTTAATTACGCAAAAAATAATGTCGAAGAATTTTATGAGGAATCGGGCAGGCTTGCAGCCGAACACGCGGGGCTAGACGACAATGGGGATGCCCTTTTTGCCCTCAGCCCAGCGCCTGGACAAGGTGATGGCAGCCTTGCCGAAATCGCCTTTATCGACGCGTCCGACGCAGGCGAAACCGGCTTGTCAGCGACCCGCTTGGCACTTAAGCGGCGAATGCAAACCCTAGAGCGCAGTGTTTTACTCCTGCGTGGCCGCAAAGCTGACTATCTAGAGGACGATTACTGGGCGCAGCTTGAAACATTGCTAGTCGACCTTGCTAAAACCACGGAGGAATTCACTCGTGAAGCGTCGGAATAAGACCTCTCCAAACTTGATGATGAGCGCGACCCTGAAGCGCGACGCGGGCAGTGCGCTAGTTGCGAAGCGGCTAATGGCTGCTGTCACGTTAGCGGCTGCACTCTTCGCCACGCCCGCTTGGGCACAAAATATAGACGAGGCGTTTTTAAGTGCGAGTTCTCCTCTGGCAAGGGGAGAGCAGCTTTTCCTTAGCGGCTCGTATGCTGCTGCAGGTGATGCGTTTTTACGCGCGCAGGGTCTCGATCGAGAAGAGGGTATCGTTGGTGCAAGTCGCGCGTTTGCCATGATAGGCGATAGGGCGCGGGCGATTGCGCTGTGCGAAGACGCGTTAAATAACTTGGCACCTGCCGATTTGCCTCTTGTCGCCGTTCAGTTAGCTGAACTGCGACTTGCGCAGGGTGAGTCTGCACTCGCGCTCGACGTATTAGCCGATGTAAGCGAAGGGCTCGATCAGCCGCCACTGCGTGCCGTAGTGAAATACGGAGAGGCGCTGCAACTTGTTGGCCGTCGAGGTGAGGCCGCGGCGCAATTCCAGCGCGCGCTAGATCGTTATACCGATGGCCTTGTATTTTCGTCGCAGGACATCGGTATGGTGGCGCGCGCGAGTTGGCTGCTCGGCGAATTTCACGATGCCAATAGCCTCTTTAGCGAGGCTACGCGTCTCGATCCGAATAATCTCGAAGCACAGACACTTTGGGGTGATCTGTTCCTCGAAAAATTCAATGCAGCCGATGCGCAGCGCTCGTATGAAGACGTTCTCGCGGTGAATCCACGCTATCTGCCAGCGTTAACTGGTCTCGCGCGCGTCACCGGTGACAGGGGAGCGTTGGAGCGGGCGCTCGCCGTTAACCCGAGTTTCGTTCCCGCGCTCGAGACACAGGCGCAATTATTTTTCGTTAACGACTTCGAAGACGATGCGCTCGAGGCTATCGATCGAGCGCTTTCTTTAAACCCCGAGTCGCTCAAGAGTCTGAGCCTATTGGGTGCGAAGGCGGCACTCGAAGAACGAACTCAAGACTTTGCCGAAATTCGCGCGCGAGTCGATGCCTTCAGCCCGTCTAATCCACAATTCCTTGGCGACGTTGCCGACACCCTCGGACGGCAATATCGGTTTGTCGAGGCGGTTGCGTTAGCGCGTGAGGCGATCGCATCTGATCCTAACTACTGGCAAGGTTATACGCTGCTGGGCAGTAATCTTATCCGTCTAGGTGAGGAGGTCGAGGGACGCGAAAATTTGGAGATTGGTTTCGACAACGATCCGTTTAACGTGATGACGTCGAATATGCTGAAGGTATACGACACACTCGACAGCTACGTAACGGTAGAAAGTGAGCATTTTAAAGTCAATTTATCCGAGAAAGATGGACAAGTTCTCTGGCCGTATCTCGAGCCACTGCTTGAAGAGAGCTGGGATACGCTCACCGCAAAATACGGCTTTGAACCCGAAGGCCCGATACTTATTCAGGTGTTTGAAAATTCGCAAGACTTTGCTGTGCGCTCGGTTGGCCTTCCTGACATCGGTCCGCTTGTAGGTATTTGCTTCGGCAAAGTTATCACGCTTATTTCCCCCGACACGCTGTCGGCTAACTGGCAGGAGATCGTGTGGCATGAGTTTGCACACGTGGTGACGCTGCAGATGACCGGCAATAAGCTGCCACGCTGGCTGTCCGAGGGGATTTCAGTGTGGGAGGAACGAGAGGGCAGGCCCTATTGGGGCCGTAGCCAAGGCTTAGATCTGGTGCGGGCATGGGAACAAGATAAGCTGCTGCCATTCGCCGATCTAGACAAAGGCTTTAGTGGTGCGCAGAACAGCGCAGACCTTGGCTTTGCATACTTTCAGTCGTATTTGGTCATCGACTATATCGCCCGCGAATACGGTTTCGAGGGCCTCCGTTCGCTGGTAATGCAATACGACGAAATAAAAACCGATGCCGAGCGATTCGATGAGGCGTTTGCTGTTTCGTTGACAGAATTTGACGCAGGATTCCTGTCTTGGGTTGAGCAGCGTGTTTCCGAGATCGACGTCTATGTGCATAAAGAAGATGCGCCAGATGAAGGCGAGGGTCATGGGCATGGCGTGCGCGAGAATTCGAGTGCTATCTTAGCCGAACTGTATAACAACACCTCGCTTAAGCAGCACATGAGTGCGCGAATAGAGGCGAACCCCAAAGACTTTCAAGCCTATCTGCAAATGGGCATTGTCTTGTTTAAGGAGGAAGCCTACGCCGAGGCAAAAATCTATTTAGACACCGCCTATGCGATGCTGCCCGAATACACGGGTTATCCAAGTCCACCTCTCGTCCTCGCGCAAATTTACGAGAAGGAAGGCAACGAGGCAGCGCGCCTCGAGCAATTAAGGCTGCTCCTCGGCAATCAGCAGCATGACTACAACTCCGCGATTACACTGGCTGAAGCCGCGTTTGCGAGCAGCGACCTTAGCGGAGCCGGCTACTATATCGACAGGGCTATTCAGGTCGATCCCTATCGCCGCGAAGTACATGAGCTTAGAGCGCGTCTGGCTTCGTTGCAGAACGATACCGCAGCTGCCGTGGTTGAGAATGAGGTAATCGTTACCTTGGAGGTAGACGACCCCGTAGAGGCACGGACGAATCTTGCCGAGGCTTATCTCAACAACGGCGACACAGCGCTGGCAAAGCGGAATGTGCTCAGCGCATTAGAAATTGCGCCAAGCTATGCGCGCGCGCAAAAAATTCTTTTGCGGACCGTGGCTGTCGCGAACGAGAACGACGACTAGGCACTGAACAGACTCAGGTGAGTAAGGCGAGAGAAATTAGAGAAAAAGTAGAGAAAAATTAGAAAAACTTTAAAAAATTTAGAGAGAAGCTAAAGAAAAGCTAAAGAAAAATTGCCGAGAATTACGAAAGAGACTGGAGAAACAAGAACGCAATGAAAAAGCCAATTCAGAAGCCGGCGTTACAAGCGAGAACGAGCCCAAAGCTTGCTCCTTCCTTGTGCGTTCTGATGGTTTTCTTTTTGGGTATCTCTATTTCTTATGCGCAGAATTTGCGATTCGATGAATTGGCGCCAGACGGCGAGGATCTGTCCGTCTACGGTGATGACATCACTGAGTTTCAATGGGTGCGGGGTCGCTATACGAACCATGGTGCAGGGCAAGGCGGCTTCGGTCGACGCCGTGGCGGTGGTTGGTGGGATACTGATTTCCCTGATTCGGATGAAAATTTTTTGCGCGGTGTGCAGCGCTACACGAACGTAGATACTAATCCCAAAAACTATACCTATGTTGAGTTAACGGATCCTCAGTTATTCGAGAATATATTTCTCTACATGAACTGGAAGCGCGTGCCCATCGGCTATCCCATGAGTGGGCCTAATTTTAGCGCGCCCGAGGTCACGGCGCTGCGCGAATTTATGCTGCGAGGTGGATTCGTCTTGGTCGATGATTTTTGGGGACAGCCGCATCTCGACGATATGTTTGTCGAAATACGAAAAATTTTTCCTGAGCGCGAGATAACAAGGCTTGAGTCGGACCATGAGGTCTTTCATATTTTCTTCGATATCGATGAGGTTGCTCAAGTGCCTGGCCGCATGGTGACCTGGGATTACGGTGGATTCCTGAATAAAGACGATCCGCAGTATCCGCCAGCTGTTTACGCGGTACTCGATGACGATGGCAGAGTAATGCTTGCCGCCAACTACAACACCGACCTCGGTGATGGCTGGGAGCACACTTTTTACGCAGGCTACCCGACACAGTCGACAAACGATGCCTACAAGATTGGAATCAATTATTTGATTTACGCGTTTAGCCACTAAACAATGTGACACCGCCGCGCCGCATGCGAGCGCCGAATGAGAAATAGGACTCTTTGATGACAGAATTAGACCAGCAACAGGAAGGGGCAGAGATGCAAAGCAACGACTCTACTGAGACGGATATCTCAACAGTTGAGGCACCAGCGGGTGACGGAAAAGACGCGCTTGAAATTGAAACCCCAGACGATCTTGCGCTGGTACAGCGGATGCAAGAAGGGCATCAGCAGATTGTTGCCGAAATCCGCAAGGTAATTGTCGGCCAAGAGGCTGTCGTCGATGAACTACTCATTGCTCTGTTCTCAGGGGGACATTGCTTGGTAACCGGTGTGCCGGGTCTCGCTAAGACTCTCCTGATTAAGACCGTCGCCGACATTTTGCAGGTGAATTTTAGCCGAATCCAATTCACTCCGGACTTGATGCCTGCCGATGTTGTCGGTGCCGAGATAGTGGAAGAGAAAGACGGTAAACGCGGCCTCAATTTTGTAAAAGGGCCTATTTTCACGAACATCTTATTAGCCGATGAGATCAACCGCACACCGCCTAAAACCCAGTCGTCGCTACTCGAAGCGATGGAAGAGCGGCAAGTGACCGCAGCGGGGGTTACCTACCCCATGGCAAAACCGTTTTTCGTGCTTGCCACGCAGAACCCGATCGAGCTTGAGGGCACTTATCCATTGCCCGAGGCACAGCTCGACCGCTTTATGTTCAAAATCGAGCTTAAGTACCTTTCCGAAGCGGACGAGGTTGCGGTTGTGGCCAACACAACTCAGACACGAGACACCGCTCTTGCACACCCATTAAGCGGCGAGGATATCCTGGAGTTCCAGCGCATCGCACGACAGGTGCCGGCAGCCGAAGCGGTGATTCAGTATGCAGTAAGACTCGTGCATTCTTCTCGGCCACAGTCTGACGTGGCGCCGCAATTCATCAAAGACTGGGTTAGTTGGGGAGCGGGTATTCGCGCCTCACAGAATCTTATTCTCGCAGGCAAGGTGCGCGCGCTACTGCATGGCCGCTATAACGTTTCTTTTGGTGATGTTCGCGCACTGGCTCCGTCGGTACTTCGCCATCGCGTGTTACTCAATTTCCACGCAGAAGCAGAGCGCATTACTACCGACACAGTCATAGCGCGTTTGCTCGAAGAGGTACCAGAGCCGAGCTCTGGTCTGTAATCATTTACGCGGTCGCGAATGCCGTTCGTTAACTCACGCGACACAATAGACAAAACAGTAGTAGCCAGACCTGAAGCCTATGCCAAGCAACACAGACACAGACGCCTCTAAGTCTCGACCGGCCACCCAAGGGGCTGCGAATTTCTTGGATCCGAGTATTCTCGCCGGAATCGATAATCTCGAGCTAAGGGCACGCGTCGCGGTCGAGGGCTTTTTGTCGGGTTTACATCGCAGTCCGCACCGCGGCTTTAGCGTCGAATTCAATGACTATCGCCACTATCAGCGCGGTGATGATCTCCGTCACGTTGACTGGAAACTCTACGCTCGCAGCGACAAACTCTATATCAAGCAGTACGAAGACGAAACGAACACTCGCTGTATGATCGCGCTCGATACGAGTGCTTCGATGACCTACACCTCGGGTGGCATGAGTAAACTCGATTACGGCATTAGCGTTGCTTCGGCGCTTGCGTATTTTATTATGCGCCAGCGAGACGCGGTGGGTCTCATTACCTTCGATGATAAGTTACGCGAGTTTTTGCCTGCGCGCTGTCGGCAACCTCATCTCATGCATTTGTTGCGGCTACTAACGCAAGTGTCGCCCGGCGATCAGACCGACGCAGCGCGGCCGTTAGGTGACCTCGCTGCGACGCTGACCAAGAAGAGTCTCGTCCTGCTGATCTCTGATCTGCTGCAAGGCGAGGAGGAAACGATAGCAACGCTACGCAACCTCCGCGCGATGGGTCACGATGTGATCGTCCTGCATGTTATGGATGACGCGGAGCTTCACTTTACCTTCGACGAGTCGTCTGAATTTATCGATAGCGAAACACGCGAAGCGTTTATTACAACGCCAGCGTCGGTGCGCGATGCCTATCTAGAGAATGTGAATACCTATCTTGCCGAATGTAAAAAGCAATGCCAGAGAGCGGGAGTAGACTACTGCCTGCTCAATACAGCCGATCCGATCGACTCGGCGCTGTCGGCCTATTTAAGTAAGCGGGCGAGGGGATTCTAAATGGTGTTTTTAGCGCCCCTTTTTTTGTTTGGCCTGTTGGCTGCATTAATTCCGATCGCGATACATCTGATTAGGCGAGAACGTCCGCCTAAAGTTGTGTTTGGCTCTATACGCTTCCTTAAAAACACGCCGAAGAAGCTCATTCTTTTTCAGCATATACAACAGTGGGCGTTGCTGTTACTGCGCGCGCTATTGATCAGCCTCTTAGTTTTTGCCTTCGCAAGACCCTTGCTTAATCAGTCTCTCGCCAAATTATTAGACGCCGACCCGCAGTCAGCGGTACTGGTTATCGATACAACACTAAGCATGCGCTACCGCGGCGTTTTCGCTGCGGCTCTAGCTGAAGCCAATGACTTTATGGATAATCTCGGGCCCGGGGATGAGGTCGCGATTGTGGTGCTAGGCGAACGTGCCACAGTGCTAACCGATTTTACCGATGAGCCGGCGGCGTTAAGACGCGCACTCGATTCGTTGACCGAACCTAGCTTCGGCGCATCGAGCATTCGTTCGGGCTTAGCACTGGCCGATGAAATGCTCGCTGCCGCCACCTTCGAGAATCGGTCAATTACATTGCTCTCGGATTTTCAAGCCACGGGCGCCGATGGGCTAGAAGGGAGTTGGAAGTTGGCGCCGGGCGTTGCTTTTACCCCAATAGATGTTGGCGTCGAAGAGACTCAAAACCTGACGGTAGTTGATGTACGCGTACCTGCGACATTAATTGATGGGATACAAGCCGACCCCGTGCTTGCTCGTATAAGGTCTTCAGGGTCGCTGCCAGTCGAACGCGCGCAGGTGAGTCTTCTAATCGATGGCGAGGTGATCGAGCGGGCGGCTGTTGAGCTTACGGATGTGTCGGAAAAGGTTGTCGAGTTTGCTTATATTCTGGAGGGGAGCGGCGAGCGGGCGATAGAGGTTCGCGTACAAGGAGATGATTTCATCGATGATAATTCCCGTTACGCTGCTGTGACTATCGAGCCAAAGGTCGATGTGTTAGTGGTTAACGGTGAGGCCTCGTCAGACTGGTTCGACGACGAAGCGCATTGGTTCGAGCTAGCGAGCGGTAGCGGGGTGGCTAGTCCATTCTTTGTGACAAGCACAGTTCCAAACCGGTTGACGCCGGAACTTATCCAAAGCGTGGAGGTAGTCGTTCTCCTAAATGTCAGTGATTTGGGTCTTCAACAATCGCGCGTCCTCTCCGACTTTGTGCGCGCCGGCGGTGGGCTTCTCGTTGCGCCAGGCGATCAAACGAGTACGGCTGGGAGCACGCTGGACTCGATTCTACCGGGTCGTTTAGTAGGAAGTCAGCGGCTGCGAATAGGCGACTATCGCATCATCGCCGACTTCGATCGCCGGCATCCGCTGTTTGCCAAATTGCCTGTCGAATGGTCATCGCGTTTCCAGCGCGTTTGGACTTTAGAGGCTAAAGAAGGTGCTGCGACACTGATGCGTTTTGATGATGCTTCGCCCGCGCTGCTTGATGCAAAAGTCGGCGCTGGCCGTGTATTGCTCACGGCGATGCCTTTGGATTCGGAATGGGGCGATTTTCCACTGCAGCCTCTCTATCTCCCTTTCGTTCACGAATCGCTCAATTACTTAGCAGCGCGCCCGAGCGAGCCGGCCAGCTATGTTATCGGCGACGCTGAGGTGGCCGACTTTACTGCCGTGGGTTTGACGAGGCTGGAGCGCGCAACGCGCTCGCAGTGGGTTGCTATTAATTCGGATACCGGCGAATCGGCGCTAGCGAGAGTGTCTGCCGAATCGATTTTTGATGCCGTGATCAATCCGGAGAATACAACGCTTGCGCCGCGCGAGGTCCGCACGGCGCAGCGCATGGTCGAATTAGAGTCGCCGCAGCGACTCTGGTGGTGGATACTCAGCCTAGTATTACTGCTGTTGCTTGCCGAGACGTTGATTTCAAATCGCACGTATCGCTAGCGCCTGTTCTTAGCTAACGGCGATGCTAGTCTCAAGCGGCTGGTGCTTCGCTTTCATCCGCAGCATTTTACGCGCTGCATCGGGGAGAGCGAGCATCGCAGGTGTGACTATTAACGTCAGTATTGTCGCGAACGACAGCCCGAACACGATAGCAGACGCAAGGCTAACCCACTGTGACGTAATCGGCCCGCCGACTTCGATTTCAGCGTTGATAAGATCGACAGAGACATGCATCGCCAGTGGCAGCAGCCCAAAGCCGGTCGTGAATGTCGTAAGAAAAACCGGACGTAGGCGCTGTACGCCCGTCTGAACGATTATTTCTTCGAGTGTCCAATCGCCGTGCTTCGCTTTGAGATAATTAAACGTGTCGATCAACACGATGTTGTTGTTCACGATAATCCCCGAGAGCGCCACAATACCGATGCCTGTGAGGATCACACTAAAGGTTTGGCCTGTAGTGAGGAGTCCTAGCAGAACTCCTGCTGTGGATAGCAACACAGACGACAAGATGATCAACGCCTGATAATAGCTGTTGAACTGCGTCACGAGCAGTATCGCCATGAGTGCCATCGCCAGGCTGAACGCTTTACCTAGGAAGGCTGCCGAATTGGCTTGCTCTTCGTTAGCGCCGCGGAATACTGCAGTTACACCGCGCTGAGGAGGGTTCTCTTCGAGCCAGGCGTCTATTTCAATAAGCTTGTTGCTGGCAACGATGCCCGGAGCAGGGTTTGCACGGACATAAACAACGCGCGCACCATCGACTCGTTGGATGCTGCTCACCGCGGGTTTGGCGACCCGAGTGACGAAACTGCTTATCGGAACAGGCCCATTGGCGGTTGCGATACGAATCGTATCCATCTGCTCGATACCACGGTATTCGGCTGGGTAGCGAATGCGAATGTCGACTTCTTCTTCGCTGTCGTTAGGGCGGTAATCACCCATAAACACGCCGTTTGTCATGAGCTGAATCGCGGTGCCGATTTCTGCCATGCTTGCGCCCATCATTGCAGCGCGTGCGCGGTCGACTTCGATCTCCCATTCGATGCCGGGCACCGGTGCCGTGTCATCGATATCGATAAGCCCAGTCATGTCGTTTTCCAGAAAATTGCGAATGCGCGCAGCTTCGGCGAAGAGAGGCTCCAGCTCCTCTCCCGACAGTTCGATCTGAATCTCTTTGCCCACGGGCGGGCCCTGCTCGAGAGAAACTACTTCCGCTCGTGCGCCGGGCAAGTTGGCGATAGCTTGACGGTAACGGTTTTCGACTTCGAAGCCGTCTAGCTCGCGTTCGCGGCGATCAACCATTTCGACGAATATATAGCCGATCAGGTCGGGTGCTGTTTGCTGGTCGCCGCCAAGCTGCTGTCCCGTGCCAGACTGCATGACGATACCTTTGAAATAGCCAACCTCGTAGATGCGTTCTTGTACGCTAAGCATGACATCGCGCAGCTCGGCAGGCGAATAGTTGCCGCGCGCAAAAACTTGAATTTGTGTCTGACTTGGCTCGACGCCGGTGAAAAACTCAACGCCCTTTCCGTAGCGGCCATATGCCCAAACGATGGTGACGAGCGTGACGATGCTGAGGAGGAAAACAGTGATAGGGAGTTTCACCGCGACCTTAAGTGACTTCTCATAGAGCCGAGTAATACCTGTAGCGACTACGCGGCCATCGTCATTGCCGCCTTTGGCAAACGCCTTGGCAGCGGCCGAACCCTGGCCTATCAGCGCGCCGATAGTCGGTGCGAAGAGAAGTGCGTAAAACAACGATCCGATTAGCACGGCGAAAACAGTGATTGGCAAGTAGCTCATGAACTGGCCTGAGACGCCGGGCCAGAACATAATCGGTAGGAATGCCGCCAGTGTCGTTGCAGTCGATGCCATGATTGGCCAAAACATGCGATCTACTGCCGCTCTATAGGCCTCTAAGCTGTTGAGACCCTCTGCCATTTTTCTGTCGGCGTGTTCGACCATTACGATGGCACCATCGATGAGCATGCCGAGTCCGAGCAGCAAACCAAAGATCACCATAAAGTTATAGGTGAATCCGAGGAGGCTGATGATGATAAATGCGAAGAAGAATGAGAACGGCACGGCGAGCGTGACGATAAGACCCGAGCGCACGCCGACCGAGGCGATAACAACGATCAGAACAAGCACCATGGCGGTGGCCATGTTGCCCTGCAGGCCTAGGTTCTGCTCTAACACGAGCGGCGCAGTGTTGTTGATATAAGACAAAGTGACTGAAGGTGGCAGGGTGGGGCGGATACGCTCGACGACTGCGTCGATCTGTTCCATAGACTCGACAAGGTTGGCGCCCTTACGCTTGTTGACGTTAAGCGAAATAGACGCAGACCCGTTGGAGTAGGAGTAGCGTGTGGCATCTTTAAATGTGCGGCGCACCTTGGCTATGTCGGCGACAGTGAGTACGCCTAGATCGGTTGACGCTAAGGGTAAATTGAACAGGTCTTCGGCATTTTCGATGAGCCCTGGCACCTTGACAGAGAAGCTGCCCTGACCGGTGTCGACTTGGCCCGCTGGGATTAGGCGGTTGTTATTCATGACCGTGCTGACTATCGCACTGTTCGGAATGCCGTAGGTTTCAAGTTTCCCCGGATCGATCTCAGCTTCGAGGAGTTCTTCGCGATTACCGACCATTACCGCTTCGAGAATCTGCGGTAAGATTTCGATTTCGCGCTGCAGTTGCTCGGCCACTCGCAGTAGGACGCGTTCGGGCACGCCTTGCCCACCGATCGCGATTTGTACAACGGGCAAGCCAGCAGCAGAGACCTCCTGCATGAGGGGCTCTTCGGTGTTGGCTGGGAATCTCGCCTTCGCTCTGTTCACCGCTTCACGAACATCGCTCAGGGCTGTCTTGGATTCGAAAGAGATATCGAATTCGGTAATAATCGTCGCCGCGTTCTCGCTCGAGAACGAACTGATCTGTGTAATGCCGTCGAGCGACTTGAGCTCTATCTCGGTCGGTTTCGCGAGCAGCCTCTCAGCATCTTCGGGCGAGATCCCCTCGTGAATAATCGTGGTGATGATTATCGGTACTTCGACGTCAGGATTTAACTCGACGGGAATCGAGAGATACGAGCCGAAGCCGGTAAGCATGATCGCCACAAAGATGCTCAGCGTCGTGCGCGAGCGCGATACAGCCGTGTCGATATAATTTTTCATCTAGTCCGCCCAGAGTTCAGTGCTAAGGTGTTGGTACTCTTTATCGGTTTTTCGCTAAAACGTCGTTGTGCTGTCCACGCGCTGGCCAGGGAAAACGATTTCTTGGCCTATCGTGACAAGCGTCGTACTGCCGCTGAGTCCGGTTACCCAAACACCGGGATTCAAGCGATTGCTGCTGTCGCCAATAATATTGACGCGCTGAAACTGCACAACATTATTGCGATCGAGAATCTTCACGCCAATCTCACCGGTGTCGTCGAGTGTGAGGGCCGACGAGGGAATTTGGTGAGCACGCAAATCCTGTGCATCAACCAAGAGCTCGGCTGTAAGACCTTCGCGAATACTCGTGTTGCTGTTATCGACTTCGACTTCGATGCGATAGCTGCGCGAGCTAGTGTCTGCAGCGCGAGCGAGGTAGGTAACATGTCCGCTAATGCGCATGCCGGTGCCGAGTTCGGCTTCGACCAGTGATCCTACTTCGAGGGCAGTGATATTTTGCTCAGGTACAAGTCCAACCAAGAGCATAGGACTGTCGTCGAGCACGGAGGCGCAGACTGCGCCAACATTGAGCAGGTCGCCTAATTCGACTGATCGCGTTTCGACCACACCGTCAAAAGGCGCGAGAATTTTTGTGCGCGCGAGTGCAAGTTCGGCACGACTCACCGCGGCTTCGGCAGCTGATACGGCAGCCTTTTGCTGCGCGACGATCACCTCTGATTGCAGACCGCGCTTTTGCAGATCCAGCGACGCTTTGTATTCGAACTGCGTTTGCTCGAGACGGCTTAGTGATTCGCTTAGGTTGGCGTCGCGGGCGTCGATTGCAAGTTCGCAGAGAACATCACCCTGAGAGACGCGTGCGCCACGAGCGACAGGCTCGCTGATTAATTTGCCCGGCTCCTCAGCCCTAACCATCACATGGCGGAACGCCTGTGTTCGGCCACGGATTCGAATCTGCTGCGTGTAGTCTTCCTCGCTTACCGCCAGCGTGCGCACGAGAGGTGTTTCAAGGCCTTCGCCGGCATTACTGCCCTCGGGGGCTGCAGTAACCACGACATCGGGCTTTGCTTCGCCGGCAGTACTGATGCCTTCGCGCGGAATAAGCATCCAGGCGACAACAGCGATAAAAATTAAGATTGCGACTAGTTGCTGCTTTTTCAATTCAGCCTCCGATTGCTAAATTATTGATCTTGTCATCTCGTCGCAGGCCTCGTTGCTATCGTTTTAAACATCGCCTTGGCCACTTACTACGACTCGCTGTGAAAGCTAGATGAACTCCTTGATAGAACACAGGACGAAAATGTGCGCTGCGCTGCAGTATCACATTAATTAGGCCAAAGTTGGGACGGTTTGCCTAGGCAAAGTGTTACGTATTGTAACCATATCGGTTGGTATTGCAACGCTTAAAAGCAATCAAAAACAGGGGATTGTGGCTCGGCAAAGCGTGTCAGGCATGCTAATTTCGCTCAGGTGATTTCGCAGCTAGAGCGCCTGCGTAAAATGCGCCAAAAAAGAGGTGATAAGAATGAAAGATTTATCCAACAAAGTAGCAATTATTACAGGGTCTAGCAGTGGCGTTGGAGCGGCAACAGCGCGCCTCTTCGCCAGCCTTGGCTGTCATGTTGTTGTTAATTACAACGCTAACTCTGCGGGGGCAGAGCAGGTCGCGAAAGAGTGCGAGGAGCTGGGAGTCGAAACGGTTTGCTTCGGCGGAAGTGTCGCTAACGACACCGATTGCGTGGCGATGGTAAAAGCTGCGATGGATAAATGGGGTCGCGTTGATATTCTTGTTAACAATGCTGGTACCACCAAATTTGTCGACCACAATAACCTCGATGGTCTGGACGCCGAGGATTTTCAGCGTATCTACGGGGTTAATGTGATTGGCTGCTATCAGATGACCCGCGCCGCTCGCGCGGCCATGGAGGCAAATGACGAAGGAGGCGCCGTTGTTAATATTGCGTCTACGGCAGCTGTGACAGGGATCGGCAGCAGCATTGCTTATGCGGCGTCGAAGGGAGCGATGGTCACGATGACGATGTCACTTGCTCGCGTTCTAGGCCCTAAAATACGCATGAACGCCGTTTGCCCGGGCTTTATCGAGGGCGATTGGCTGCGCGAGGGATTGGGCGACACACAATACGAGGCGGTTAGAGACGCGAATCGGCGGGATGCGCCGTTGGGTGTGACAGCTTGTCCCGATACCGTAGCCGAGGCGATATTGCACTTTGTGACGGGGCCGCAAGTGGTCACGGGCGAAACACTCATCGTCGACGGTGGTCGACATCTCATGTCGACGCCATTGGGTCGTCGCTAAGGTAAGCCGGTTTTCACATCCTGTCGTCGGGATACATTAGCTGGCGACAGGCCTCTTCTGCAGCTTGCGCTGCAGGGTGCGGCGATGCATTTTTAGTTGCCGTGCAGTTTCCGAGATATTGCCCTCGTTTTCAGCCAAAACCTTTTGGATATGTTCCCACTCGAGCCGTCTCACTGACATAGGTTCGAGCGCTGATTCTGTCGTCAACGCAGATGTCGGCGACGCCTCATGGCCCTCTTCGAGCAAGGCATTGAGGATGTCGCCGGTATCGGCCGGCTTGGCGAGGTAATCGTCGGCGCCCAATTTAATGGCCTCTACCGCCGTCGCTATGCTCGCATAGCCTGTCAGTATAAGTATGCGCATCCCGGGGTTAGAAGAGCGCAGCGGCTGGATCAATGAGAGCGAGGTATGACCGCCCAAATTAAGGTCGAGAATAGAGAAATCGAAGTTTGTCTGATTGATTACGTGACTCGCGGTATCAGCGTTCGTTGCATGGACTACCGCGTAGCCGCGCAGGCCGAGCGCGCGAGTGATAGCGCGAGCAAACACCTCGTCGTCTTCGACGAGCAAGAGCGAAGGTGTCATCGGGTAGATCCTCGCACTGCGGAGTCTGTAAGCGGGAAAGGCTCAATGGGCAGTGTGATGCGGGTGCGCGCGCCACCTGTGACATTGCTCATCTCGATTGTTCCGCCGAGCCGCTGGATCGAGGCATTGGCGAGGTAAATGCCGAGTCCCATGCCTTGGTTTCTTAGGGAGATAAAAGGCTCGCCGAGATTCTCCATAACCTCGTCGGGAATGCCCGGGCCGTCGTCGGTAATGATCAGCTCAATAAGCTCTTGGCCGCGGTTGCCAGATGCGTTTGAGGCAAGTATTTTCGCGCTCACACGAACCTCGGTTCGCGCTGCTTTTATTCCGTTTTCGATAATGTTGATTACCGCATGCTTAATGCTGGGGTCTGAGGTTAGTTGTTTTTTATCAGTGTCTTGTAATTCGAATCTAATGTTAGAAGTAGGATGAATATTGATCAAGTACTCGCGAATATCTTCGATAAAATCTGCAATCAAACTCTTGCTCGAGCCACCGCCCTCATCCTTATGATAGTAGCGAGTGAGCTGTGTAAGCGAGTTGCGACAGCGCGTGACCTGCTGCCGCAAAACACTGATGTCTTCCTTGACCTCAGGTGCGGCTAAATTCTCCGTCGCTATCGAATCGAGTTCGCCTAGCAGCACGGCCATAGTCGACAGCGGTGTGCCCAATGCGTGCGCGGTCCCCGCCGCGAGCGTGCCAATAGCAATGAGCTGTTCGCTGCGCAGCGCCTCTTCGCGGGCGTGCGCAAGGTTGATCTCGCGCGCTCGAATGCCTTCTGCCATACGCGTGACAAAGGCTGTAATCAAGGCGGCGCTCACCACAAATATTACCCACATTCCCACAAGGTGAAGCTGGAAGGTCATCGCCTGACCCTCGGCGCCCATCGACATTTGCTGGCCAGAACTCAGGTCGATCAGCAAGAAGAACGTGTAGATAGCAATGCTGCCAGCGGCAAAGCTCAGTACCATCAAGCGAGGAAGAATGGTCGCGCTGACTGCGAGCAGCACGAGCAGATAAGAGATAAGTGGATTGCTGATGCCACCGGTTTGAGTTAGGAGCAGAATAAGTAAAACCACGTCTGCGAGAAGATGGCCTAACAGCTCAAGCGGGAGGAGTGATACCGCTGAGCGGAGTCGCCAAAAACCGATAACGAGGCTCGCAGCGACGCCGATCAGTAGTCCTATTATCGCGCTTGGCGGAACCTCTATGCTGCTGAATGGAAGCAGGATAGCCAAGCCTAGCAAACCAATAACCGTCACAAACGCGCGCAGCTGAAGCAAGCGCTGAAGTGCGATGCGATTAGGTGAGGCTTCGCTGTCTTCGAGAGGGGCTATGAGTGCGAGCAGGCTAGATTGCTGCTTATGTTTCGCTGTCATGTCGCTGATCCTAAGCTAGGTTTCTAAGAACTGGCGCGCGAACGGCCTGCGCGCAGTCATTCTAGCCTAAGTTAGGCTGCGCGTTTAGCGAGTGTGGACCTAGGCAATGAAGTCCTCGCGCGCTATATTGAGCGCGACATCGTTACTAACACCCTGAGCGCTCTCACCTCGAACCACACCTAAATGGGTCTGGCTCGTGGAGGAGGCGACAAATACGTACACTGACATCCAATGCCCGCACCGCCGCCGCGATAATCGATTACACGCTATGACCGACCACCAATCTCAGGCCTCAGCTCCCCAGCAATTCGTTTTGCGCCGCCGCCCATCTAGCTATCACTCCGCAGACGCGCACTCGCGTGAAGAGGCGAAACGGGGCGCGATCGCCGCCGTGTTAGGCAGCACCGAATCGTTCAAAGGGAAATACCATTACGGTCTGTTCGCAAACGGCACTCAGTCGCTGAGCGACGCGCAGGCGGCTTTCACCCACAGACTTGTCGAGCTCGTTTGCGCGCAGCTTGCCCACGAAGCCGTTGCGGGAGAATTTCGTATTGGCATCGATGGCGCGAGTCTTGCGAGCTTTGCCAGTGAGATGAAGCAGGCACAACATGCCCATGAAAACCCCGCGCCGATCGAAATTATCGCGGTCGGGGTTGTGGGCGAGACTCCCACAGCGTCGACCGCAAACATCGAAGCCTCGGCTGTTAGCGAGAAAATGGATTGCCTCCTAGTTGAGGGCAGTTACCGTAGCATCGATCAATTGGGCGTTTTCTCACGCGCGCGCCGGCTTCTTAAGCCGGGAGGGCTGTTGATTGTCTTCGGTGAATTTTTGAATGACGACAGTGCCGTCGAGCATTCGCCATTGCCGAACCTAAGCTCGTTAATCCAACTTGCCGAGCGGCTTAATTATTCGATTGCTGTTGCAGAGGACCATACCCAGAGTGCGTTGCGCTCAATCGAGCTATTTGCAAAGCAAGCGCAGCTGAATGCTTTCGGCAATGAGAATGAAACCCTAACGCTGGTGCGAGACGAACTCGACAGAGCAGCGCAGGAGCTTGCTTCGGGCAAGCGCGTGTTCAAGTTTTACACCTTTACCAAGGGACTGGCACCTGCCGAGTCAGATAGCGAATACGCTGCTGCAGAATATGGTGACAGAGCCAGTTTTCAACCAGCGGCTGTTGCTGATCTTTTCGAACGCAGTTTCGGCCACGCGTTCGATGCAGAGGTCTGGCACTGGAAATACGAACTAGGCGCTGGACGCTGTGTTGTGGCGAGAGCGAACGCCGAAGGCGATCTCGTCGCACATTACGGCGGAGCGCCGCGCGATATTTGCTATTTTGGGCGCCCAGCTTTAGCGATACAGCCATGCGATGTCATGGTTATGCCTGAGGAGAGAACCCGGTACGGTCGCGGCAGTCTCTTTTTCAAGGTTGCCGCGACATTCCTCGAGCGCGAAATTGGCAATACTGTCGATCATCTATTGGGCTTTGGTTTTCCGAATAAAAAAACAATGAGGCTCGCTATCCGTCTCGGTCTCTACGAGAAAACCGACGACTTCGTCGAAGTCAGGGTGAGTGGGATAACTGAGCCAGGCAGCGCGGTGGAGGCGGCATGGACACTAGCCGATTTCGATGCCGCAGACTCAGCGCAACGCGATGAATTAGGCGCGCTCTGGCAGGAAATGCAGGTTGATTTTGAGAATGGCATCATCGGCGTTAGAGATTGGGAATACATTAGCTATCGTTATTTGCAGCATCCGCATCGCGCGCGTTATTCGCTGCGTTGGCTGCGTGATTCGGCCGGTAGGGCAATGGCCTTGTGTGTGATTAAGCGCAGCGCAGATGCGTGGCTGCTTATGGATATTGTTGCGCCACTCGCGACAGTTTCCCGCGCGCTGACTGTGCTAGCTCGAGCGCTGGTAAAAGGCGCGCGTGAAGAGCCTTTCTGCACACAGGTTGGTGAAAATGAACCCCCCAGCGATTTACTTCTATGGCTAACCAAAGGCTGGCTTGCGAGGTTGGATATGCCGAATGCGGCTGTTCGCGATTTGGGCATTGAGATACCCTGCAACAGCTGGAATCCTGGTCCAGCCGCTAGCCTACTTTATGGCAAATGGTGGCTGACCGCGGGGGATATGGATTTCCAGTAGTCGTGGGAGCGCGGCGGATCGGCTCAGCGTAACAAGCGCCGGCCTTAACCCAGACACCTATTTAAGAAATGGCCGCAGAGACGGCGAGGAGATCACACGTGAATAAATACGAACAAGGCCTTGATAAGAACGCGGCAAACTTTGCTGCGCTGACTCCGCTTAATTTTATTGAGCGAGCCGCAAGCGTCTATCCGGACCAAGCGTCTATTATTCACGGCGCTACTCGCTACACGTGGTCTCAAACCTACGCGCGCGCCTGTCTTCTCGCCTCGGCGCTCGGCAAACTTGGCATTGGCGAAGGCGACACGGTCGCGTTTATGGGGGCGAATACACCAGAAACCTTTGAGGCACATTTTGGTGTACCGATGGTAGGCGCCGTGCTCAATGCGCTTAACGTTCGGCTAGACGCGAAGGCAATTGCCTTTATCCTCGAGCACGCTGAAGTGCGCGTACTTTTTACCGACCGCGAATACAGCGACACGATACGTGCCGCGCTCGAATTGCTCGATGAGAAGCCTAGGATCATCGATATCGATGACCCCTATTTCGAAGGCGGAGAGCTTTTGGGCGAGACCGATTACGAAGCGCTGCTGCGCACTGGCGACGCCGGCTACCGCTGCTTTCAGGTTGAAGATGAATGGCAGGCTATTTCGCTTAACTACACCTCGGGCACGACAGGCGATCCGAAGGGCGTTGTCTTTCATCATCGCGGCGCCTACCTAAACGCGCTGTCTAATGCGATGTGCTGGAACATGACCGCACAACCTGTCTATTTGTGGACCCTTCCGATGTTTCACTGCAACGGCTGGTGTTTTCCTTGGACACTCGCGGCGGTCGCCGGGACCAGCGTGTGCCTCCGCCACGTTCGAGCAGACGCTATCTTCGAGCAAATAAAGCAGCACAAAGTCACGCATTTCTGCGGCGCGCCGGTTGTTCTCAACACGATGTTAAATGCCGATTCTGGTTTGCATGAAGGCCTGCCTAGCGGAATTAATGCGATGACAGCAGGTGCAGCACCTCCGGCGGCGGTAATCGCTGGAATGGAAAAGCTCGGTTTTAATGTGACCCATGTCTATGGCCTTACCGAAACCTACGGCCCTTGCGTGGTGAGTGCGCCGCAGGCGGATTGGGCAAATATGGATATCGATGAGCGAGCCGAGTTGATGGCGCGTCAAGGCGTGCGTGCGCCTCTGCAAGATGAGCTAATGGTTGCCGATCCGGACACCCTTGTACCGGTGCCAAAAGATGGGATGACGATGGGTGAAATTTTCATGCGCGGGAATCTGGTGATGAAAGGGTATCTCAAAAACCCGAAGACAACAGAGGCGTCGTTCGCCGGCGGTTGGTTCCACTCAGGCGACCTCGCCGTGTGGCATGAAGATGGGTATGTGCAGATTAAAGATCGCTCGAAAGATATTATTATCTCTGGCGGTGAGAACATTTCCTCCCTTGAGGTTGAATCAGTGTTATTCCGCCATCCGAAAATACTCGAGGCAGCCGTGGTTGCGGCAAGTGATGAGAAGTGGGGAGAGGTTCCGTGTGCTTTCGTCTCGCTAAAAGACGGCCAAGAAATGACAGCCCAAGAGCTCGTTGCTTATTGCCGCGAAGAGCTCGCGGCGTTTAAGATTCCTAAAAAGGTCGACTTTGGTCCTATCGAGAAAACGTCTACGGGCAAAGTGCAAAAGTATCTTTTGCGCGAGCGCGCCGAGCGCGTCGCGCTTATTCCGAGGGGCTAGTCGCGGTAATGGCGCTTGATGTCTCCGACGCGGGCGCCCTCTGCAATTTTAAGCGTAACCTCGTGATAGAGGCGGATGTCTCCCTTTACTTCGGCATCGGCATCGATCACCAGATCGGGCGTTTTATTTCCCCAGTTAAACCATCGAGTCCAGCTGCGGCGTCGTCCCTCGAACACCACATCGCCCTCTATTACGCTGCCATTGCGAATTAAAACATCGCCGTTGGTGGTGATAACGCTGTCGCCAACGTGAGTATTATCTAGTGTGATCTTGCCGTTTACGGTTTCGATGGTGCCGCCAACTTTGCTGCCGCTACCTACGCGAATATCGCCATTGGTGGTCTCCAGCGAGCGGCGTACGATAACATTGTCGTCGACTCTAATGCCGCCGTTAACCGTCTCGGCGCTGTCGATCTCGGCCCCGTCATCGATCTCTATGCCGCCATTCACCGTCTCGACGCTGGTCGCGCGGGCGTTGCGGCCGATGTCGATGCCGCCGTTGACCGACGACACTTCTCCGACTTGCTCGCTGGCAGCGATGCGAATGCCGCCATTCACTTTGCTTATCTCTCGAAGCTCTTCGGCATGACCATTGTTAGCGAACAAATAGCTCGAGAGCAGAAGCGCTAGCAATGAGGCGGCCGCGAGTCGGATATTATGGTTAGTGTGAAAAGGCATCGGGTTCTCTCCTTTAGCTGCAGTGTTAGATTAGTGACCGGCTATGTCACCTGTTGTGTGCACTTTTTCTTATTAAGACTCCAAGCAAAAAGTTTGCCAGTTAATTAAAGTCAATTTAATTCAATAGTTTATGTAAAATTTTGGTACCACTTAAACCATCGAAGCTGCGAGTTTCGCCAAAAGGTGTCGGTTTGATCAATCTCACTGGCAGCGAGAGTTGATCGAAATTGGCGAGCAGTGACCTGCTTTACAGCCCTAAGGCTATGGGCTAACGTCTGGTCGGTTATCAGTTCGATCTGCTCTGTAGACGAAAACAGTTGGCAATAAGTTACACACAGTGAGCGCCTGCCGCGAAAAAGGAAGGAAAACGTAATGCGAGAAACAAGTAAAAAAGGGCGAATAAAAAAGGCCTCTAAAGAGCACGTGTTAGGCGTTTTAAGCGCAGCGCTTCTCGCCTTTACCGCACCGAGCATTGCGCTGGCGCAAGGTGAAGTGCGCGAATCTGCCTCGCACCGCTTTGAAGAAGTCGCTGACGGGGTTTGGTTTGCAACGGGTACCGGAAGCGTTTACACGATGAGCAACGCATTGGTGCTAGTGGGCTCGGAAGACACGTTGCTGGTCGACTCTCATGTGACAGCCGCCGCATCAATGGCGCTCATAGATTCTCTGTCAGTGTTAACAGACAAGCCGGTCCGCTATCTCGTTAACAGTCATTATCATTTCGATCATGCGCACGGTAACCAAAGCTTTCCGCCAGGGGTGGAAATCATCGGCCACGAATACACCCGCATGAAACTCAATGGCGAAGCTGGCAATGTTCTAGAAGAAATCACTTTTAAGAGTTTCTCCGATCCTGTGCCGGGCACCGTGCGCAGTTTAGAGCGGCAAGCTGCAGATGCGTCGAGCGGTGAGCGCCGTGAGCAACTATTACAACAAGCGAAAGTGCAGCGCGACTATATGGAAGCGATCAAAGAAATCGTGCCTACGCCACCCAATATCACTCTCGATAAAAAAATGTCGCTGTTTCAAACCCTCGAAGGGGGCAGCCGCGAAATTCAATTACGCCACTTTGGACGCGCTCATACCGGGGGCGATGTGTTGGTTTGGTTGCCGGATGAAAAGATCGTATTTACCGGAGACATGATGCTACCGGGCGTGGCTTACATGGGAGATGGACATGTCGACGAGTGGCCTGCGACTCTCGATGGCCTCAAAGAACTAGATTTCGAACTATGGCTGCCTGGCCACGGGCCCGTGATGAGGACACGTAAGCCCATTCATGATTTTCAAGCCTACCTTCGAGACCTCTGGGTAAAGGCGAGCGATATGCATGCTGCGGGCATCGATGCAGCGACGGCTGCTGAGACGTTAGACATGACCAATCATTCGGGTAACTTTGCACAGATTCGAGCACCGGGTGTCGATCCCCGGGCGATCAACCGGATTTTTTCACTTCTCGATGCGCGCGCAAATTAGTTGGGTCGCAGTTTAGAGGTTAAGAAATCGAAGCGAATAGCAGAGTAAGCACAATAAAAAGAGCAGAGAACAGGATAACTAGATGACTGACGCGAACGACGACAGACCGATATTTTTAAAGCCAGGACACAATGCAGGCGACTTACTTGAATCGCGCGAATGGTCAATTCTGCGCGAAGAGCGCGGACTGATTGAGGTCGAGGCTCATCTTCCCAGTCATCTCCTTAATCCGCGAGATCAACTCTTCGGCGGATTCACCGGCACCTACGTAGACATGATCTCTATCTGGACCGTGCGGTCGTTATTCGATTCTCAGCAGCAATTTAAATGGTCTGCGACTGTCAATATGCGTATCGATTATTTCGCCCCAGTATTCGGTCCACGCTTTAGATTACGCGGCGAATTGATTAAAGACGGCCGCTCGACTTGCCTCGTAGGGACTCACTTCGAAGACCTCGAAGGTAATAAATTAGTTTACGCGATAACAACCCTTCGAAAGAGCGATTAGTTCGATTGCGGCAGTTTTTCTGCGGGAAGCGTTTAATTCCGGTGCAAGAATCTCTAAGCAAAAAAAAAGCCCCGCTGGAAGAATCCGGCGAGGCTTTTTTTGCGATGACGCGCAGCTACATTGAGTAGCCTTTCTCATCGTGGTCGACAATATCGAGGCCGATCTGCTCTTCTTCGGCAGACACGCGTATACCACCGGTAAGGGCGCTTACGAGCTTAAGAAGCCCGAAGGTTAAGACAAAGGTAAACAGCGCTACAACGACTATGCCAAAGGCTTGAACAAATAATTGTGAGCCAATAGTCATGCCTTCTGCCAAGCCGTTCCCGCTGAAGATGCCGAGATCACTCGAAACAAGCACGCCAGCGAGAAGAGTGCCAAC
>ERZ891134.220-NODE-220-length-50564-cov-22.523233_pt1 | contig 50564 bp, 55 predicted proteins | sample MGYA00520888_ERZ891134 | MGnify/ENA primary metagenome ERZ891134 (study PRJEB32303, sample SAMEA104408692) | aquatic metagenome | biome: Brackish water; feature: Coastal; material: water | place: Baltic Sea | collected 2014-10-23 | depth 10 m ... | reverse complement strand
AGATGACATCAGGACGCTTCTGGAACAGCTGGCCGCCTGCTGTTTTGACGATGCGTTCCCGGCTCTCGCTGAGAACCTGGGCTACACGCAGGCGCCGCTGGCCGCCGGTGACGAAGGACTTGATTTGGTCCAGTTCGCCAGGGCTTAAGTAGCGGGCTTCGGCGTCCGCGTTGATGATCGAGTTGGAGACGATGCTCATGCAGTTCTACCTCGAAACAAGCGGCCACCCGTAGGAGACCGATATCCGGTGAGTGATGGGTGTGGTTGGTAGATCTCCGAGGAGATCGTGGAGCAGCTTAAAGGCCGCAAGGGGGTGGATCAGAAGATCCGAGACGAAAGGCCTGCAGATGTTGTATCTGTTGACGTTCCGCGGGTCGGGGCTGGGTCGACTTGATGAAGTTGAGCCGGCCTCTTCCAAAGATATTTTCGTGCAATCTGCCCATCTGAATTGACATCGGTAACAGATCTTCACTGCTTGTTCGGAAAGCGAAAATGTGATGGAGTCAAAGGGCTTTCGCTTAGAGTTTTTGACAACAAAGCAATAAAAAAGCCGGAGATTTAATTCCGGCGTTTTTATTGCTTCCTGTGATTTTTTAGGAAATAAATAACATCAAAGAGCTTTTTGTGGTGGCGGAGTCATGCCCGCTGGGCCTCGATAGAGAGATGCGGTGCGAGTGATCGTTTCCTGAGGGACTCCTTGTTGGGTGTTCATTCCATCGAGCCCCGGAAGGCTTGATGATTCTGTGTTTGCAGTCCTTTGGGCTAAGAAGTCACTGACGGCAGCTGGCTGACCTGATTCAAATCGGATTCTCAAGAAGCGACTGGTCTCTGAAGGCGTTGAGGCTCTTCCCAATAAAGCCAATGAAGCTGCGGTGGCGGCTCGAAGAGGTGCCATGCAGAACAGTCGCTCCTGGAACTCATCGCCAAGTGCTACGGCTTCAACAAATCCAGCCAGGTCAATCTGCCCATCGCGAAGCTTGGACTCGGCGATAACCATTCTTTGTTGTTCGAGCGGAACTTTGTTGAGCAATTGTTGATAAGTAGCGTCGACGACTTGGCGCAAATCGCTTTCGTCAAAAGGTCTTCGTAGCGTTGGGATTGTTGGGAGACCACCGCGGAAGAGATAGCCTTCTGCCTTGCCAATGGGAAGGGCTGCACGCAGCTGAGCATCGGCTGTATTGGACTTAGTGCTACCAGTCTTTTTGCTACTGATCGGAACGAATGGAGATGTGCCGGGTGAGGTGGATTGCCTTCCACGAGTGCGCATCAAGATCTTCCATTGCGTGGCAGGGGAGGCACTTTTTAAGCCAGTTGCCCACATGTCGCTCACGTCTTTACCTGAACTCAGATTTCTTGTCGTGACATCGCTAGAACCCACAAACTTGTCGCTTCGAATGGGATCGGGGCGCTGGCGCAGGGTCGTATCGGCTATGCGCTCAACCTGCACGTCTCGGCGAAGCCCTGGAGCGCGCCTTACGGTGAGGTCATTAGGGGTGATAAAGCGTTCATAGGGAACCGTGTCATCACCGAAGCAGTCAGAAAACTCTTTGCCGTTAATGAGGGCCTCAACAACGCCGTAGAAGCCTTTGCGAGCTGCGGTGTCGAACAGAGCATCAATTTCCCAGCGGCCAAAGGTGGGTCGGCCGAGTAACCGCCGATGGATCACTTCGATGGCCTTCGTGATGTAGAGGCCTTCCCAATAGCGACGACGGAAGGGGTTGGAGCAGGCGACTTGGCGAATGAACTCACGCAAGTTGATATCGCCGTTCTCCAGTCTGTTCTCGGCGCTTTCAACTCTTTCTCCGGAGTAGCCGGTGTTTCCAAGGACCTGCACGTAAACAGCTTTAATCACAGCTTGGGTGCTGGATTCTGTGCCGCGAATACTGGGTTGTCCGCCTCGGCGTGGAAGCGAATTTCCCCCAGTGGCGATCTGCTGTAGGCGTACAACAGTGGGCCCAAGTCGGCGCGGCCGGCTGCTGCGGAACTGTGGACTGTCCATTTGCCCAGGTTGGGCGAGGCCATTGCTTACAAGCAGGCGACGGGTGCTGTAGCTAAACGGCGCTGGGCGTGTTGAAACCGATGCTGTGGAAGACGGGAAAATTGCGCCGTATTGATTGCCGATCGGATCATTTCCGCCGCCATAGACGTGCTGGTCTCCTAGGGGCTGGCGGTAGGACGCGTAGAGAGTGACGTATTGGGGTGCCGATTCAAAGGGAGCGCTGAAACGGAACAAACGGCGATTGGAACCCCAGCCAGCACTTTCTTGGGCTTCTTCACCGAGATCGCGCAGGTAAGGAACGGTTTCCTCCCCAAAGGTTTGGGCGTACTCAGCTCCATTAATCAGCACATCAACAAGCCCGTTGAGCCCCTGGTTGCTGACGATCGAGAACGCCTTGCGGAATTCTTCCAGAGAACTAATCCCACGGCCTAGAAAATGTCTATAAGCAAGCTCGACGACCCGGCTGTTAACAAAGGGTCCATAAAATTGGGTTCTGTATTCGTTGCTTTTCCCCAGAGCACGAATAAATTCGCGCATGGACAATTTGCCTTGGACGAGCTGGCTGGCTTCCACTTCACTGGGTGTTTGTGAGTAGCCCTTGGCGATGTCACGTTCGAACACCTGCCGATAGGCGGCGCGAACAACCTCTGCCTTTTCAGCTCCGGATAGTCCCGGACGCATTTCAAAGCGCTGAGCTGTTTCAGCAGCTAAGGCATAGATCGCAGGGAGCTGAAGTCCCTGACGAACAGAGCTTCCTAGTTTCTGGCGCGTTGAAGGTGTTGGAACAGCAAGCTCTTTGAGCAGCACGTCAAAGCATTCGATCGCTAGTCGACGTGCCTCAGGCCGCTCTTTCAAGAGAGCCGCTGCCGCCGCCCGCATTTCTTGCAGTGCCACGTTTGTTGCGAGAAGGGAGCAGCCCTTTTCAAGAACGTCTCGCAACCCCCGAGTGTTCACCGCGAGAATGCTTGGGTCTCCGGCAACTAAGGCATACCCCACGTAACGCAGGAACCATCCCAGGTCGCGCACGGATTTACGCATATTCCCTGGGCCATATTTCGCCACGCTGATGGCGGTAAAGCCTGTGGGTAAAACGACGCGTACATCGCCGTCATCGCTGCTTTGAAGCAGTCTGCTGATGAAATTTCCATTTGTATTTCCAGACTCGCTGCCCGTAAAGGTGCGGACCGAGTCTTGAAACGCAACCTGATCAGCTGCCAATGGAGTAGCGCTAGTGGCTGCCACTTCTCCAGTGCTGAGTGGTTCCTCCAAAAACGAGAGAGGGGTGCCACCTACAAAGATTCGATTGGCGGCACGGGCAACGATCGATTCCGCATTGCTGGCTAGTAGCCGAGCTGCATCAAGCCGATCGTTTCCACTTCTGAAAAAGGTGATCAGGGTGTCGAGTTCACCACCGTCTGGAAAGCGGTCTTGTTGCTCAGCCCGACGGACACTGGAGAGCGGCAGGGTGTCGTACAGCTGAGGGGAAACCCTTGGGCTGCCGCTACTAGCGGTCACTGTCATGAACGAGAGCAAGCCGGATCGAGTCAGGTTACGGCCCATCACTCAGCCTTCTGGGCAGCCATGAACAAATGTTTGCAGCTCTGATGAGCTTTCGGGTGCGATGGCGATCTCCCATGAAATGCTCCCTTGAGCGTTTACTCCCAGAATCGGCGGCCTTATGAACACCCCACCCTCGGATGTGGCTACCCCTGTGGTGAGCGACTTTTATGACCGCTTTCCCTATCCAGCAGATCCGCTTCAAGACGGCCCTCCTCCTGGATACAACTGGCGCTGGTGCCACGACAGCGTGCTCGCTGCGGTGAGAGGTGGGCTCAAAGCGCAGGATTCCAATCCGGGTTCCATTCGCATCCTTGATGCCGGGTGTGGCACAGGTGTCAGCACGGACTATCTCTGCCACCTCAATTCAGGGGCAGAGATTTTGGCCGTAGACATCAGTGCGGGAGCGCTCGATGTGGCGCGGGAGCGGCTGCGCCGTTCTGGAGGCGCTGACCAGGTCAGATCTCTTCGCCAAGAACAATGCAGCCTGTTGGATCTTCAAGAGGAAGGCCGTTTTGATTACATCAACTCCGTAGGGGTTCTGCATCACTTGCGCGACCCGTTGGCTGGATTGAAGGCGCTTGGACAGCGACTAGCCCCTCAGGGGCTTTTGCATTTGTTTCTCTATGCCGATGCAGGCCGTTGGGAGATTCATCGCACGCAGCAAGCCCTGGAGCTTTTGGATGCGGGGACAGGCGCCAACGGCTTGATGTTGGGTCGTGAGTTGTTTTCAGGCTTGCCTGAGACCAATCGGTTGCGTCGCACCCATGAACAGCGATGGGCGCTCGATACCCACGCTGATGCCAACTTTGCCGATATGTATTTGCATCCTCAGGAAACTAGTTATGACCTCGAAAGGTTGATGGCTTTGATCGAGGCATCGGGGCTCTACTTCGCTGGTTTCTCGAACCCATCTGTCTGGGACCCTGCTCGATTGCTCAAGGGTGAATTGCTATCCCGAGCACAATCTTTACCGCTTGCGGACCAATGGGCACTGGTCGAACAGCTTGACCCCGATATCAGTCATTTTGAGTTTTTTGTAAGTGCCCAACCTGTTCAGCCGTTGCTTTGGGACAACGACGAAACGCTGCTCCAAGCAAGTGGTCGACGCCAGCCATGTCTTTGGGGGTGGCCTTCCAACAGCATGTTGGGGCCAGATTTTGAACCCATCTCTATTTCAGATGAGGAATTAAACCTGCTCCGTTTGGTGGATGAAAACCCTGAAGTTCCACTCGGAATCCTTAGTGGGACAGAGAAAACAGTCCCTCTGGCGAGAGATCTCATGAGCAAAAGATTGCTTTTGCTGGAGGTTGGTCATGGAGGATCTGGCGGAAACGCGTGATAGATTCCGCGCGCTTTCTCAGGCGCTGCTTGCAGGCACCGACCTCCACTGACTTGGACGAGGCAACTGCCCCGACCGACTCCGGAATGGAGGGCTATGCCCGACTTCAGCGACGCTTGATGTTGGTCACCCTTGTTATTTCATTGTGTGCGGCTTTGTTCGCATATCTCAGATTTGACTTATTGGTGGCCCGCAGCCTGCTTGTTGGATCCTGCGCCGGTCTTCTTTACCTGCGCCTTCTAGCTCGCAGCGTGGCTCGGCTCGGTGGCGGTTCTCGTCAGGTTGGTCGATTTCAGATTGTGGTGCCGGTGCTTCTCGTCGTAGCAGCGGCAAAACTTCCACAGTTGGAATTGCTTCCTGCCTTTCTTGGATTTCTGCTTTACAAGCCAGCCTTGATTCTTCAGACCGTCATTGACGGCTGACCTCGAGCAACTTCGCTTCTGCCATGGTTCTGACTCCCCTCAATCTGCCGTTCGCCGAACTTGAGGTCGGTCAACATCTGTATTGGCAGATCGGCAACATCAACCTTCACGGTCAAGTTTTTCTCAGCTCTTGGGTTGTGATTGGAGCATTGCTTGCTCTGATCGTGATTGGTACTCGCAAGATGGAGCGTGATCCGAGTGGTGTCCAGAACTTTCTGGAATTCCTTTGGGATTATTTACGTGATCTCGCCCGTGAACAAATTGGTGAAAAGGCCTACCGAGACTGGCTTCCATTCATTGGGACCCTGTTCCTTTTCATCTTTGTCTGCAATTGGGGTGGAGCGCTAATTCCTTGGCGCTTAATCGAACTTCCCAACGGTGAGTTGGGTGCTCCAACCGCAGACATCAACACCACCGTGGCGATGGCTTTGCTGGTGTCTCTTTCCTACTTTTATGCAGGATTGAGCCGAAAGGGGTTGCGCTACTTCGAGTACTACGTGGAGCCAACCCCGATCATGCTCCCGTTCAAAATCATTGAGGACTTCACGAAGCCCCTCTCTCTTTCTTTCCGTTTGTTCGGAAATATTTTGGCCGATGAATTGGTTGTGGCAGTGCTGGCCTTCTTGGTCCCTGTACTTGTTCCACTTCCAGCCATGTTCCTTGGTCTGTTTACCAGTGCCATTCAGGCTCTGATTTTTGCAACTCTCGCCGCTAATTACATCGGTGAAGCAGTGCACGAAGAGGCCCACTAGGTCTTTTCACCCCTATCGCCGATTCTCGGCGATCTGCTAAACAATTCGCGCGCAGGTCCGGGTGGAACCGGGCCCATTCTCTCTAGAGAGGATGTCCCGGGCGCGCCCTGTCCTATTCGCGCTCATCCTGCGCACCCCAAACCGCTTTCCACTAATGAGTGATCTGACCTCCGCCGCCTCCGTTCTGGCCGCTGCTTTAGCAGTGGGTCTTGCCGCTATCGGCCCTGGTATCGGCCAAGGCACCGCAGCCGGCAAGGCTGTGGAAGGGATCGCCCGCCAGCCTGAAGCTGAAGGCAAGATCCGCGGCACCCTGTTGCTCTCCCTGGCTTTCATGGAGGCATTGACCATCTATGGCCTCGTTGTGGCACTGGTTCTCCTGTTCGCCAACCCTTTCGCAGGCTGATTGAGATTGCGGCTACAGAGAAGTCTTCCCCCTGTGGTCTTCGCTGTAGCCGCATTCCGATCGATTTGATTTACCCCAGCGCACCCTTCCATGACCTGGCTTCTGCTCGCTGAAGCAGCTGTTCCGGAGGGAGGTCTTTTTGACCTCGATGCCACCCTTCCGCTTATGGCGGTTCAGGTGGTTCTCCTTACCTTCCTGCTTAATTCCCTGTTCTTCCGGCCAGTTGGCAAGGTCGTGGAAGATCGTGAGGGTTACATCTCTACGAGTCGTGCTGATGCCAAGCAAAAGCTTGAGCAAATTAAGCGACTTGAAGCTGACCTTCAAGATCAACTCCGCGGTGCCCGACAAGCTGCCCAGTCAGCAATTGTTGAAGCTGAATCGGAAGTTGATGCTCTCTACCGCGAGGCATTAGCCGAAGCGGAAGCTGAGGCCAATCGCACTCGCGAGCAAGCCCGCAGAGAGATCGAATCTCAGCGTGATGCTGCACAAGCCAGCTTGATGAGTCAGGTCGATCAGCTCAGCTCCCAGATCATCCAACGATTGATGGCTGCCTGATGACTGTTTTCTTTCCCTTGATGGCTGCTGAGGGTGGTTTTGGAATCAACCTCAATCTGCTTGAAACCAATCTGATCAACCTGGTCATTGTGATCGGAGTTCTGTATTGGTTCCTAAAAGGATTCCTTGGCGGCATGCTTCAGCGCCGACGCGAGACCATTCTTCGTGATCTCGAAGATGCCGAGAGTCGTCTTAAGTCTGCTACTGCTGAGCTGGCTGAAGCCCAACAAGAGCTTTCAGTCGCTCAGCAAAAAGCTGACAAGATCCGAGTTGACGGCACTGCTCGTGCACAAGCCATTCGCTTAGACGGCGAAAAGCGCACGATTCAGGCCATGGCTGCTCTGAAGCAAGACGCCCTGGCTGATCTCAATGCCGAAGGTGCACGCCTGACAGAACAGCTACGACGTCAAGCAGCGTTAGCTGCTATCGATCAGGCGATGATCGAATTGCCGAATCGTCTTGACAGCAATGCGCAAGGCCGGCTTATCGATTCCTCCATTCAAAATCTGGGGGATTCCTGATGCCTCTTCTTAATTCTCTAGCCACCCCATACGCAGACGCCTTACTTCAGGTCACCGACGCCCGCAAAGAGTCGGATGAAGTCGCAGCGCAATGCAAAACGCTTCTTACTGCTTGGGAGAGTTCTGAGCCGCTTCGCGACGCGATGACCTCTCCTGTGCTTGAGCCTGATGCAAAGAAAAAAGCTTTAACAAGCCTTCTTGCTGAGCAAATCACTCCTTCGTTGATGAATTTGCTCAAGGTTTTGGCTGATCGCCAGCGCCTTCCAGCGCTTGAAGCAGTGCTCCTGCGCTACCTCGAGCTTTATCGAGAGTCTCGAAATATTGCTTTGGCGCATGTTCGCTCTGCTCAACCTTTAACTGATGAGCAGCAGGCCGCATTAACCACCAAAGTCCAGTCAATGGCTGGAACCAATGACGTCGAAATCGATCTAGAGGTTGATCCTTCGTTGATTGGTGGTTTCATCGTCAATCTCGGTTCTCAGGTGATCGATGCCAGCCTTTCTGGTCAGGTTCGACGCCTAGGTCTTGCCCTCGCTAAGGCGAGCTGAGCTAAGCCCCACCTTCATCTCGCCCTTCCACTCACCACCCGCCCCTGGGTTTTCCCGACATGGTTTCCATCAGACCCGACGAGATCAGCGCCATCCTCAAGCAGCAGATCGAGGACTATGACAAGTCCGTATCGGTCAGCAACGTCGGCTCAGTCCTGCAGGTAGGCGACGGAATCGCCCGTGTTTACGGCCTGCAACAGGTGATGGCTGGTGAGCTAGTTGAGTTCGAAGACGGTACTGAAGGGATTGCCCTCAACCTCGAAGACGACAACGTCGGCATTGTGCTGATGGGTCAGGGCATTGGTATCCAGGAAGGAAGCACTGTGCGTGCGACCGGCAAGATCGCCTCAGTTCCTGTGGGTGATGCCCTGCTCGGACGGGTTGTGAACCCTCTTGGTGAAGCCATTGATGGCAAGGGTGATCTTCCCTCTAATGAAACGCGTCTGATTGAGTCACCGGCTCCAGGAATCATTCAGCGCAAGTCTGTGCATGAGCCCATGCAGACTGGTATTACCGCGATCGACGCCATGATCCCCATTGGCCGTGGCCAGCGGGAGCTGATCATTGGTGATCGTCAAACCGGTAAGACAGCTATTTGTATTGACACGATCCTGAATCAGGCAGATCAGGATGTGGTCTGTGTCTATGTGGCAATTGGACAGAAGGCAGCTTCTGTTGCCCAGGTCACGGAAGTGCTGCGCGAGCGTGGTGCTCTGGATTACACCGTGGTAGTGGCTGCAAACGCATCGGATCCTGCTGCTCTTCAGTACCTGGCTCCTTACACCGGAGCGTCGATTGCTGAGTACTTCATGTACAAAGGCAAGGCCACCTTGGTCATCTATGACGATCTGACCAAGCAGGCTCAGGCTTACCGCCAGATGTCTCTGCTCCTGCGTCGCCCACCCGGTCGTGAGGCTTATCCCGGTGACGTGTTCTATTGCCACAGTCGTTTGCTTGAGCGTGCTGCCAAGCTTTCCGATGCCATGGGTAAAGGTTCGATGACCGCCCTGCCGATCATTGAGACTCAGGCCGGTGACGTTTCTGCTTACATTCCTACAAACGTGATTTCGATCACGGATGGTCAGGTCTTCCTCAGTTCTGACCTGTTCAACTCCGGCCTACGTCCTGCGATCAACGTGGGTATCTCTGTGAGCCGTGTTGGGGGCGCAGCCCAGACCAAGGCGATTAAGAAGATTGCTGGAACCCTGAAGCTGGAATTGGCGCAGTTTGACGAACTGGCTGCTTTCTCACAGTTTGCTTCTGATCTTGATGCAGCGACACAGCAGCAGCTCAGCAGGGGCAAGCGTCTTCGTGAGCTGCTCAAGCAGTCTCAGTTCAGCCCTCTGATTTTGGCTGAGCAGGTGGCGATCGTTTATGCAGGCGTTAAAGGCCTGATCGACGATGTGCCCGTTGAAGAAGTTGTTCAGTTCTCACGCGAATTGCGCGAGTATCTCAAGAGCAATAAGCCTGAGTTCATCAGCAAAATCCAAACAGAGAAGGTCTTGAGCCCTGAAGCTGAGACCACTCTGAAAGAGGCGATTGCTGAAGTTGTGTCCACCATGATGGCCTCCGCCAACTGAGGGCTTAAGCCATGGCAAATCTAAAAGCGATCCGTGACCGAATTAAATCGGTCAAGAACACCCGCAAGATCACAGAGGCCATGCGCCTCGTGGCTGCGGCCAAAGTTCGTCGAGCCCAAGAACAAGTCTTGCGAAGTCGTCCGTTTGCGGATCGACTCGCGCGCTTACTAGAGAATCTTCAAGCGCGTATGCGCTTTGAAGATGCTGATGCTCCTCTGCTCGAGCAGCGCCCTGTTGAAACCATCACCTTGATGGCCGTCACTGGCGATCGTGGTCTTTGTGGTGGCTACAACTCCAATATCATCAGACGCACTGAGAAACGTTTCGCTGAGCTTCAACGCCAGGGTTACAAAGTCACTCTTGTGTTGATTGGTCGCAAAGCGATTAGTTATTTCACCAATCGTAGTTATCCCATTCAAGCTACTTTCACGGGCTTGGAGCAAGTACCTACGGCAGACGAAGCTGGTTCAATCGCTAGCGAAATCTTTGCTGAGTTTCTTTCTGAAACATCAGATCGTGTTGAGATCGTTTACACCAAGTTTATTAATTTGGTGAGCTGTAAGCCCGTCGTTCAGACGCTTTTGCCTCTTGATCCCCAAGGGATTGCTGAGGCAGAGGATGAAATCTTCCGTCTCACAACCAAAGAAGGTCGTCTGACTGTTGAGACAGGAGATGCTCCTGCTAATTCTCAACCTGCTCTGCCCTCAGACATCGTCTTTGAGCAAAGTCCTGATCAGCTTTTGAATGCGTTGTTGCCTCTGTATTTACAGAATCAACTTTTGCGTTCGTTGCAGGAATCGGCAGCGTCTGAGCTGGCCAGTCGTATGACTGCAATGAATAATGCCAGTGATAATGCCAAGGAATTGGCAAAAACGCTCACTCTTGATTACAACAAGGCGCGTCAGGCAGCGATTACCCAGGAAATTCTGGAAGTTGTTGGTGGCTCGGCGGCTGCAGGGGGCTAGCTCCCTTGTGATCATTAAAAAAGCCGGTCCTGTGGGCCGGCTTTTTTAATGGAGTGATGACTTTCACTCTTCACCAGCTTTTCCCAACGGTTGTGGCGACAACCAAGCTGGTCATCGATCCACTGGATCTTGCTGGACATTTGCAGACGCTGCTGGCTCTTAGGGGTGGGGCTGTTGGCAATCCCAGTGAGGGATGCGCTTGGACTGGGGATATCAACGGTGTTTGGCAGTTGCATCACCAAGCCGAATTTGCTCCATTGGTTCACAAGGTGTCAGAGCAGGCCACGGGTTACCTTGAGTCCGTTGGCTTTGATCGCAGCCAAGTGGCTTTGCATCTCCAGCGCTGCTGGCCTGTGCTAAGCGATTGGGATCAGCTCGTTGGCCGCCATCACCACCCCAATGCCCATCTCAGTGCGGTGCTCTATCTCACCGGAGATGGTTCAGGGGAGGAGGGTGTGCTTCGCGTGCATGCCCCTCATCAAAGCAATGAGCTCGTTCCAGGACTCGTCGCTGGCCATGGCGGGCCAATTGCTTCTGATCACCCTTTGAATTCTGAACGGTGGGATTTGGCTCCTGAGGTTGGCTTACTCGTGCTGTTTCCTTCCAGGCTTGATCACAGCGTGTTGGCGAATGGCGATCCTGAATCGCTTCGCTGCTCGATCAGTTTCGATTTTGTGATCACAGCTCCCGAGCATGGGAATCCACCGGAATACCTAGCGCCCCATCCCTCGCAATGGAATCCCTGCTCCGATCTGTCGTCATAAGGCCTGTTGCCCTGAGAAGATGAATGACCAAGGCTTCTCTTTCAGGATGAGCGATCTCGCCAGTGCTGCTGTCACATACAACGTCAGCATCGAAGTGGATGCTGTTGAACACAGCTTTCCCTGTCGTTCTGATCAAACCGTGTTGGCGGCTGCGGAAGAAGCCGGGGTGATGCTTCCCAGTTCTTGCTGTTCAGGTGTTTGCACCACCTGTGCAGCCCGCCTCAAAAGTGGATCTGTGGAGCAATCTGATGCAATGGGGGTAAGAGAAGACCTACGCGCTGATGGTTTTACGTTGCTGTGCGTTGCGCTTCCTTGTTCCGATCTTCAGCTACTAGCGGGTCAAGAGGATGCGCTCTATGAGGCTCAGTTTGGTCAGTACCAAAAATGAGGTTGACGTCGAAAACGTTGCAATTGCCTTGGCCGAAAGATCTAAAGGCGTCTGATTTACGTGGTTGGTTAAAGGATCAATTGCGCATTCATGGTGCCCCCCTGCGTTGGGCGATTACTGCTGTCCATCATTCCGAGCAAGATCACGGGGCTGTCTTGCAGGTTGAAGCGGTGTGGATCGAGTGAGTGAGGGGCTGGCTTTGGGATCTCCCCTGCCCACGTTGATGGTGGTCCCAACGGGTATTGGTTGTGCGATCGGCGGGTATGCCGGCGATGCCCTTCCGAGTGCCAGGCTTTTGGCTGCGGCCTCCGGGTGTTTGATCACCCATCCCAATGTGATGAATGGGGCTTCTTTGTATTGGAAAGACCAGCGCATTCACTATGTGGAGGGGTATGGTCTCGACCGCTTTGCCGCAGGCGATTGGGCGCTGCGATCTGTTCGTCAGCAGCGGATTGGTTTGCTTTTGGATGCCGGTATTGAGCCGGAACTGCGTCACCGCCACCTACAGGTGGCCGATGGTTGTAGGGCAACGCTGGGCCTTGAAATCGGCCCTGTGGTGACTAGCGATGAGCCCTTAGGCGTTCATTTGGGCTTGGGCCACAGTGGAGCGAGTTGGGGCACTCTTGAGCGCCCCGATTCCTTATTGAGGGCGGGTGAACGCTTAAAAGCCAGCGGTGCAACGGCGATTGCGGTGGTTGCTCGCTTCCCCGACGACCAGGGCAGTGAGGCTTTGCAGGCCTATCGCCATGGCAGTGGTGTGGACGCCTTGGCGGGAGCCGAAGCCGTGATCAGCCATCTACTCGTGCGCCACCTGCAGATTCCCTGCGCCCATGCACCGGCTTTATCGGTGTTGCCGCTGGATCCGCAGCTGGATCCTCGTGCTGCAGGGGAGGAGTTGGGTTACACCTTTTTGGCGTGCGTGTTGGTGGGTTTAAATCAGGCACCAGCGTTGGTTCAGAGTTCAGCCGCCAAAGCAAGTGATCTTTTGGCTGATGATTTGGGAGTGTTGGTTGTCCCAGAGGGCTCTTTGGGAGGAGAAGCCGCGTTGGCTTGCCTGGAGCGCAGGGTTCCTGTGATCAGTGTTGCCAATCCGTCCGTCCTGGAGGTCACATCAACAGCCCTTGGTGTGGGCTCGGAGGTGTTGCATGCAGGCTCTTATGCCGAGGCGGCTGGATTGGTGCTGGCCTTACGCGAAGGTGTTGCTTTATCTGCATTGATGCGACCCTTATCTGCCTTGAAGGAGCTGGAGTAATGGCAAGCGCTGCTGGTTTTGGATCATCAAAAAGCAGTGAACCATGCCCTTGCTTGAGTGGAATGAACTACGAAAGCTGTTGCGAACCTCTGCATCGCGGGAGGCAATGGGCGATCACTGCTGAACAGTTGATGCGTTCGCGCTATTCGGCTTTTGCTCTTGCTGAAGTGGATTATTTAATCGCAACGCATCCGGATTCATTGACACCTTTGCTGCTACGCCGCAAAGAGTTACGTAAGAATTGCCGCGAGGTGCGTTGGTTGGGACTGAAGATCAAGGCCGTGGAGGCTGGCGGTGTGGAAGATCTTGAAGGCACGGTGACGTTCGAGGCGACATTTGGAGCGGGTGGCCAACGCAATGTGATGACTGAAACATCATTGTTTCAACGAAGGGATGGGAGCCTGAAAAAGAACTGGCTTTATATCAAGCCGCTATGACTCAATAACCCCTGAGTGGTGCAACAGAAGGGATAATTAACAATGGTTTTTAATGCTTCCATGCATGTTTTATGAAAGGAGAAATTATTCTCTCCAAAAAAAGTACAACGCCTTTATCTAATGCAAATTCAAAATATGATCCTGTCGAGAATCAAAGAAGTCTCTTCAGTTGTTAACGGGTGATTGCTGAATCGTTGCCGATAAATACTCCTGTGGCGTCGAAGAATATAGGGGTGTTCTGAAATCAATTCCCATCGCCCCTTAACGGATTACTAAAACTTCTTGTACGTGAAAGTCTGTACTTGCGAGCTAGTGACAGCATTATTTGCAAAAAAAAGAGCTGGCCACTGACCAGCTCTTCTTAAAACTTGAATTATTGAATTAATTCAATAATTCAACCGAGACCGATTTGGGAAAGAATTCCTTGTCCCGTTAGGAGTTCTGTGCCGAGGCCGATCACGAAGCCCATCATGGCCAGTCTTCCGTTCCACTGCTCTGCAAATGACGAAAAACCGAATTTGGAGTCGTTCATGGATCGTTAAGAAAGTTGAACAGACTGTAACAGACTGTTGCGTGTTTTAGCTGCTTGGCGCAAAGGTTCCCGTTTTGCGGCTGATTCGAGCTAGTGACGGGTCTGTCGAGGCGCTTCTGGCCACATGCCAGCGCCAAGCAGTGGCCTTTCAAGCAGTGCTTTTCTCGTCTGCTGACAAGTGCTGCGCAGTGAAGAGGAGCTCGATGGACATGTTCGGATTGCCTTTGTGGCTGGCCGTGCCCTTTTTTTCTGCTTTCGCAACTATTTAATTGCCTGTTTTTTGTTTGGAAGGGTTATGAGTCTTTATTTAGGATTGCCAATCATGAATTCACCGACGGAGCATTCGCTCTTGCCTGATATTCCGGAAACCTGTTCGAATAATTCACTGCTTCCAAAGCTAAGCCCGCACGGTGCGAGCCCCAGCGCTGTGGCAACAAGATAAAGTTGTTGATAAATTGATCCTGCATCTTTTAGGATCAGGGCATAGGCAAGCCCGGTTTCTGAATGAAGGCTTGCATTCCTTGCGTAGCGCGTAGCCATTACGATCAAGACATCAGGCTGCTGGCCTTGGCTAGGTGATACAGAAGCCGCCTGAGGGGCTCGACATGTTGTATTCACTGCCATCTCGAGCATGCTTTGGCATGGTTTGTTGAGATCACTCATCTTCCCAAGAGTGTGATCAAAAGAGTCGTAATGATAAAAGCCAGGGCTAATGCCGATGCACTGTTTAATGCATAGATAAAGCTCGATGGAATGGAGGCCTCCAGCACTTGCAGTAGGCCTCAGTAAGCCTTCGTAAGATCGAGGTAATCCTGGGTCGCAGGTGATCTCTTCTCGGGTATGCATGGAATACCAGAGTAGGCTCCCTAATGCTTTGGCGGTGATAGGCATGGAGCTGTAGGCGCGAATGGTTTGCCTTGCCTGAATGATTTGATAGAAATTTGAAATCTGATTGTTGATCGATGGTTTTGGTAGGGACACTTTGCTCAGAATGATTCTTTGATGCTTAGCTGGCGGGGTTTTCTTGTCGATTGTTTTCGGCAATAACTCTTCTTTGCATCGATCAATAAAATGGCCACGCGTGTGCTGATGGAAGCTCAGGTCTTGCCTGTTCCAACCGGCTGTGATGGCCTCTTGGTCGATCTCTACGTTGTTACTGGTGTTGCAGATTCCAACCACGCCAGATGATAGTAAGAATGCAATAACATCTCGATGTTGAATGCGTAATTCTTCGGGTAGGAAGGTCCTGATGTCTTCCGTTGTGCAAGGCGATACGAGCTTCTGGATCAGTGGGTAAAGCCGATGATCTTGCAGGCGTAATGTTGTGGGAGATAAGGGTGTTGTGATATCTAGGCCTTCTATGCAGGGCTGAATGCTTATAAACTTTGAGAGTTTGAATTCTTTTTCAGTTTCTGGATAGGGATGCTGTTCGAGTCCGGGATGGATCGGTAGGAGGCGCATGGCAATGCCATTGCATCCATCGATTTCGTGAATCAGTAAGCCGTTCTTGTAGAGCATCTTGAGTTGGGGCTCAAGAGCTAAATGCGGAGCTGTAGATTCTATTTTTTCTGGTATGGCTAAATATTGATTGCTTTCGATTCCAGCTTGAGATAGCTCTTTGAGAATTTTTTTTAGTGATTCTTTTACGCCTTTGAAGCGCAATGTCTGTCGATTGGGATTTGCTCGTGTGGCATAAGGGGTTGTGACAACCATGTCGTTGCCATCTGCGCTGATGTCTACCCCTTCACGAAATAAGTATCTAGGCATGTCTGTGACCTTTTGACCTTGACTGGAAGCCTTCTGTTGGATGTTATCCGTTGGTAATTATGCATTAAAAGTTATCTGTCGGAAGCTATCTAATTGTGTGCTATATCTGCGCTCGATTTGCGCTATTTTTTGCGTCTTGAAGGTCGTTTTTGTCCAGAAAAAAAGCAGATCTTGATTAGCGCAAGCAGGCCATGGGATGACGAGGTGGCACATCGAGTGCTTTGGCGACACCTGGATGGCAAACAGAGCCCTGCACCGTATTGAGACCAGAAAGCAATTCAGGCCGTTCTGTCACCGCCTCCTCCAAGCCGCGCCCTGCGATGCCAACGATGTAAGGCAAGGTCACGCTCACGAGGGCTTCGGTGGAGGTGAACGGCACGGCGCCGGGCATGTTGCCTACGGCGTAATGCTGAACACCGTGGATGGTCACGGTGGGGTTTGTATGCGTTGTCTCGCGGCTTGTGGCGATGCAGCCTCCTTGATCGATGGCCACATCAACGATTGCTGAGCCTGGTTTCATCCCTTTCACCATCTCTTCATCCACCAGCGTTGGTGCCCTGCCTCCAGGCGTCAAAACGGCTCCAATCAGAAGATCAGCAGTGGGGATCAGTCTCTCGAGGAGCCCGCGGCTGCTCACAATGCTCATCAGGCGTCCGCTCCGATAGGCCTCCAGGCTGCGCAACCGTTCGGGAGAGCGATCTAGAAGCATCACTTCGGCATCCATGGCAGCCGCCAGACGTGCCGCGTTCCAACCCACGGTGCCTGCACCAAGAACCACCACGCGGGCTGGTTGCACACCAGTGCAACCTCCGATCAGTACCCCTCGGCCTCCTTGCGGGCGCTCGAGCAATCGAGCCCCTACTTGTGCGGCAAGCCTGCCAGCGATTTCGCTCATCGGCGCCAGCAGTGGCAGGGTTCCGTTTTCTAGTTGCACTGTTTCGTAGGCAACGCCCGTGGTGCCAGCGGCAAGAAGGGCCTCGCCCACCTCTGGGTATGCCGCTAGGTGCAGGTATGTGAACAGCACCATGTCATTCCGTAAAAAGCGGAATTCTTCAGGCTGCGGTTCTTTCACCTTTACGACCAAGTGAGCGCCCCAAGCTTGTTCTTGGTCCACGATCTGTGCGCCTGCAGCCGCGAAGGCCTCATCATCAATTCCTGCGCCGGAACCGGCACCGCTCTGGATCCGCACCTCCAGTCCGTGGGTCACGAGCTCTTTGACAGCATCGGGTGTGAGCGCGACGCGTTGCTCATCAACCTTGATTTCTTTTGGGACTCCGATGGTGGCCATCGGAGCCGTCAGTACGGATTGGGCCATGGCTGCCGAAGACGATTCTTCAATCTGACCCTGCTTGGCCGGATTGGCCACTGGTCTAAGTGTCTTGAAATCAGCGGGCGGCGATTGGGAGCCTCCAACCAGTCCCAAAGGCCTGTCGGCTCACTTTCAAGACTGGAGGAGCTTGGCGGCGTTTAAATTCCGCGCGTCGAAAGAGTTTCTCAATCCGTTTCACGTCAGCCGGATCATGTCCAGCTGCGATCAATTGAGCGCCTGAACTGTGCTTTTCGATCAGATCATTCAGAAGTGGATCGAGTGTTGCGTAGTCGGGAAGCGAGTCACTGTCTTGTTGGTCAGGACGTAGCTCCGCGCTAGGCGGCTTGTTCAGGATCTCCGGTCCGATCAAGTCGCTGTGCTCTGGAAGGCCAAGCTCTTTGCGACACCCCATGGCATCAGGGCTGTCTAACCAGCGGCAGAGGGAAAACACCGTTGACTTATAGAGATCACCGATCACTGCCAGCCCGCCATTCATGTCGCCGTAAAGGGTGCAGTACCCCACGGCAAGTTCTGATTTGTTGCCCGTCGCAAGCAAGAGCTGCCCTTGTTGATTGGCAACGGCCATGAGCAAGGTGCCTCGAATGCGCGATTGCAGATTTTCCGCCGTAATGCCCGATGGGGCTTGATCCAGTGCTGGGGTGAGGCTTGCTTCAAAGCCCTGCATCAAGCCTTGAATCGGCACTGTTTTAGTGGAAGCCCCCAGACGGTTTGCAAGCGCTTCTGCATCATCAATGGACCCATCAGAGCTCCAAGGAGAGGGCATCAGCATTGCCTGCACGCGATCTGATCCGAGTGCCGCTGCCGCAATCACAGCCACAAGCGCTGAGTCGATGCCGCCACTAAGACCGAGCAGGGCGCGTTGAAAACCGCATTTATCGGCGTAGTCATGTACGCCCAGCACAAGGGCCTTGAACAGTTGCTCGAGATCTGCGCTTTCCGAGGGGTATGTCGTACCTGTGGTTGTTTCAGAACTGGGATTGCTGCTGTCCCAGCAATCGATGGCTTCACGGCAGGCCGGAAGTTGCAATTCCACCTCACCGGTAGCTGCCATCACGAAACTGCCGCCATCGAACACCAACTCGTCATTGCCGCCCACCTGGTTCACATAAATCACTGGGCAATGAAGACGTTTGGCGGCGCGGGCGGCGAGCTGATGCCGGATCGATGCTTTGGTTCTGCCGAAAGGGGACGCGGAGAGGTTCAGCAACATATCCACTTGCTCTGGGATGAGGTTGGCGATTGGATCCGGTCCCACCAGGCGTTGTGTTTGAAGCGCGTCCTCAACCCAGAGGTCTTCGCAGATGGTGATCCCTAGGCGCCAATGCTGTCCTTCGGCTTGAAAGCTCAGAACACTGGGTTGGTTGGCAGGCCTGAAATACCGCGATTCATCAAAGACGTCATAGGTGGGGAGGAGTTGTTTGCGGGCTACAACACGCCAACCGTTTGCCTCCACCAGGGCTACCGCATTGAAGAGTCGTGGATGCTGCTGGTCTGGAGCAGGTTCCACAACCCCTACCAGCAGGGCCGTTTGCGGCAGGGCATGGCTGAGTCCCTGTTGCAGCTGATTGAGGGCCTCGCTTTGCTGCTGAAGATGCTCAGGACTTAACAGCAGGTCTCGAGGTGGGTAGCCCCAAAGGGAAAGTTCTGGGCTCACCACTAACGCGGGGGAAGTGCCCTGCGCCTGCTGGCTGATTTTGAGACAAGCCTCTAGTAGCCGTTTGGCGTTCCCGGACAGATCGCCCACCAGAGGATTGGTCTGGGCCAGGGCGATGCGCATGGCAGTTCAGGAGGGAGCGTCTTGGAGTCCATAAAGATTGTGCTGCAAAAGGAGGGGCCAGAGCGGTTTTGGGATTTGATCCGCCTTACTCGTCTTGCGAATGCTTGAGCTGGCTGTTTCAGGAATCTCCAAGGGCAGCACAGTGATCTGTGCACCGAGGTGGCGGAGTCCTTCGAGGTGTTCGGGCTCCAGCGGCCAACCCTTTCGCGGCACGACTCCCAGCCGGCAGCGCTTGAGCCAAAGCTCGCTTTGCTTCCAATGGGGGATCTGAGCAGCCAGATCACTGCCCACAACAAAGCAGAGCTCGTGATGGGGCCACAGACGTGCTGCTCGTTCAACCGTGGTGATGGTGTATGGGCTACTGAGTGTTTGGTCGATGCTCAACCGTGGATTGTCGATGGCCATGACCAAGGCCTGGAGCAGCTCGCTGCGGAGCTCTAGGCAGGCATCGTGGCGTTTCATTGGGTTGTCGCTAGCCCAGGTTGCGACACGTTGAAAGTGATCTAAAAGGCCCTCGAGGAGACCCTGATGCCCGAGCGTTGGTGGATCAGCGCTGGTGCCAAGCAGGGCGATGGTTGCGGTCATGGCAGGAGCCCGTCGCGCCGGGGCCGACTTGATGGCTGTGGCCAATCTGCAATCAGGCGTTGCATGTTGGTATCGCTGCGAATAAGGCGTCGCATGAGGGTTGTCGGTGCTGGATTGCCCCGCCGCCCTCGACCGCGTTGATCGACCAGCCAGCGTGCTGTGAGCCGGCCAGTCCTGCGCGTTGTGTGCACAGCGAGAGCCGCCTGGGCTAAGGCGACGGGCGCAGCTGGACCGAGGCTTAATCCCCCGGAAAAAGGGGCAGCGATGAGCAACAGCTGTCGAAGACCCGAGAGCGCCAGCTGAAGTCCCAGTTGGACGCCTCCCAACATGGCGTTATGCCCCGAGAGCCGTTGCATCAGCCGTCGTGCTGCTGGTCCTCCCATCGGCAGGTCATAGAGCTTGCAAAGCTGCACCACCAGGGCGGTATCGCAGGCCATACCTCCGGCTAGATCGAGTAACACCAGAGGATTGGCTGCAACCCCTGTGGCCTTGAGCGCTGCGTAGCGGCCGATCAGGCTTTGCGCATCATGTCGTCGGCGCTCCAGTCGACCGAGTTCCAGTTGTTGTTGGAGCCGTTCTGCTTGACGGAGCGCATTCAAGGCCAAGAGGGCTTGGCCTTGCTCTTGCAGCAGATGGATCACAGCAGTGCATAGCGGGTTCACGACCGCTGGTTGGCGCTCGCTGCGAACCCTGCCGTCGGACTGTTGGCAGGCTTTGCGAGGGGCTGCTGAAACGGAAATCGGTTGAGGGATTTTCGCGCGATGGTTGCGATAGCAACGCTCCTGGATCCTTTGGCTGATGCTTTGCAGGAGGCACTCGAGTTGTTCTGGGGGACAACAATCACTGCGGTTCAGCACCGGAAGGACCGGTTTTCCACTGCTCATCAAGGTCTCCAAGGCATCGAGCTCAACCCTGCTGATGTCGGCATCCAACACAAGCAGCACAAGATCGGACTGCAGGGCTACCCGCGCTGCCAGTCGCGCACGCGCCGCTGCTGCAACCTCATCGATTCCTGGCGTGTCGACGAGTTCGACCGTGTTGAGACCAGGAATGGAGATCGTCCAAGGCAAAGCTTGTTGCTGTCTGGTGCAGCCGTGAGCTACGTCAGTGGCCAGGAGTTCTTGGCCGATCAGGGCATTGACGAGGCTTGATTTCCCCACTCCCACGCGGCCGAAGACCGCGACGCGCAGGTTGCGATTCGACAGGCGGTCCAATTGCAGGTCCAAGCTCCTGAGCGAGCCCGCCAACACGGTTTGTTCTCGGCGATTGAGCTGGAGCTGAGATCTCCAGGTTTGTAGCAGTGAGAGGCACCGCTCCGTAGTGGATGGAGGCGAGGACGTCGTCATGACGCCCCATTGGCTCCTGCTGACTTGCGCCACCAGCCAGCGAGCACGGCCAGAACTGCATCAGGGCCAATGACGCCAACAAACCCTCCGAATTCATCCACCACAACTCTGACCCCGCTGTTATCGCGACGGAAGGCTGTTAGTAATCGATCGGCGCGAATCATTTCAGGCACAAATTCGACGGGTTCGCTCAGATCTGCTGGGGTGAGTTGACCTTGGTTTTGGACGAGTGCCGCCAACAATCGATCGCGACTGGCGACACCTAAAACCTTGTCCACCGCATCACCTAAGACCACCCACCATTGGGCTTCGTTTTCGAGTAGGGCAGACCTTAGCTGCAGCAATGTGCTTGCACCGTCCAGGCTCGGAGCAGCAACCCTTGGTGTCATCAAATCCCTCGCGGTGAGGTCGTTGAGCTGGAACACCTTGGCGATCATCGCCGCCTCATCCGCTTCGATTTGGCCGGTTTGGGATCCCATCCGGGCCAGCAGTCGAATCTCCTCTTCGTCGGTATTGAGTTCACTTTCCTGAGTAATGGCCGGCAGCAGTCTCTCCAGCAGAAGAACGAGCGGACGCATCAGAACGCCAAGCAGGTGCAAAACCGGTGCACTAGCGAGGGAGACAGGCAGCGCCAGTCGGGTGCCGATCGCCTTGGGGAGAATTTCTCCTAAAAGAATCACCAGCACGGTGAGACCGATGGAGAAGAGAGGGAGAGCCACCGCGCTGATCCCCATATCTTCGAACAGCCAAGCGGCGTATCCACCGAGCATCAAACTGCCGAAAATATTGAAGCCGTTGTTGGCAATCACCAGCACCGACAGGGTTCGGCCGAGTCGCTGACGGAGCTGGGCTAAGCGCCGAGCACCGGCAACAGGTTTGGATCGACCCGCGAGTTCGACAACGCGAACAGGGTTGACGGAGAGCAGAGCCGCCTCGACGCCAGAACACAAGGCGGATCCGGTGAGGACCACGACCACCAGCAGAATCAGGATCAGCAGGTCGTGAGTCATGCCTGGATGCTTTGCCTGCCATCCTGACGTCTATCTGGTGCCCTGTCTCCGTCGTGGTTCATAGTTCTCTCCCTATTGATGCTCAGGGTTACGCCGAGCGCCGTCAGCGCTTCATGGCCCATCTTGGCGGCGCGGCTGCTGTGATTCCAGCGGCAACTCTGGTTACACACCATGCCGACTGTGAGTGGCCCTTTCGTCAGAACAGCGACTTTTGGTATCTCACCGGATTTGATGAGCCGGATGCCGTCGCCCTGTTTTTGCCGCATCGGCCTGAAGGCGAGCGCTATGTGTTGTTTGTGAATCCTCGAGAGCCAGGGGCCGAGGTGTGGACAGGACGGCGTTGGGGCACCGAGGGTGCGGTGGATCAGTTCGGCGCTGATGTGGCTCACCCGCGCTCTGAGTTGGCCACCCATCTGCGTGGGTACCTGAAAGATGCTGAGGGCATCGCCTTCCGTACCGGACATCACCCGGCGGTGGAGTCCGTGGTGCTCGAGGTTTGGGCTGAACAATTGGATCGCGCCTCGCGACGGGGAGCCGCGGCTCTTGGGCTGGTTGCGCCCTGCCCTGTCTTGCATGAACTGCGCTTGCGCAAAGATCCAGCGGAGCTCGATCGGATGCGTGAAGCGTGCCGCATCTCAGCGGAGGCTCATGAGTTGGCGCGTGCAGCAGTAAAGCCTGGGATGAGCGAGCGACAGGTACAAGCCCTGATCGAGTTTCACTTCCTTGATCAAGGGGCCAGGGGCCCTGCCTATGGCTCAATCGTTGCAGGAGGAGATAACGCTTGCGTCCTGCATTACATCGACAATCAAGATCTGCTCAAAGACGGTGATCTGTTGCTGATTGACGCCGGCTGCTCAATCGGTGACTACTACAACGGAGATATCACCCGCACCTTTCCCGTGAATGGTCGTTTCAGCGGTGAACAGCGAGCTCTCTATGAACTTGTTCTGAGCGCTCAGGAATCGGCTATTGCCACCGTTAGGCCTGGAGGAACCGCGGAAGAGGTGCACCAGACCGCTTTGCGCCAGCTTGTCGATGGTTTGCTGGATCTAGGCCTTTTGGCTGGAGAGGCAGACGGGATCATCGAGCAGGGTGCCTACCGCCATCTGTATATGCACCGCACTGGGCACTGGCTTGGTTTGGATGTGCACGACGTTGGTGCCTACAGGCTTGGTGAGCATCATGTGGAGCTTGATCCAGGCATGGTGCTCACAGTGGAGCCTGGTCTCTATGTCAGTGACCGGCTACCGGTCCCGGATGGTCAGCCTGAAATCGACGAACGCTGGAAAGGGATCGGCATTCGCATTGAAGATGATGTTGCCGTTCTCAAGGATGGCTACGAGGTTTTAACGGCTACGGCTTTGAAAGACATTGCTTCGATGGAGCGCTGATGACGTTTAGCTCACCACTTGCAGTGAGATCCAGACCAAACCAACGGATAAGAGCATCAGGCCATCGAGTTCGCTGACCCTGCCGCTCAGAGGGCGGACCAGGATCAGTGTGAGAACTAGCAATACGGATTCCATCGGATTGAGCCCAAGGATCACGTTGGTGTTTGTCAGTTCTCCAATGAAGAGCACCGCTGGAACGGTGAGGCAAAGAGTGGATAAGGACGATCCGTAGAGCGTATTGAGAGACCGTTGCACCTCTCCTCGATTCGCAGCTTGGAATGCATTGAGAGCTTCCGGAGCCACGACGAGAAGGCCCACCAACACACCACCCAGGGAGCTGGGGAGCCCGAGGTCGGTGATACCCACTTCGATCAAGTTCCCCATGGATTCAGCGATCAGGACCAAGACCAAGAGGCCAATCGCCATGAGAAGACCGCTACGAAGCGCCGAGTCGTTGTCGCCGTCTGCTGCCTCCTGCAGCCCATTGGTTGCTTCGGTTTCCTGCAACTCCAGTTGCCTGGGGGCTTCAAGAAACAGATTGCGATAGGAGCCGGTTTGGAAGCGCAGGAAAGCTGCATAGAGCCCAATGGCCACAACGGTGAGAAGCCAGTTGATCGGAAGGGAAAAGTTGGCTTCCGAGCTATCAGAGCTGAAATTAGGGAGCACCAACACAAGCACGCTCATCGTCGTGATCAAGTTGATGTAGGTGGAAGCACCGCTCTGGTTGACGGTGGCCATGTCTTCTGGCCGGAAGGGTTCCGTGAACCCAGATGTTTGAAAGCGTGACGCCAAGATCAAGGTGATTCCTTTCACCCCGGTGAGAACAATCATCAACACCGAGAACATCGAATCCCTTGCCAAGGTGGGATTGCTCTCGCCGCTCAACATGGTGCTGGTGACCAGAGCCAGCTCAATCAGGATCACGGAGCCTGTCAGCACAAGCGTGCCAATCGGCTCACCGAGCATTTCGGCGAGATGATCGGCTTGGCTGGCAATGCGCCTCGCCAGCAGCAAAATCAAAAGACTGAGTCCTCCTAATCCCCCCAAGACGAGCGTTGCCGACTGCAGCAAGAGCCAATCCAGAAGATGGGTGGTTTGGAGGCCGATTAGGACGACCGCTCCAAGAAGCACGGGCCACTCTTTGCGCATCAATCTTGATTGGGATCCCAGTTGAGTGCCGCCTGGGTCGTGGGGAAGATCACCTCTGCTCCCGCAGCTCGTAGGTTCTCTTCGTAATGCGCTCGCGCCTCAGATTGCCCTGGGCTTTGGAGGTGGGGAGGAACAACAGCCAAGCTCATCCAACGCTGCTGAGGGACCTGCTCCTGGGCGCGCATCACGGTGTGGACGTCGGCGACGGTGTCCCCGAGATAGGCAATGAGTGGTGCGTCGGAACCGAGGCTGCAATCCAAAAGGGTGCTTGCCAACCTGATGAGCCCTTCGGGATCTGGTTTGTCTGGTGCATCTCCCATTGCAATTAGGGGAGGGTTCTGCAAACCGAGACGCTGCTCGAGAAGAAAGCGCGCGGACGGTGGCTCTGCACCGCTCACAAACCCCCAACGGATGTCCCGATTCGTTAGTGCTGCAAAAAAGTTTGGATCGACGAGGAGGGGTTCATCGCAGATGAAACCATCCCAAGTGAAGGGATCTCCCTCTGGATCAGATCCAAAGTAAAAACGGCTGAACACCTCGATCAGATCAGCGCGACTTGGCAGTGCATCTGAATGGGAAGAAGGCGTGTTTGAGCGATGGGTCAGTGCGTGCCGACGGAGCAGTTCGAGGCTCGCGTCCCAGTCATTGTTCCAGCGTCCTTCTCCTTTCAGTGCGTCAACCGTCTCGTGACCAGGCTCCCACCCGCAGTAGTGATGCACGGTGGCCTGGAGAGCACGGCGATAACTGCCTGCTACATCCCGAATGACGCCATCAATGTCGAAAAGCAGGATTGCTTGTGGCTTTGATCCTGAGGATTGCAGGGGGATTTGGCGTCAACAACTGGTAAGTTAGTTCTTTGTCCTTCATCCTTGAGCCCTGACACCATGACGGTTTCCGAAGGCGCTGCCGTCGACCAGGAGGTCGCAACAGAGGCAGCAGCAGCTGATGCAGCACCCCAGGCCGACGCAACACCCGCGGGTGATGCCGCTCCCCAGGGTGAAGATGCAACGCCAAAGGGTGAAGTTTCCGAGCAGCAGCAAGAGCCGAAAGAGGGCCGTCCAGTGATGCGCGGTGGCAGTGCAGCACTTGCTTCTGCCACCATTGATGCTGATGGAGTTCCCTCTGGCTACACCCCAAAAGCCGATGAAGGACGCTTCTTGTTGAAGATCCTCTGGCTTCCCGATAACGTTGCTTTGGCCGTTGATCAGATTGTTGGCGGTGGCCCCAGCCCGCTGACGGCTTATTTCTTCTGGCCTCGTGAAGATGCTTGGGAGACTCTCAAGAGTGAGTTGGAAGCAAAAAGCTGGATCACAGATAATGAGCGTGTTGAAGTTTTGAATAAAGCCACCGAAGTTATCAACTACTGGCAAGAAGAAGGCAAAGGCAAGAGCCTTGACGAAGCGAAGCTCAAGTTTCCTGACGTTACGTTCTGCGGTACCGCCTGATCCAACGATTGTTTTCGTTGTTCCGTGATCCAGGTTTTAGCCTTAGCCCCGCGCCCCGTTTCGACGGGGCTTTTTAATGCTGTTTTTGATGTTGCATATTGCAAAAACAGCTTCGAAAGTAAAACCTAATTCACAAAAAAAGCACCCTTAAAGGGGTGCTTTTATGAAATCGATCGTTGTTTTCTACAACTTAAGTTGGTTGGCTCGCTTGGGCACGCGCCCTAGCCCGTTCGAAAAGTTGCTGGGCTTTTACTTTTTCAGGAGAGGAAGGCTGGCCATCTAACTTCGTGACGGCAGTGCGTGCAGCTGAAAGATCGCTTTCAGCTGATGTGGAATCAATGTTGACGCCGAGTTCAGCTGAATTCACCAGAACGGTGACGTCATCGGATTCGATCTCTGCGAAGCCACCCATCAAGGCAATGGATTGCCAATCGCTATTGGTACGCACTCTGAGGACCCCAACGTCGAGAGCAGCAAGCAGAGAGACATGACCTGGAAGGATGCCGACTTGGCCGGTGGTGCTGGGGAGGATGACCTCATCAGCCGAGCCATCGAACACACTCTGGTCTGGTGCCAGAACGCGGAGGGTGAGTGACATGAAAGGGAGGCTGCGAAGAATGGGAAAGCGAATTGCTGGTCATGATCGGAGCGCAAGCGCTCCGATGACGATCAGTTAGCTTCAGCCGCGATCTTCTCGGCTTTGGCTTTGACTTCGTCGATGTTACCGACCAGATAGAAGGACTGCTCTGGAAGGCTGTCGAGTTCGCCGGCGAGAATTTGATTGAAGCCGCTGATGGTGTCCTCAAGCTTCACGTACTTGCCAGGCATACCGGTGAAGATTTGAGCAACAAAGAAGGGCTGAGACAGGAATTTCTCGATTTTGCGAGCCCGGTCTACTGTCTGGCGGTCATCTTCAGACAGTTCATCTAAACCAAGAATGGCGATGATGTCTTGAAGTTCTTTGTAACGCTGAAGCGTTGATTGAACAGCGCGTGCAGTTCGGTAGTGCTCGTCACCCACCACTGCTGGTTGCAGCATGGTGCTTGTGGAATCGAGGGGATCCACAGCTGGATAGATGCCTTTGGAAGCCAATGCCCTGTTCAACACCGTGGTGGCATCAAGGTGAGCAAAGGTCGTCGCTGGAGCTGGGTCCGTTAGGTCGTCAGCGGGGACATAGACGGCCTGAATCGACGTGATCGATCCTTCCAGTGTGGAAGCAACTCTCTCTTGGAGTGTTCCCACGTCGGTTCCCAGAGTGGGCTGGTAGCCAACAGCTGATGGCATGCGGCCCAGCAGAGCAGAAACCTCAGATCCGGCTTGGACGAAGCGGAAGATGTTATCCACGAACAGCAGAACGTCCTGCTTGTTCACATCGCGGAAGTGCTCGGCCATGGTTAACGCTGAGAGACCCACGCGCATGCGTGCGCCAGGGGGCTCATTCATCTGCCCGTAACAGAGGGCCACTTTGGACTTCGAGAGATCATCGGCATTGATCACGCCTGACTCTTTGAATTCTTCGTAGAGATCATTCCCCTCACGGGTGCGCTCTCCCACGCCGCCGAAGACGGACACGCCCCCATGCTCTTTAGCGATGTTGTTGATCAGCTCCTGAATCAACACGGTTTTGCCAACTCCAGCACCGCCGAAGAGGCCAATTTTTCCTCCCTCGCGATACGGAGCCAAGAGATCAATCACCTTGATGCCCGTTTCGAACACTTTGGGCTTTGTCTCTAGCTCAGTGAGCTTTGGAGCTTCTCGGTGAATCGGTGCAGTGAGATCTGTTTTGACGGGGCCTTGCTCATCAACTGGTTCACCGAGCACGTTGAAAATTCGGCCCAAGGTGGCTTCGCCAACTGGAACTGAGATCGGTGAGCCTGTATCGAGGGCTTCCATTCCGCGCACGAGACCATCGGTGCCACTCATGGCCACCGCACGAACTCTGTGATCGCCGAGGAGTTGCTGAACTTCGGCGGTTAAGCCAATCGTTTCTCCAGCAGGGTTAGTGCCTTCGATCCGCAATGCATTCAGAATTTTTGGAAGCTTGCCGGCTGGGAATTCCACGTCCAGAACCGGTCCGATTACCTGACGGACAACGCCCTTGGAACCGGTGGAGGCGGGAGCAGCAGCGGCCATAAGTAAGGAGAAGAGAGAGGGACGCGCAACAGGACGAACCCTTCCTGAGCGGCAGAACCTTACCACCGTCTTGAAGTCAAACGTCTGTTCGGTCACCCGCACACGTCACGGCTGGTGCTTCGCCCACCAACGGACCTAGCTTTGGCACTCAACGACCTCGAGTGCTAACTCGCATCGTTTGTGCGGCGCCGAGCGCCCTGTTCTTGCTCTTCAAATACTCATGGCAGCTGTTTCCCTCAGCGTTTCCACCGTTAAGCCTCTTGGAGATCGCGTCTTCGTAAAAATCTCTGAATCCGAGGAAAAGACTGCAGGCGGCATCCTTCTTCCAGATACAGCCAAAGAAAAGCCCCAAGTTGGCGAAGTCGTCCAGGTTGGTCCTGGTAAGTCCAACGACGATGGAAGTCGTCAGGCTCCTGAAGTCGGAATTGGCGACAAGGTTCTGTACAGCAAGTACGCCGGTACAGACATCAAGCTTGGTAGCGACGAGTACGTGCTTCTGTCTGAGAAAGACATTCTCGCTGTTGTGGGCTAACCGCAATTTCCTCTGAGATTTATCTCAGAAACGACTGAATTTTCCTCTTAACTTTTTTTAATTGCCTCCTATGGCTAAGCGAATTATTTATAGCGAGAATGCTCGCCGTGCTCTCGAAAAAGGCATCGACATTCTCACCGAAGCTGTAGCAGTAACCCTCGGTCCTAAAGGCCGCAATGTGGTTCTTGAGAAGAAATTTGGCGCTCCTCAGATCATTAATGATGGAGTCACGATTGCCAAAGAGATCGAGCTTGAGGATCACATCGAAAACACCGGTGTTGCTCTCATTCGTCAGGCCGCATCCAAAACCAACGATGCTGCTGGTGATGGCACCACAACAGCCACCGTTTTGGCTCATGCCATGGTGAAAGCTGGCCTTCGTAACGTGGCAGCCGGCGCCAACGCAATCACTCTGAAGAAGGGTATTGATAAGGCTTCCGATTTCTTGGTTGGGAAGATCCAAGAAAACGCTAAGCCGATTGCAGACAGCAATGCCATCGCTCAGGTTGGCACGATCTCTGCTGGTAACGACGAAGAAGTTGGCAAAATGATTGCCGACGCTATGGATAAAGTTGGTAAAGAAGGTGTGATTTCTCTTGAAGAAGGGAAATCTATGGAGACCGAGCTTGAAGTCACCGAGGGTATGCGTTTCGATAAGGGTTATATCTCCCCTTACTTCGCAACAGATACTGAGCGGATGGAAGCGGTTCTGGACGAGCCCTACATCCTCTTAACTGATAAGAAGATCGGCTTGGTACAAGACTTGGTACCTGTCCTTGAGCAAATTGCTCGCACTGGTAAGCCTCTCCTGATTATTGCTGAGGACATTGAGAAAGAAGCTCTTGCCACCTTGGTGGTGAACCGCTTGCGCGGCGTACTCAATGTGGCTGCAGTGAAGGCTCCTGGTTTCGGTGATCGTCGCAAAGCGATGATCGAAGACATGGCGGTGTTGACCAACGGCCAGTTGATTACGGAAGACCAAGGTCTGAAGCTTGAAAACGCCAAGCTGGAGATGTTGGGCACTGCCCGCCGCGTGACCATCAACAAAGACACCACCACGATTGTTGCCGAAGGCAATGAGGTGGCTGTGAAAACGCGTTGCGAGCAGATCAAGAAGCAGATGGACGAGACCGACTCCACCTACGACAAGGAGAAGCTCCAAGAGCGCTTAGCCAAGTTGGCCGGTGGCGTTGCTGTTGTGAAGGTGGGAGCAGCAACCGAAACAGAGATGAAGGACAAGAAACTTCGTTTGGAAGATGCCATCAACGCCACAAAGGCAGCTGTTGAGGAGGGCATCGTTCCTGGTGGCGGTACAACCTTGGCTCATATGGCACCAATCTTGGAAGAGTGGGCAGCCGCCAACCTTTCCGGCGAAGAGTTGATCGGTGCCAACATTGTGGCCTCAGCGCTGACTGCTCCCTTGATGCGCATCGCTGAAAATGCTGGCGTGAATGGCGCTGTCGTTGCTGAAAACGTCAAGTCCAAGTCCTTTAACGAGGGCTACAACGCTGCCAATGGTGAGTATGTCGACATGCTCGCTGCAGGCATTGTTGATCCTGCCAAGGTGACTCGCTCTGGTTTACAAAATGCTGCTTCGATTGCCGGCATGGTGCTAACCACCGAATGCATCGTGGCTGATATGCCAGAGAAGAAAGAAGCTGCTGCTGGTGGCGGTATGGGCGGCGACTTCGACTACTAAACGCTGGTTTTCGACCATGTTTTCAGCCTCCGTTTACGCGGGGGCTTTTTTAATGGATGGGTTGCCAGCAATCCATCTGTGTTTGCTTTTGAAGGCAATGAACAGAACTCAAAGACTGGGTCTGAAACTCCGGGTCGAAGAAGAAGCGGAAAACCTGGGAATTAACGTGCAGTCCCATGGAGAAAAAAAGGCCTACGCCGAATGGGTAAGTCTTCTTGATTCCCATCAAAACGATATCAGCTGCTTTTGTTGTCTCTAGGGCTTTTTATAAGCCTTCATTCAAGCGTTTGTGAAAGATAATTGGTCGGATGAACTTGATTTAGTTCAGCCAGCCAGCGCTCAGAATCACAGCTAGTGCCAAGAAAAATGAAAGCATTGTCCAGGTAATGCGATTCAGGGTTGCCTCTGCACTACTAGAGCTGGTGAACGATGAACTTCCACTTGCTGCTATCCCTCCCATCCCATCACCTTTGGGACTATGCAAGAGAACAAGAAGAATCAGAACGGCACCACTGCCGATCCAAACCCAAGAGAGAACAGTCGTAAGCATGGCTTGATCTTACTTAAACGGGTTGAGGCAGCTTGGTCACAGATGGAGCTGAGGCTTCGATCGGTTCAATCAAGGAGATGCCAGTCATGGCCTCCGGTTTGTCTAAATTGAGCAGCTGAAGAAGCGTTGGCGCAATATCGGCAAGCCCACCATTCTCACGGAGGCGAATTGAATTCCCCAACCCTGGAACCTTGCGTTGTTCTCCTTCGATCAAAATGACGGGTACAGGATTGGTGGTGTGTGCGGTCCAGGCTTGACCATCCGGACCTTGCATACGTTCGGCATTTCCGTGGTCTGCGGTGATCAGCAACGTTCCACCCATTCGACCCACTGCATCCAGAAGTTTTCCGATACAGCGATCAACCGTTTCAATCGCTTGCGTCGCCGCTTCCATCATCCCGGTATGTCCCACCATGTCGGGGTTGGCATAGTTGATCACAACAAGGGAGTGTTCGCCCTGCTGGATTGCCGCAACACAGCTTTCAGTGAGAGTGTCGGCTGACATCTCTGGAGCTTGGTCGTAGGTGGCGACTCGAGGAGAGGGAACGAGGTGCCTCTTTTCTCCTGGAAGGGGCTGTTCGATTCCCCCATTCATGAAGTAGGTGACATGGGGATATTTCTCCGTTTCTGCTGTGCGGTACTGCTTCAGGCCGGCATCAGCGACCACCTGCCCCAAAAGCTGATCGAGTGATTCGGGTGGAAAGACCACTGAGACAGGAAGGTCAGTTTCATATTGGGTAAACGTCACCAAGTCGAGTGTTGGCTGATGAACGCGCTTGAAACCTTCAAACTCTGGCAATGAAAGAGCCTGAACAATCTGTCTGGCCCGATCTGGTCGGAAGTTAAACATCAGCAACGCATCACCATCTCGCAGTGGATCGCCGCAGAGGCGAACGGGCTCTAAGAATTCGTCGGTGATTCCGTTGGCGTAGCTGCTGGCTAAGACAGACGACGGTTCATCGTTGTGGAGCTCCACATCAGGATCGGTCAGTAGGGCATAAGCCCGCTCTGTTCTCTCCCAGCGATGGTCGCGATCCATCGCCCAGTAGCGCCCACAGAGACTTGAAATGCGGCCAATCCCATGACGGCTAATCGCGTCTTGGATTTTGCTCAGGTGTGTTGGTGCACTTTGGGTCGGCGTGTCTCGTCCGTCGGTGATTGCATGGATGGCGACGTTCTTCAGACCCTCTTCTTCTGCCCATTCGAGTAATCCACAAACGTGATCGACATGGCTGTGCACGCCACCATCGGAGCAGAGACCGAGCAGATGGAGGGTGCCACTGGTGCTGCGTAGACGTTCGGCGACCGATTGAAGAGCTGAGGTCCTGCCAAGCCGCTTCTCGCGCACGGTTTCACTGATACGCACCAATTCCTGACGGATGATCCGACCGGCTCCAATCGTGAGATGGCCAACTTCTGAATTCCCCATCTGACCGTCGGGGAGACCCACGTGAGATCCGCTCGCTTCAATAAGGGCGTGGGGATAGGCATGCCAGAGCGCATCGATGACAGGAGTGGAAGCACTGCGGATGGCGTTGTGCTCAGTCGAGTCACAAATTCCCCAACCATCAAGGATCGCAAGAACCACAGGTGCAACGGAAACGTTGCGGGGAAGATTTGTTTCGAGGTTGTTCGGTACGTTCACTCCGTCAATCTCAGTTCTTAAGTCCCTCTTCAGGAGCAAGTTACTTCCTTGATGCCCAAAAGGTTTTGATTCGTACCGTTCAGGTTTGCAAAAGCTGATCGTGTTGGGGAAAATCGTTCATACACTGATTCCCTCGAAAGGAAGCGATGGCAGATCGAGAGGCTGGGGATAATCGGATTGAAATTCTCTCTGCCGATGAGTTGCGAAAAACTGTGACCCGCTTGGCGTCTCAGGTTCTGGAGTCTGTGCCAACCGTTGAATCTCTGGTGCTTCTGGGGATCCCAACCCGCGGCGTTCAATTGGCTGGTGTTATTGCTAGCTCATTGAAAGATCAGAGCGGTCAGGCTGTGGCCACTGGCACCCTCGACCCCACCTTCCACCGCGACGATTTAGGTCGAGTGGGTGTGCGCATGGTTCAGGCTACCGATCTCCCCGTGAGCGTGGAGGGAAGGGATGTTGTGCTCGTGGATGACGTTGTCTTCACGGGGCGAACCGTGAGAGCTGCCTTGGAGGCGATTCAAGCCTGGGGCAGACCACGCCGAGTTTCCCTGCTCGTCATGGTGGACCGAGGCCATCGTGAATTGCCAATTCAGCCGGATTTTTGCGGGAGGGTGGTACCGACGCGTCGATCGGAAAGCATTGAACTGCGCCTGCTTGGCTTGGATGGGGAGGAGGGCGTTTTCCTTCGACGCGTCAATGAAAACAACCCTGAAGCCTCAGGCTTGCCTTAACTCGCCGGGGTCAGCTCGTCAGCTCGGAAGTGGGCCTTGTAACGGCCAAAAGCCACAACGACAGGAAGCGTTGGGCTGATTGGACGTCCCTTCCAATCGTCGAGCACCTTGAAAACCTCTCCCTCACTTCCTTCCATATCGAAACTTTCTCCACGATGTTGGGGGTGGTTGAAAACAACAACACTGGTGGAGACGACAACCTTGTCACCCGGCTGCATGGACGTCCGTTCAAGTCAGGCGATTGTCTCACGGAGAGTCAGGCCAAGACCCTTTAGTTCTTGGCCTGACACAGGGTCTCAGGGCCATCCTCAATGATGGTGCCGCCTAGATCACTGCAACCGGCCATAAATGCTTCCCAAGGAGGCATCCCTTCGCGGATATGGGCTTCGACCACGTCGTTCAAGAGATCTCTCGCCACAGTGTGAGCCGGCAAGGCTCCATGGTTGTGGTGTTCTTTCTGGTCCCTTAAATCGTCAATGGCCTGCTCTACTTCCTGACGGATGGGTTCTGCTTGGCGTTGCCACCAGGGATGATCGAGCTGGTTGAGGGCGCTGAGTGCTTCCCACCACTGATCTTCGTTCACATGCTCTTTCAGCTTTTCAAGCTGAAGGCGATTGCGATTCCAGCTTTCCTTGAGGCTGTTACTCAAGCGGCTTCCGGGGCGACCATCGTGCTTCTCCAGCGGACGAAGCATGGTCAATGCCTCGTTTAAATGTCCAGCGCGAAATTGAGAGAGTGCCTGTTCACGCAGCTCATCACGCCAGAGTTTTAGCTGCTTTTGATCTTGCTCTTTTTGCTGTGGAGAGCCAACACCTGAATTCACGAGCTGTTCTTGAAGGAGCAGAGCTTGACCTGGATCAGCTTGGTCCCAAGTTTGTTGAGCCAGCTTTCGTCGACAAATGGCAAGCTCTTCAGGCGCCTTTTGCCCGAGCCAACGCAAGGCCGCTAGTTGCTCTCCATAGCGCAGGCAGGCTGGGAGGTCATCCGTGGCGAGCGCTCGGCTTAATTTTCGCGGCAGCTGTTGCTCCCACAAATAAGCTCCAGCGCAAAGTGCCGCGACTCCTCCAAGGGTCGCGATGATCCAAAAATGGGGCAGGTGGCGACGCAGCGCCAAAGTCCAAAGCCTCTTTATATGAACTCCTTTCTATGGAGGAGAGAAAGGACTCTCAACGGTGTGTGGACGGACCGTTCACTGCACCGTTATCAGCGTGCTCGTTTCGATGGCCAAACCCGTTCTTAAATCGTCTCCGCTCATGACGAGTTGAGCGTCGTCATTAAGGTGAAAAGCGAGGCGCAGGCAGTCTTCTCCTGGTTGGCCAAGTGGATTGAGCTCAAGGCGAATGGTCTGGCTCAAAAGAGGCCTAATGGTGTCTGGAACATTGCTGTTGTCTCTAACGGTGGGGAGCCCTCCGACGAACACCACTTCGTGTCGCCGTTCGCCTTGGGGTTCCCCGAGTACGAGTTCAAGATCTTTTTGATTGCTGCGGCTTGCGCTGAGCTTCAGTATCAAAGGTTGAAGAGAGGGCCATGGCTGGCCGCTCAGAAATAAGGGATGCCAGTGATGGGCGTTACTCCGACGGTCCCAGCAGCGCAAATACACACCTTTTTGAAGGAGATCTCTGATCCTTACCCCAGGGGTGAGATTGAGCGCACCGGTGGCCACGGCTTGAACAGGTGGTGGGGTCAGCAAAGGCACCGGCTTCATCGTCTCTGATAACCATTGGCGCATCAGTGGAAGTTGGGCCCCACCACCAACTGCGACGACGGCGTTGAGGTCTTCTGGTGTGCAGCCCTGCTGGCGGGCCGAGGCCAACGTGCGATCGAGCAGTCCTTCAAGAACCTTGAGCAATCCACGGCGTTCAAGAAGCGCGTGGAGTTGGTTGCGATTGAGCGACAAGGTGATGGGTTGGGTGAGGTCGATGCCGCTGGCTAACTCACTCAGGGTCTCTTCCTCTCCGAGATCGGGGTTGCTGAGGCGGCATTTCAACCGTTCAGCTGCATTTAAAAGGCTCGTCTGACTTCTCAGAATCAGTTCGGGATCGTTGGGGAGTAGGTGATCCAGGATCCAGTGATCCAAATCTCTTCCGCCAAGAGCGATGCCGGCTTTTCCTAAGACCCTTGCCGAGCGCAAGGTTTGCTTGCTGTTTTTGAGATCACGTCCCCGAAAGCGCAACAGCTGCGCTAGTGGAGCTGCTCTTCCCTCGCCTCCTTCTAAAGCGACAAGGGAGAGGTCCAATGTGCCCCCGCCTAGGTCCACCACCAACAACTTGGAGCCTGCAGGCAGTCCTGCGCCCATGGCTGCCGCTGTTGGCTCATCCACGAGCGCCACCTCGTCAACCGGAAGGCTTGTGCAGGCCTGCATCAGCCATTGGCGATAACCAAACGCCTGATCAACCGGAGCTGTAAGCACCAGCCGCTTCACCAACAGTGTCTTTGGCAGGCATTTCCAGATCTGGTGCAACAGAATTTCACCAGCTTGCTCAGGGCTCAGGGGATGGGATGGCAGGTCGGATCGATCTAAAACTCCAATCCAGCGTTTGAAGTCACGATGCAGCTCTAGGGATGATCCATCGGAGAGTCCGCCATCGAGGACTTGCCGGCCAACAAGCGGTTGAGAGTCGGCTCGAGCGTTGCTCCAGATAAGGCTCGGGACTTCCCCTATGCATCGACTGATCGGTGGGAGGTCTAGAAGTTGAGGGGGCGACGCGCTGCCGTCCTGAAAGGCCACCACGGTGTTGGTGCTCCCAAGGTCGATGGCAAGAGTTCCCTGAGCGGAAAGATGAAGGTTTTGTTCGTCCTTTGGGGGCTGAACCTCAGCCATGGCCATCTTGTTAAGGAGTTAAGGCTACGGGGCCTAGCGATGGATCGGTTGAGACGCCTGGTGTTTTCTTTCTACAGGGAGGAACCAGAGATTGAAGCTGAGTTGGAACCGTTGCGTGATTGCCGCATGTCCCGTAGTTGGGGATGCATTCGTATTGATTGCATCGATGGCCCACACCTGGAACAGGTGAGTGGTCTGATGACACATCTGAGACGTCCTCTCCTTGCGATGGGCTTGGGCCGCCAGATCGTTTTGCGAGTGCCAGGTCGCCCCCAGCGGGCTTATCCCATGCAGGTTCCCTTTCACAGCGATTTGCTCACTTAGAGTGAAGAGGCGTTGATTGGACAGAGATGATTTCTGCAGGTGTGGACTCAAAGGACCTCGCGAAGCGGGGCGAAAGCTTGATTCGTCAGTCCACCAACCGTTATCTGACCACAGTCAAGATCGCTTTTCGTGCCAAGCAGCGTCGTTTTGATGACTTTGACGGCCTCCTAGAGGAATCCAGTGTGAAGCCGGTTCATCGCGCCATCGTTGAGCTCTCCGATGAGCAGGATCAGCCTGATCTCCTGCCTGGATGATCCAACAAGAGGGGCCTGGCTGGCGTCTCGCCCATGACGCAAGCCGTCATGGCTTTCCCTTTCTGATTGGAGGGGAATTTTGGGCTGTCGAGCTCACCGCGATAGAGGTAGAGGGGCTGCATGCTCTTCTCGTAGAGCTCGATCACCAACACACGCAAATCCGTGATCAGTTGATGGAGGAGGAATCCATCACCCTGGAGTTGGAACAGCAGGAGTGGTGGGGGTGCCTCGATGGCACCCGTGAACGCTGGGGGCTGCAAGTGGTGCTTCAAGGCAATGAGATGCAACGCCGAGGACTAGAGGGCGCTTGGCCTGCTCCAGCGGCGCAAGCATTTTTGGCTGCTTTGAAAACGGTCTTGGATTGAACATTGGATTAGTTGGTCTAATCAATCCGGTTTTATTGATTTCTCCACGTTGGCGCGGGCAGACTGCACAGCTTTTCCACAGGCTGACACGCCTTTTTTGAGTTGCGGGCTTCGCCCTGTGGAAAAACATAAATTTTGGAGCTTGTGTGGTATCAACCGAGTGCGGTGCATGGGATCCCTGGATAAGGGATAAAGCAAGGTGAGGACTGCATTTGTGGTCTCGATTTCATCGGTCGAGTGGGCGGAGACCGCTTGGTCGACCTCTCTTCAATGCCCCTTGTGCTTGTGGAGAACAGGCCATAGATTCGGGGCGTGGTGATGAAGGAGTTTGGAGTGGTTCAGGGCCAATTGTTGACCGATCAGGTTGTCGTTTCCCCAGTTGTTGTTGCTGGCCAAGCAATGCCGGAGCCCGTCCAGGGTGAGGACATCGTTAGTTTTCAAGCCGAGATGCCCTTGCCTTTGCACCAGGCCATGGCGGACTTTATTGAGCGTTGTCCAAACTGGGATCAGTACCGGCTCGTTCAGGCTGCTTTGGCAGGATTTCTTGTTCAGAACGGTGTGGACTCCAGAGAGCTCACCCGCCTTTATGTCGGCAACATGTTTCGTCGCGACTCTCTTCGCCCCGGTGTGTGAGTCCGGCAACTGGCCATCAACAGCAGGGCGCTAAACGGAACACTGAAGAGCAGTCCGAGGCTCGCAGCCATGAGGCCAAGCAAGTTAATTCCTAGAAGAAGTCCAAGCAACGCCAATACTTTGAGGCGATTGGCTTGAACAAGTTTGCGACTGTGCTCCATCGCTCGGAGGGGGCGATAGCCGTGATGGATCAGCAATGGAATGGAGAGGAGTTGGCCGACCAACCAGATGGCGATCCCGAAACCACCCAACACGACAACCAAGCTGGCGAGAACGCCGCTATGGGGTGCCAAAAATTGACTCAAAAGACGAATCGAACTGATTCCGCCAATGCCGATGAGGACTTCTAAAACCACAAGGCCGCAGGTCTGCTTCAGCAGCCACAGGAAACGGCGTCTTGAAGCGGGTTGTTCTGGGTCTCGATCCAATCCCCCGGGCAGGTGTTCGTCTGCCAGTTGCAGCAGAGCCAATAGGGGGGCTAGAGGAACAAGTGCTGCCATGACGAGTACAAGATCGCCGGTGTATTGAAAGAAGCGATTGCTGCTGAGTTGGAGATCTCTTGCGACCACACCTAAGCCCATCAAGCAGGTCAGCATCAATGCTGTGAGCCCGATGAAGGACCAGGGAGCTTTCCTGAAGCCGATCCAGGCCCTTGGAATAATGGTGGCAATCGGCAGCCGCTCAGCAGAGATGCTTGCTAGCGGATCATTGAAGTGGTCCAAGTCTCTTTAATAAATCCAGCGCGATTTTTGTGTCAACAGGAAGAATGGACAGTCGATTCCCTCGACGAACAACAGTCAGTTGGTCTGCTTGGTACGACTCGCGAAGATCGTCAAGGGTCAGCATGTCAGAAAACTGACCGCGATAGGCGAGTTTCACGCAATCCCAGCGTGGAGAGTCCTGCTTGGAGGCTGGATCGTGATACTTAGAGTTGATATCAAACTGCGTTGGATCGACGAGGCCGGTTTCTGTGACCTCCATCAGGCCGATAATCCCCGGCGGTTTGCAATTGGAGTGATAGAAAAAGGCTTGATCTCCGACCTTCATCTTTCGCATGAAGTTACGGGCTTGATAATTTCTAATCCCATCCCATAAGGTAACTTTTTCTTCCTTCAGATGCTCAATGCCGTAAACATTTGGCTCGCTTTTCATGAGCCAATATGAGGTGTCAGTCATGTCAAGTGATTTTAAGGAATTAAGCTCTTGCGGTGAAGTGTTCTAGGACAGCCTTGGATTGCCCCTAAATGTGGGCAATCATGGCTTGCTTGTCCTTTCGTCATGATCTAGCTTAACTCGTTGAAAAAGGAAGCCATATTTGAGTTAGTAGAAAGGTTTTGGCTCTTTTACGGAGATTGTCTGGTCTGAGCGCAGGTGGTTGCGACTGGTTCAAATCTCTGCCCGTTCTCATTGGCTTTAAGTCCTAAGCGTTCGAGTGCTTCCACAGCATCAATTTTGTCAGCGTTGTATAGAGCGCAGGTTTGCTTATCTCTGGCTCCCTGGGAGTTGCAAGACGCTAGAAGGGCGATGAGAGTGAGAAGTAGTCGTCGTTTTGATGTCTTCATGTGATGAATTTAGGGCATATTGCCTGATATTCACTTCGTCTGGTATGCGCTTGGATCTTTAGGATAATGATTGGCCATGCGATCAAGAATCTATCGTTGTGAATGGTGTGTTTTTGAATATTTTTGGTGCGAGGATTTGGATGCTTTCCTTCTCCTGATTTTTGTTATACAAATGATGGGACAACCATTTCTTTTGTCGCTTGTGTGGAAGTTTTTATTTGAATTCACTATTGATCAATTTTATGAAATAATCACTTGCAGATGCTTGGTCTGGTCACGTCGATTGGTTCTGTGAGTGTTGCTGAATTATGTCTCTGAAATGATTTCCGCGAGCTTCAAAATCTTTGTATTGATCGAAGCTTGCGCAGGCTGGCGATAATAATAGAGAGGAGGCTTTCTCGTTTTTTCCCTGCGCGATCGCTGCCGTTACGGCATCCGCCATGGTTGGGTGAGATATCACATTTCCTGTATAGCCAGACCTACGAATCAGGTCCCTTAAAACCTCTCGATCGCTTCCAAAGAGAGCGATCGAACAAACCCTGTCGTGGAGCAGTTGCAGCCATCCGCTGGCATCACCTTGTTTGGATAATCCACCGGCAAGTAAAGCGATCGGGCCCGGTACAGCTTGAAGTGCAACGGCAGCCGCGTCGTAATTCGTGGCTTTGCTGTCGTTGAACACGTGCATTCCATGAATTGACCCCAAATTCTCTAGGCGATGCGGCACTCCCGGGAAGCTGCGCAACCCACGCTCAATCGCAATCGCCCCTAACCCAGCTTGCAGCGCAGCTGCTGTCACAAGCAGCATGTTTTGGCGATTGTGTTCGCCAGGCATGGCTAGAGCATTGGCTGCAAAGAGTGCCCCTTTGTTGCTGCAGACCAAATCGTTTTCATTAATCCAAAGCTCAAGACTTGATGACTCCGGTCTCGTCTGCGCAGAGCTCACCCACTGGGCATCTGGCCAGTCAGCTTGCCTGCTCTTTAGATCAGCGTCGTCTGCATTGAGAACCACATGCTCGGAGCGTTGAAGCAGGCCTTGTTTGATGTCTCTGTAGGCATCCATGGAGCCGTGGCGCTCCAAATGGTCTGGAGTCAGCGTGGTCCAAATGCCGATGGTTGGTCTTACTTCGTTGGCTGATTCAATTTGGTAGCTACTCATCTCCATCACGATCCAATCCGGTTTGGTCTGGGCTGGATCCATGCATTGCAGCCCTAATTCGGCGGCGGAATGGCCCACATTTCCGGCCATCGGCGCATGCAGTCCCGCTTGGTTGAGCACGTGATGCAGCAAATGCGTCACCGTGGTTTTGCCGTTAGTACCTGTGATGCCAATCCAAGGGCAATGCTGGAGGGCTTGCCATGCCACGGCCATTTCACCTCTCACGGTGACGCCGTGATCACGCAGCTGCATCAAGGTGGGATGGTCCCAGGGAATCCCTGGGCTGATCACGACTTGCTCAATTTGATCCAACCAGCGTTGAAAGCTGGAGAACTCCAGAGGGCACCCCAATTCGGTTTGGATGCCTTGGGTTCTTAGTTGTTTCGCCTTGGATTGTTGTTCGGGTCCATCGTCTCTTTCAAGCACGACGACATGATGGCCCTGGGCATGAAGTAGGCGCGCTGCGCCGACCCCGGAGCGACCAAGCCCCACGATCAAGCTGCATGCCATTGTCCTACTCCTGTCCCTAAAGGGAAGTGGGCGATACTGGAATCGAACCAGTGACCCCTACCGTGTCAAGGTAGTGCTCTACCTCTGAGCTAATCGCCCCCAGTTCTCAAGTTTGTTCTTTGAGGTGGGTGGTTGATGAATGTCTCAACCAGCAACTGAAGTTAGCAGTTGGAGTGCCGTTTGAATCCACTCCTCTCACTGGCGGAGGATGTCAACACGCCATCTCTCGCGTTTCGTGCGTTCGATGTTTAGGACCTCAATGCTGCCTCTCTCTTGAAGTTGCAGGCGGTCTCCAACTTTTAAATCGCGACTCGCTAGCCGCACGGGTTCCCAGTTGAGCCGCAAGCGCCCTTCTTTGATTTGTTTGACGACTTTGGATCGGGAGATGCCAAAGCCTGCAGAGGCAATGGCATCAAGGCGGCATGAGGCCTCAACGCTGCTCAACCGGCGAGCGACTCTCTGAACAGGCCATTGCAGTGCCTCGAGGGGCAAGGATTCGCAGGAGATGATCACCTCGCGAAGGCTGCCTTGTTGTCCCTGCAGCAGGGCCGCGGCGTCCGCTGTGCAAATGGCCTGGGCACCTCTGTCTCCACGAATCCATAGATCGCCGAGGGACTCGTCTGCGATCCCGATGCGTTGCAGGGCCAGACGCATCTCGTCGGGTGAGGTTGGATCGAACAGGAAGTTCCCCTCCACGTTGAGACCCGCTAGAGGGCAAGGGGGCTCCGGTTCTAGGGAGGTTGCGTGTTGGATCAGCAACCGTTTGCGCTCTGCTCCTGGGTAGCCGCCATCTCGGCTGATCTTTAGTTCTGCCAGTGACTCAAGCTGATTGGCATCTTCCAGCATCAAGGCGGACAAAAAGGGACTCCATCGCGGTTGCCGGGTCCGCAGAACGTCTTCTGCAAGGTCGATCAAGGCGGCCATCGTTGTGGGATGCCTGCAGGACCGAAGCAGCGCTTCGCGAGGAAGGCTCACAGTTCGCTGAGGCGAACCACTTGCTGGGGGCGTGCTTTTTGAACGGTTTGCCAAGGCAATTCCATCCCGGGCCTCGTTTCTAAGAGCAGTAGCCAGCAGCCTTCTAGATTTCGATTGCGCAGGATCCTGACACCGTCCTCGTTTTCAGATGGAACGCTGGCAGCCGCTGCATAGCTGCCCATCAGGCCTGATCCCATGCCAAGCAGTCCTCCAATAAAGGCTGCGCCCCAGGGACCAAAGCTTGCAAAAGTGTCGAGTGTGGTGATCTGGGTGAAGGTGCAGCCAGCAAAAAATCCGAAGGGCATCAACCAGCGCGCCATTGACTTCTGACGTCGACGGCGCGCCAGGCTGGGGTTGAGCAGGTCGACATCGTCCATCGCTTCTGCGGGCAAATCAGAACCAGAGATGGATTCAGCTTCCTGTGGTTTGGCTCCTTCCCCAGGGGCGGGGGCGACGAGGGCAACGCGGAGCAATGGCGTGCCTAACTCTTGGAGTGAGAGGCGAAGACGGTCGGCAGCAATGCGCTCATTGAGAACCAGAACGCAAACGGGCATGAAACAACAGCAGCCGAGTCATCATTCTCTCTCGGAATCGTTGCCCTTGGAGCCAATTCTCTTGGAACTGTTCGGGCTGGCAGACACTTAGAGGTGAACCTTCGGGCTGCTCACTACAGTTCGTGGTGGCTCTCTCCCGCCGCTGGATGACAAAAGTTCTTGTTTCAGACCCCATTGATCAGGCGGGGCTCGACATCCTTGGCCAAGTGGCTCAAGTGGATGAGCGCATTGGGTTGTCACCGGAAGAACTCAAATCGATCATTGGTGAGTACGACGCCCTAATGATCCGTTCTGGGACCCAGGTCACAGCCGATGTAATTGAGGCTGCTGATCGGTTGCGGATTATCGGCCGTGCCGGCGTGGGTGTCGACAATGTGGACGTCCCTGCGGCTACGCAACGCGGGGTGTTGGTGGTGAACTCACCCGAGGGCAACACGATCGCAGCAGCAGAGCATGCGCTTGCGATGTTGCTGTCGGTGTCTCGTCATGTGCCGCAAGCCCATGGATCGATGCGGTCTGGGGCGTGGGATCGCAAAAAATATGTGGGAAATGAGCTCTACAAGAAAATTCTTGGCGTGGTGGGGTTAGGCAAAATTGGCTCTCACGTCGCACGCGTCGCGAAAGCGATGGGCATGGATGTGATCGCGTTTGATCCGTTCATCTCCGCAGAGCGTGCCCAACAGATGCAGGTGCGGCTCACCACTCTGGAGGCTCTGTTCCAGCAGGCCGATTACATCACCCTGCACATTCCCCGCACACCTGATACAGAAAATCTGGTGAATGCCGAGCTGTTGCGCACGATGAAAAGTACGGCACGGATTGTGAATTGTGCGCGCGGTGGAATTGTCGATGAGCCTGCGATCGCGGAAGCGATTGAATCCGGGGTGATCGCTGGCGCCGGTCTGGATGTGTTTGCGTCGGAACCGTTAGCTCAGGACTCCCCTCTGCGCGCCGTGGAGCGAGGACTTGTCTTGACCCCTCATCTCGGAGCATCGACGGAAGAGGCGCAGGAAAATGTGGCGGTTGATGTCGCCGAACAAATTCGTGATGTGTTGCTGGGGCTGCCTGCCCGCAGCGCCGTGAATATCCCAGGGCTCAGTGCCGAGATCATGGAGCGCCTCAAGCCCCATCTCCAGCTTGCGGAAACCCTCGGTTTGCTGGTGAGCCAACTCAGTGGCGGTCAGATTCAGGAGTTGGAGGTGCGCTTGCAAGGTGAATTCGCTAGCCACCCGTCACAACCCCTTGTGGTGGCTGCTCTCAAAGGCTTGCTCAGCACTGCGCTGGGAGATCGGATCAACTACGTGAATGCGTCCCTGGAGGCCAAGGGCCGTGGCATTCATGTGCTGGAAATTAAAGACGATGCCAGTCGCGATTTTGCAGGTGGGTCGCTGCAGCTCACCACTCGCGGTGGTCAGGGAGGTCACAGCGTGACCGGTGCGGTGTTCGCAGACGGTGATTTGCGTGTGACCAGCATTGATGAGTTCCCCGTGAATGTTCCGCCAAGCCGTCACATGCTGTTCACCAGGCATCGTGATATGCCTGGGATCATTGGCCACCTTGGCTCTCTGCTTGGAGAGCACAACGTCAACATCGCATCAATGCAGGTGGGGCGTCGCATCGTCCGTGGTGATGCCGTGATGGTGCTCAGCATTGATGACCCGATTCCGCCCGCTCTGTTGACCACCATCCACGGCATTAACGGCATTCAGGAAGCTCACCCCGTCACGTTGTGATGTGGTGGCGCCTCTCCCTGCCCCTGCCTCCCGTCCTTGAGGAGTCCCTTCTCTGGAAGTTGGAGTCTTTGGGACTGCATCGCTTGGCCGTTCAGCATGCCCCAGAGTCGCCCGATCAGCGCACGTTGCTGGCATGGCTTCCCGCGTCGGAGTGGCCGCAGGATCAACGGGATCAGTTGCTGTACAGCCTTCGCCCGATGGCGGACACGTTTGGACTGGCTTTGGCAGAGCCGCTGTGGGAGGAGTTGGCCGATGAAGACTGGAGCCTTAGTTGGAAAAAACACTGGCAACCCGACCCCGTGGGTCAGCGCTTGTTGATCCTGCCGGCATGGCTGGAGGTCCCTGAAGAGCATGCTGACCGCTTGGTTTTGAAGATGGACCCGGGAAGTGCTTTTGGGACCGGGAGTCATCCCACTACTCGCCTCTGTCTGGAAGCTCTGGAGGAGATGCCTCCCCACGATCAGCGGGTGGCCGATTTGGGCTGTGGGAGTGGAGTTTTGGGCCTGGCTTCTTTGGCTCTAGGTGCCAGTGAGGTCTTGGCCGCCGACACCGACTCACTGGCGGTTCGAGCCACGACAGATAACGCTGCTCTCAATGGTTTGAAGGCCGAGCAACTACGCGTCAGCCATGGATCGATCGACACGCTGGCGACCTTGTTGAACGGAGAGGAAGCGGATTTGCTCCTCTGCAACATCCTGGCTCCGGTGATTGAAGCTTTAGCCCCGCAGTTCGCTTCTGTGCTGAAGTCCACGGGTCGCGGACTTCTCAGTGGTCTTTTGGTGGATCAGGCGCCTCGTCTGATGGAGGTCTTGGCTGAATATGGCTGGCAGGCAAGGCCAATCGGGGAACAAGGTCGCTGGGGCCTGCTCGAAATCAGGCACATTTTTCAATAAGCCCTTCTTATTAATTCTCCTTCTTTGATTGGGCTTGAACAGAAAACCCTGATGAATCCCGTATCAAGCCGTCTGTCCGATGTAGAAGGGTTCCGTCCAGCAGGTTCAGATCGATTCGATCTCTGCGCATTACATCCAATCATGGCTTCTTATAAGGTCACCCTGGTCAGCGAGAGCGAAGGCCTCAACAAGACCATCGAAGTTCCTGACGATCAGTACATCCTTGATGCTGCTGAAGAGCAAGGTATCGATCTTCCCTATTCCTGCCGTGCAGGCGCTTGTTCCACTTGCGCAGGCAAAATCACTGCCGGTACCGTTGATCAGTCCGACCAGAGCTTCCTGGACGACGACCAGATCGAAGCTGGTTTCGTTCTGACCTGTGTGGCTTACCCCACCTCAGATTGCACCATCAAAACTCACGCTGAAGAAGAGCTGTATTGAGCCCTTCAGCCATGAGCTGAATTCGCCAAATCAAAGCGATCGTTTTGCCACCCTCGCGGGTGGCTTTTTAATGTGAATGCGGCTCTTAGGCTTTGGTCATCACCGTGACACCTGTTTCTGCCTTGCGTTCTGATGTTCAGGCACTGCTGGAGCATGGATCGGTGCATGCCAGTCCAGGCGGACAGTACAGCTTTCGGGTGATTGGGCCTTGTTGTCGCTTGTTTGACCGTGAGGAGCTGCCCTGGCCATGCTGTCGCTTGGCTTGGCGCAGCAAGGAGCCGAGTTGGCGCCGGGTGGGTCGCCGGTTTGTTCCAGATCTGGCTTCTAGGCGCTGTCCTTCCTATTCCGTTGAGCTGCTCCAGCCTGGCTCTCGCCCTACGGTCACGCTCCTAACGCTTTTTTCGATGCGTTTGACGCCTGAGTTGCAGGAATGGTGGTACAGCCGTCTACCGAAATCAATGGTTGCTTTGAATCACACGCCTTCGGTGTCATTTGTTGAAGACCAGCGCTGAAAGAATTCTGATCGGACGGCTTAATCCTTCAAATCGATCTTGTTGAGAGAGGCAGTATTCTTTAAGGGGTAAAGAATACTGCTATTCAGAATTTTTACGGTTTTGTCTCAGCGGCAGGCAGGGAGTTGTTCTGGCCTTCTAGCGGTTACAAAATATTTGCTTTGAGGTAAAGGCTAGAAGTCAGGATTTGCCGGTAGAGGAATGCTCTATGGGTATTTAGTTAATCAATTCTTCTGTAATGGTGAGGCTGAGGTCTGAATGCTGAAGTCTGAGGTTGAGTAATTCTTGGTATTCTGTTGATTCATACGCAGTGACTGCTTTCTCTTTTGAATCAAATTCAACAATAATATTGACTGAACCAGGAGTGCCTTCCCTTACATCACCCTGAAGATCGCGTATTAATAAACGTGCTCCGACTGTTGGAAGCCAAGCCGTGAATTTGTTGATATACGGAACCATTCCGAGTGGAGTGTGAATATTGCCAGTCACAACCCAGTAGCCTTTCGACATGATTTTAAAGCTTGGAACAGCAAATTAATACTCAGTTCCAATCGACGTATCAAAAGGAGCTGAGCGACATGCAATAACAAGAATAATAATACGCTATGAGGCCTAAGGGTTTAATGGCTCTCTTCTCTTTTGCTCAAGAGATATTCTTATCTGGAGACGAACGTGTCCTGCATTTTTGTTGTCAGGATGCATTCGTCTGATTGGCTTGGTCAAGAAGCGAAGGCGCTAAAGGCAATGGTGAGAATGATTCGGGTGACTTCGATTGCACCAGCGATTGTTAGAACAGTTGCTGATTTTCTGATCCATGCTGCTGGCTTTCCTTTCTTCAGGATCAGGTTTGCTCCTGAGAAATTCAGTTTTGATGCGTGTGGAAAGACAATTCTGTCTGCTTGCCCTGTTTTTAAGCCTTGACTTAGCTTTGAGTTGATTCCGATCGCTTTGTCGCTATATGCATATCCAAGGCAAACTGCAGCTGTTCTGTTGAATGCTGATTGAGCTGATCCTGCTTGGGAAAGCCAAGACCTCATGAAGGGAACTGTATAGCGTCCGAATGTTTCTGAATATTCCGCTGAGTCCACCATTGAATCAATCACAGCATGATGCCCCTTTGATGCTTGGATCTCAATGTATTTTGTGATCTCACGTTGATCATGAGGTGTCCTGCCTAGGATATGTTTGAAGTCAAGTTCAATGGTTCTTTCTGGCGAACACTTGTCGTAGAAATTTTTCTTGTAGAAGTCAGATTTTGCGAGTCCACGTACGAAATCTTGAATCGAAATACGCCCATCTTTTAATTGTGCTTCAAGAGAAGTGGATCTCTCGTTATCCATGACATGTGCATTCCCGTAGACGTGTTTATAGGCACTGCCTAGGGCGCTCTCTAATGCTTCCGACGACATGTCTGGATATTCCTCGAAAGTGACTGTTCTCTCGCATTGATCATGAAGACGAGGGCCTATGGCTATTTTCATTCCCTCGCACTGCCTTCGCTTGAACTCGCTATTACATAGTGCTGCCGACTGAGAAGATTTATTCTGTGCACTCTTGTATGAGGTTGAAGGTTTGGCTTCGCGTTCACCGCCAAAGCTTGTGATGACGGATGTTGAGGAGAGCATTGTTGAGGAGGATTCAGATTTCTTTCGGTAGAATTTATCTTGAATTGATTGAAAGGATTAGGCGCTTTGTTCGAAATTTTTTGTTTCGTAAGGTGCCATCATCTTATTTAAATTAAGTTAATAGACGTTTGTTGCTTTGTTTCTTTGGGCTTTGGTGGATCTCACCTTGAGGAGAGTTAGCTTTCATCTCTGGACGCACTTCATTGCATGGGGCCGATGCGTTTTCTATGTATAAAAAAGGGCCCCAGGATTTCCTGAGGCCCTTTTTCTAGTTTGTGTGGCGTGATTATCTAATCAAAAATTAGAAGTAGATTTTTCCACCGCCCCATTCGACACCCAAGACTTTGGGGGCCACCAGGATGTATCCAGACATCAGGCGAAGATCTTCATCGGTGAGATCACGCATAGCGGGGTACAGATCACGACTGCGCATGCTGGGATGCAGATCGGCGATGCTGTACTCCCCGTCATAGGACGTTGGGTCTTGGATGTAATCCACGAGAGCAGCAACGTTGTCACGGACTGGAGTGGCCAGTGCAAGCGTTTCAGTATCCAGGCCAACATTTTGGTTGGTTTTAGTGATCCCGCCAGCGTGACAGGTGCCGCAGCTGACGTTGAACACCTTCCGTCCTGTCTTGATTTCCTGCTCACTGAAGGTGACCAGGGCGCCATCGCCGTCAGCTGGCACCGTGAGGGTCTCGGCATCCCACTGGGCGGCCTGGGCGGGGGCACTGATCAACAGTCCAAGCAGCACTGGCAGGGCGATCAGCAGTCGATTCAAGGATCGACGCAATGTGGAGAAAAAAGAGGCCATGAAAGATGTCAGAGACTGACGTAGACAGCGCACCAAGCCCTTGTATCACGGGGTGGGATGCGGATGAGGCCCTAGAGGACCTAGTGATCACGAACTGTTGCAGCACGCGCCCGCTCATGAAGAGGGATTCACGTCCACATTGAGGAAATCCTTGGCCAAAATTGTGTTCGGAAAAATGGCCCGAGCCTCGGCGACTAAATCGTCGGCGGTGACTGCGTTTCCAGGGGCGTAGCGAGGGCTGAGGTGGGTCAGTGCTAACTGCTTGACGCCGGCCTCTGCAGCGGTCTGTGCCGCCATGGTGCTTGTGGAGTGTTGCCTTTTGAAAGCCATGTCGGCTTCCGCATGGGAGAAGGTGGATTCATGGATCAACAGGTCGGCTCCTCGAGCCAACTGCACTGCTGCTTCACAGAAGACGGTATCGGTGCAATACACAACGCTCACACCGGGTTGTTCTGGACCGCACAAGGTCCGGCCATCGATGGTGCGACCGTCGTCGAGCGTGACCGATTCGCCGCGCTTCAGAGCTGCATAAACAGGTCCTGGTGGAATCTGTAGCTCTCGGGCCTTGTCGATGTCAAAGCGACCTGCTCTTGGTTTTTGTTCCGCTCGATAGGCGTAGGCCGGAACGCGATGGTTGAGGGGAGCCGCGGTCACAATCAGATCGTCGTCTTCGAACACGACGGTGTTCTGTTCGGCTGCTTCGCGCACGCGATGGACCGCAAGCGGATAGCCGATGCGAGTTGAACTCGTACGCAAAACCCCTTGGAGATAGGCATCTAAGGGATCAGGGCCGTAGAGGTCCACCCCATTGCTTGTGCCACCCAGTCCCAAACTCGCCAACAGCCCTGGCAGGCCAAAGACATGGTCACCATGCATATGGGTGATGAACACCCTTCTCAGTTGGGAGAGGCGCAAGTCGCAGCGTAAAAATTGATGTTGGGTCCCTTCTCCGCAGTCGAACAGCCACAGCTCCGATCGCTGTGGCAAACGCAGCGCCACAGACGAAACATTGCGACCTCGGGTGGGCACGCCTGAACTGGTTCCAAGGAAGGTGACCTGCACGTCTCAACGCGCTCAACGATCAAATCTGCCACGGGGACCTAGCCGCGTCCGAATCATCAGGTCACACTGAGCTGCCTGGTTCAGCTTGCAGTGCTCACTCGTACGTCAGCGTTCTTCCCTGTGCTGACTGCTGCTTTGACAATGCCGATCGCTGTGATGGCGGTCAGCTTTGATCAGCGGGTTGTGGTGGCGGCGCAGGAGCCGTCGATGCGGGTGCTGCTGTCTCAAGCCTCGGTGGTTCGGCTTCGTGCTGATGGAGATCAGCCATTCCTGGTGCGAGGTCTTGGCCGTGGTGATCAAGGCATGCGCTCGATGGAGGTGAGTCTGCGAGCGGGGCGCCTCAGGATTCGTGGCCAATTGAGCGATGGGTCGTTCCGCTCCCTGGCAGCTCGTTCTGCGATCGAGGTGCAAAGCGAGGATCCCCGCGGGATTTGGCTTGGCTCCCGGCGTTATCGCGGCCGGTTGCAGTTTTTAGTGCGTGGTGGCCAGGTGCAGGTGGTGAACCACCTTGGGATTGAGACCTATTTGGCCAGTGTTGTGGGGAGTGAAATGCCCCATCGGTGGCCGTTGCCGGCCTTGCAAGCTCAGGCTGTCGCGGCGCGCACCTATGCCCTTAGACAGCGCGGCAAGGCTGGAGACTTCGATGTGAAGGCCACCGTGTCCAGCCAGGTGTATCGCGGGGTTGAATCCGAAACCCCCAGCACAATCGAAGCCGTGGAAAGCACGCGCTCATTGGTCTTAGTCCATGCTGGCCGGCTGATTAATGCTGTGTTTCACAGCAGCTCTGGTGGTGCAACGGAACCCAGTGGTGAGGTTTGGCGCAATCAACTTCCTTACCTGGTCAGCGTTGCCGATCACGACCAGCACAGTCCGGTGCATCGCTGGAACAAACGTTTTGATGATGATGCGCTGCGTGATCTCTTCCGTGAAACCGGAGGTGTCAAGCGCTTGCAGGTCCTCAAGACAAGTTCAACCGGTCGGGTTCGTACGGCGCGAGTGCAGGGCCCACGTGGCTCTTTGGTGTTAACGGGCAGGGAGCTACGCAAGCGTCTGGGCCTCAAAAGCACGATGGTTCAATTCGAGCTGATCAATGGCTCCACCGATTCTTCAACTGCCTCTGCAATTGCAACTGCCCAGAGAGCTCCTCAAGCAACCTCTCAAGCAGCAGCTCAAGCGGCTCCTCCTTTGATCGGTCTGTGGCAAGACTCTGCGAGTGGTCCTGA
>ERZ891134.219-NODE-219-length-50657-cov-22.126003_pt1 | contig 50657 bp, 56 predicted proteins | sample MGYA00520888_ERZ891134 | MGnify/ENA primary metagenome ERZ891134 (study PRJEB32303, sample SAMEA104408692) | aquatic metagenome | biome: Brackish water; feature: Coastal; material: water | place: Baltic Sea | collected 2014-10-23 | depth 10 m ... | reverse complement strand
CTCATCGCAACAACTAGACTTGCATCGCTAAAAATATCTTGTGCATGCTCGATATTCTTTGCGATGATTGTTGATGATTTTGCTGCGAGTCTTTTGGGCACCAATCCTTTTTGGCTTAGCGTCCGTAGCAAGTTGACATCTTGATTGGCATGAAAGGCAAACCAAGTTACCGATTTTCCTTTGCTATCGCTTAGTTGATCAACGGCTTGTAATAAGAGTGACCATCCCCTTGGCGTTAGCAGGTCTGTTGGGCGCCAACACAGCACTATATTTCCTCCTCCTTGATAATCGTTTGCCTGGTGGCTCCACACTGGATCGGGTGCCACTGACATCGTCGTTGTGATTCCGATGCGTTTGGCTAGTTGCATCGATGCACTGTCTCTCCAGGTAATTGACTTTGCACTGTTCAGAACCCGACCTACGAGATAGCGGCTCCATGCATACCTCAATGGACCAAGACCTTGCCCCCACAACAAAACCGGTTTGTGTTTTATTCGTGCTACTAATATCAAAACAACGTAATAAACAAGACTTCGAAAACTTGTGCTGTCTTGGAGCAGGCTTCCTCCGCCAAGTACCACCACCTGAACATGTTTGATGCTCTTTAGGACAGTTTTTAAAGATCTTCTATTAACCACCTTTGCATTTGGAACAATTGTTTGAACTGCTGCTGCGTCATATGCAGTAATCAATGGTTGCCATTCTGTAGGCAACTGTTTGTTCAAGACTTCCAGAAGGGCATCATCTCCCAGGTTGTGTTCTCCGTAATAGCCACAGAGGAGAATGCGCCTCGGTGAGGAAGACGGAGCCTTGCCAGACATTTTGGACATTAGGGGGGCCTTCATTATCTGCGCTTAGGGCGCCTACGTTGGAGAATCACTTGGTTGTGATGCATGCATGCTCTTTCGCTCGGTACATGGTGGATTCATGTGGCGTCTGTTTTTGAGTGGTTGTTAGCCATGGTGTTGATCGCCCAGCGTGGATCACTCCGCTCTCAGACGAGCATGATCTGGCTCTCAGCAGCCATGATTCCTGCATTGATCAGTGCCATGGCTGCCTGCACTTGGCACCTGTACGACAATGCAGAGAGCCTTCGTTGGCTTGTCACTCTGCAAGCCAGTACAACCCTGCTTGGGAACATCACGTTGGCTTGTGCTGCCTGGAACCTGCAACGCGACGCCACGGTGAAGGGATGATCTCCAACTTTGATCCAGCTCCTCTCTTTGCGCTGTCCTTGATTCCCTACCTGGTGTTCCTTTATCACCTAGGGAGAAGCGGTCAGCTTCCAAAATTGACTGTTCTCGGGTTTCAGCTCACGCTTCTGTTTGTTGCCGTCACCATTGCTGCTGCTGTGTTTGCGCTGGTTCGCTACGACTCTGAATTGGTGGCTGTGGATTGGCTTCACGGTGGTGCTGAAGCGTTTCTGACACTGAGCAATGCCTGCATTGTTGCTGGTCTGCTCCGATCCAAATCCCAGCAGCCAGTAAATAACTCTTACGAGGAGGAGATCTTGGGGCAATGAAATCGGAAGATGAGGTGTCGCTTGTTGCGCTGCATGTTTATTCCTCTTCTGGCTATTGCTCCTGCCACCGTTTCCTGGTCACCCAAGGTTGCCCTTGTGATGGTGGTCTGCAATGTCATCGCCATCGGGATTGGCAAAGCCACGATTAAGCATCCAAACGAAGGCATCAAACTGCCCGGTTCCTCCTTCTTCGGGGGCATGAGTCACGCAAGCATGCTTGCCACCACAAGCCTGGGACACATGATTGGCATTGGCGCAATCCAAGGTCTCGCAGCTCGAGGCGTGCTTTAAGTTCCCTTCGCTGTTCTCGATTTGAGGCAGCACAGCTGCCTCAAATCAACCAAGCTCAGCCAGCTGATGAGACTTCAGCTGGTGATTTTTCTTCGAGTTTTAGGAAACCCGTGGTTGGAAGCACGAAATGCTTTTTGATTCTCACTGCCATCTGATCCGGAGTTAAACCCAGGGCTTCAAAGCTTTGTTGGGGAGTTGCATGGTCCACAAGCCGGTCAGGAATTCCTATGCGCAGCATCGGAATCGCTAACCCCTTCTCCTGGAGCGATTCAAGAACAGCCGAACCGAAGCCACCTGGCAACGCTCCCTCTTCCATCGTGATGATCTTGCCGATCTTTTGGGCCATGGGATGAATGAGTGCTTCATCCAACGGCCGTAAGAAACGTGCATTAATCACAGTTGCCTCAACGCCGACTGCAGATAAACACTTTGCTGTGGCTACGGCCTTCGGCACCATGGCGCCGTAGGCAACGATCAAAACATCGTTACCTTCACGCACGACTTCACCACAACCAATGGGAAGAGCTTCCCAGCCTTCCTCCATTAGGGGAACACCTTCACCGGGGCCACGAGGGATTCTTAGAGCTGTAGGGCCATCGTGATGGAGACAGGTCACCAGCATCCTCTGAAGCTCAGCTTCATCTTTGGGAGCCATCACGGTGAAATTAGGAATCGCACGCATGTAGCTGATGTCGTATTGACCTTGGTGGGTTGGACCATCAGCTCCGACAATTCCGGCCCGATCCAAAACAAAGGTCACGGGCAGTTTTTGTATCCCGACATCGTGGATCAGTTGATCAAAAGCTCTCTGTAAAAACGTGCTGTAGATGGCCACCACTGGCCTGAGTCCATCGCAAGCCATGCCAGCGGAGAGGGTGACTGCATGCTGCTCAGCAATGCCAACATCGATGTATTGGTCGGGAAGTGCTTTTTGCAGGATGTCCAGGCCAGTTCCAGTCGCCATGGCAGCTGTGATGCCAACAACCTTTGGATTCTGTTCGCAGAGTTTGACCAGGGTTTGTCCAAATACCTTGCTGTAGCTCGGTGGTTTTGGGGTTTTGCTGGGTCTTGCTTTACCAGTACTGAGATTGAAAGCTGACTGTGCGTGGTAACCAACTTGATCGGCTTCTGCGTAGGGATACCCCTTTCCTTTTTTTGTAACAACATGAACCATGACCGGCCCACCAACGCGATGTGCGGCCTGGAACGATCGGGTCATTTCAGCAATGTCATGACCATCAATTGGACCCATATAGGTGAATCCAAGCTCTTCAAAAACGGCACCGACTTTGGGAACAGCGAGGCGGCGCATGCTCTCTTTGAGACGATTCAGCTCTGGTGGAATTTCTCCCCCCATAAAGGGGAGATGGCGCACGCTTTCTTCAACGCTTCCAGACAAAAATTGAAGGGGCGGGCTTAATCGCATCCGGTTGAGGTAGGTCGACAGCGCTCCAACCGGTGGAGAGATCGACATGTCGTTGTCGTTTAAAACAACGAGTAGTGGGGTGGATGGCAGATGACCGGCATGGTTGATCGCTTCCAAGGCCATGCCACCGGTTAAGGCACCATCACCAATGACGGCAACACATTTGTAATCAAGACCTTGCCGATCACGGGCCATGGCCATTCCGAGGGCTGCTGAGATGGATGTGCTCGCGTGCCCTGCTCCAAAATGGTCAAAACGACTTTCTGTTCGTTTTAAATAACCGGCCACTCCTCCCTGCTGACGCAGAGAGTCGAAGCTTCCATAGCGTCCGGTAATTAATTTGTGCGGATAGGCCTGATGCCCCACATCCCAAACCACTTTGTCCTGGTCCAGATCAAGGGTTTGGTAGAGGGCCAGGGTTAATTCAACAACCCCTAATCCAGGACCAAGATGTCCGCCGCTGTTCGACACCACTTCTAAATGGCGTTCACGAATTTGCTTGGCCACCTCTTCAAGCTGCGCCGCGGACAGTCCGTGCAGCTGATTGGGATGGGTTAATTCGCTCAGATGCATACCCATCCCAAGACCGATTCAGTCAATCTACGAGCCTCCCCGACCCTTCGCGATGGTGAGCGGTTGTCAGACTGCAGTGATGGATCATTATTTGCCGAGGATCCTGCGCGCCCGCGTCTATGACGTGGCCAGGGAAACCCCTTTAGAACTTGCCAACAACCTGAGCCGAAGGTTGGGCAACAGCGTTTGGTTGAAACGGGAAGACCTTCAACCCGTCTTCTCCTTCAAGTTGCGTGGTGCATACAACCGAATGGCTCAACTTTCTGAAGCTGAGCTGAAACTCGGGGTGATCGCCTCAAGTGCTGGAAATCATGCACAAGGAGTGGCACTTAGTGCATCTCACCTCGGTTGTAGAGCCGTGATCGTGATGCCGGTCACCACCCCTGGCGTGAAAGTTGATGCTGTCCGCCAGTTGGGAGCAGAGGTGGTCCTGCATGGTGAGACTTACGACGAGGCCTATGCGGAGGCCAGGTCACGCAGCGAAGCGGAACAACTTTGCTTTATCCATCCGTTTGACGATCCGGAGGTGATTGCGGGACAGGGAACGGTGGGCATGGAGATCCTCCGACAGTGCCATCAGCCACCCGATGCGATTTATGTGGCTGTGGGTGGTGGTGGTTTGATCGGCGGAATCGCCGTGTATGTGAAAAGTCTCTGGCCTGACGTTCAAATCATTGGTGTTGAACCCCACGACGCTGCCGCCATGACGCTGTCGTTAGAGGCCGGTGAACGCATTCGATTGCCACAGGTGGGTCTTTTTGCAGATGGAGTCGCTGTCCGTGAGGTGGGTGAGCACACCTTTGCTTTGGCCCAGAAGTACGTTGATGACATCGTCACGGTGAGCACCGATGAAATCTGTGCAGCGATAAAGGATGTTTTTGAAGACACCCGTTCGATTCTCGAACCGGCAGGTGCCCTCGCGATTGCGGGACTCAAGGCTGATGTAAGCCGGCGGTCGCTTCAGAATCAAAACCTTGTTGCTGTTGCCTGTGGAGCGAACATCAATTTCGCGCGCCTGCGCTTCGTTGCTGAGCGTGCGGAATTAGGTGAGGAACGTGAAGCGATGCTCGCCGTAGAAATCCCCGAGCGTCCGGGAAGTCTTCGCTGCCTGTGTGAATTGCTGGCAGACCGGAGCCTGACTGAATTTTCCTATCGAATGGGGGCTGGTGATCAGGCCCACATTTTCATGGGCGTTCAGGTGAGCGGGCCCGATGACAGAGCGTCTTTGATCGACCATCTCAAAGCGCACGGTTATGCCTGCCTAGATCTCAGTGACGATGAACTCTCGAAGGTGCATCTCCGGCACATGGTTGGAGGTCGACTCCCCGCGAGTTCATCGGCCAGCAATGTTCAGGAGCTGCTTTATCGCTTTGAGTTTCCAGAGCGCCCAGGGGCCTTAATGCGCTTCGTGACGGCCTTGCATCGCGACTGGAGCATCAGCATTTTCCACTACAGAAATCATGGAGCTGATGTTGGTCGGATTGTGGTCGGTGTTCTTGTTAGCACCGATGATCTCAAGGCCTGGCAATCCTTCCTACGTGACCTTGGTTACAGCAGTTGGGAAGAAACAAGTAATCCGGCATACCAACTCTTTCTTGGTGGATGAGGCGGTGTGAATGGCTAAAACCTGCACCAGCGTTACTTTGAAACCGGTTCGTATGGGGAGGTAATGGCACAAGGATTGGAGCGAAGCAACATGCAGGAGTTCAATCTCTCTCTTCCAGCTCGCTTGGAGGCCATCCTCTACCTGAAGGGAAAAGCCCTCTCCCTTTCGGAGTTGGCTGAGCTAGCTGACGCCAGTGAAAAAGAAGCAGAACAGGGCTTACTCGCGTTGGTCGCTGGTTATGCCCAACGGGATACGGCTTTAGAAATTCATGAAAACAGCGGACGTTACAGCCTTCAGCTTCGGGCTGGTCTTGGAGAACTGGTTCGTAATCTTCTACCGGTCAATCTGTCCACCGCAACGCTGAGAACGCTTGCAACGATTGCCTTGAAACGACGAATTCTTCAGTCGGAGCTCGTTGAATTAAGGGGGTCAGGCGCCTACGACCACATCAAAGAGCTGCTCAGTCAGAACTTCATTGAACGCAAACGCCAAAGCGAGGGGCGCTCGTATTGGCTCAGCCTTTCTGAAAAGTTTCATCGCACATTTTCTGTGCTTCCTGATAGAGGGATCTCAGAACCAGACCAGGCTGCATAAAGTTCACCTATTACTCACGCTCAAGAAGCACCAATGGATTTGAGTTTTGTTTCCACCTTTCTTCAGATCATTGCCCAGACGCTACAGATTTATTCGTTTGTCTTAATCGTTCGAGTGCTTCTCACCTGGTTCCCGAATGTGGATATGGGGAACCCAGTGCTTAGCACCGTGAGTTCGATTACCGACCCCTACCTCAATGCCTTTCGGGGCCTGATCCCTCCACTAGGAGGGCTGGATCTTTCTGCCATTCTCGCCTTCGTTGCCCTGAGCTTGATGCAGCAGCTCCTGGTGTCCGCCAGTTACGCGTTTGCCGGTGGCTTTGGCAACTACGGCTAAGGACGATTTGAGTATGGACAATTTGAGACAAGGGCCTCAGCGATGATCGCCGCTCCCTTTCAGCTGCCCACGCGCTGAACGATCACGCAATTTGCTGAGGTTTTGGTTGGCCACATCCTCCAGCTCATACCCAAGTTCGCTGGCTAGTTGAGCGACGTACCAGAGCACATCACCCAGCTCCAGGGCGATCTCAGCTCTTACCTCATCGTCAAAGTGTCCTGCTCGATCGCGCAGCACCTTTTTCACTTTGTCTGCGACTTCCCCCGCCTCACCAGTCAGTCCGAGAGTTGGATAGATGGGATTGCTGCCAGCATCTGGGTACAGAGCGGTGAGCCGTGCAGCGGCCTGATAGGCATTCAGGTCCATACGAAACATGTTGAAGAGAGTCATCATCCAACAAGTTGTCGAGTCCAAAAGGGCAAGACGGTAGATTCCGCAAGCTTCAAGACCTGTGGATGGCCCAGATCGATCTAACCCGTAGAACCAAGATCGTGGCCACCATTGGGCCCGCAACGGAAAGCCCTGAAAGGATCCGTGAACTGATTCAAGCCGGAGCGACCACGTTTCGACTGAACTTCTCCCATGGAGATCACAGCGAGCACGCTGAAAGGATCGCCACGATTCGACAGGTGGCCCACGAATTGGGAGCCCATATCGGCATTCTTCAGGATCTTCAGGGTCCAAAGATCCGCTTAGGTCGGTTCGAAGAAGGTCCGATCACGCTCGCGAAAGGTGATCAATTCGCACTCACGGCTAAGCAGGTGCGTTGCAATCAGACGGTTGCAACGGTCACCTACGACAAGCTGGCCGAAGAAGTGTCTGCTGGAAGTCGCATCCTTCTTGATGATGGCCGCGTTGAAATGAAGGTTGAGCGCGTCGATGCTGTCGACCAGACCCTTCACTGCTCGGTCACGGTTCCTGGCGTGTTGTCCAACAACAAAGGGGTGAATTTCCCTGATGTGCAGCTTTCTGTGAGAGCTCTCACAACAAAAGATCGCCAGGATCTCGCCTTTGGTCTTCAGCAGGGTGTGGACTGGGTGGCGCTGAGCTTCGTGCGCAACCCCTCTGACATGCAGGAGATCAGAGAACTGATTCGTAAGCACGGTTACACCACTCCTGTGGTCGCAAAAATCGAAAAGTTCGAAGCGATTGATCAAATTGACGCGATCTTGCCGCTTTGTGATGGCGTGATGGTGGCCCGTGGAGATCTAGGGGTTGAAATGCCCGCAGAAGAGGTTCCTCTTCTTCAAAAAGATCTGATCCACAAAGCCAACAGTCTCGGGATTCCGATCATTACGGCCACTCAGATGCTCGATTCCATGGCTTCGAGCCCTAGACCTACGCGTGCCGAGGTGAGTGACGTTGCCAACGCCATCCTTGATGGCACTGATGCCGTGATGCTGTCCAATGAAACCGCCGTAGGTGACTTTCCTGTTGAGGCCGTTGAGACGATGGCGACGATCGCCAGACGGATCGAACGCGATTATCCCCAACGGCCCATTGATACCCATCTGCCGAGCACGATTCCGAATGCGATCAGTGGGGCAGTGAGCAGCATTGCTCGCCAGCTCAATGCCGCGGCGATTTTGCCCTTAACCAAAAGTGGTGCCACCGCTCATAACGTCAGTAAATTCAGGCCCTCTACTCCCATCCTTGCGATCACCAGCGAGGTCAATGTGGCGCGCAAACTTCAATTGGTTTGGGGTGTGTCACCACTGTTGATTGAAACCCAGAAGAGCACCACCGCGACCTTCACCTTGGCGATGGCTTACGCCCAAGAGCTTGGTGTGGTGAAAGACGGTGATCTTTGCGTGCAAACAGCGGGAACACTGGCTGGAATTAGTGGCTCTACAGATTTGATCAAAGTGGGGATTGTGAGTGCTGTTCTCGGTCGAGGTACGGGCTTTGGAAGTGGCTCTGTTAGCGGAAAAGTACGCATAGCGATGTCTGCAAGTGATTGCGCCCGACTCGAACCAGGAGACATCCTTGTGGCTCGTGAAACGACAGCTGACTACCTCGACGGCATTCGTGAAGCTGCAGCTGTCATCACAGAACAACCTGGAGAGGATTCTCACGCTGCCGTCATCGCCAAACGTCTGGGCGTTCCAGTGATCACAGGGGTGGTCAATGCCACGCAAGACCTTAGAGAAGGCGAAGTTGTCACCTTGCACGTGAAAGATGGTTTGGTTCATCGGGGTACCGGCAGCAACGTGGCGATGAAATTAGACACCATGCTCTGAGTTAGGTCCCTAACCGTTCATGGCTAGCAAGCTGCCTCTTGCCGACACCGTCGGCATGGCTCTCACCACACTCAAGGCAAATCGCTTACGTAGTTTGCTCACGATGCTTGGCATCGTGATTGGTAATGCCTCCGTCATCACGCTGGTTGGTGTGGGTCGAGGTGCCCAAAATTTGGCGGAGAATCAGCTCAGCAGTCTTGGAGCCAACGTGTTGTTTGTGGTTCCTGGGAGCAATGACACGCGAAGGCAGGGGGTGGCATTTCCGCGAACCTTGGTGCTGGACGATGCCACTGCCATTGCTTCTCAAGTTCCAAGTGTCAAACGGGTCGCTCCTCAGATCTCAGCCAATGAAGTGGTGCAGGCGGGAGCGAGGAGTACGAGCGCCTCGATCTCAGGGGTAACAGCAGCGTTTTTACCGGTGCGTAGTTTTGAGGTTGCCCGTGGTCGATTCATCAGTTCCGAGGATGATCTGAGCGCGAAGACTGTTGTGGTGATTGGTCCAGATCTTCGTGACAAGCTCTTCCCTTCTGGTGCAGCTGTTGGTCAAAGCATCCGGATTAGAGACCAGAGTTTTTCTGTCATTGGGGTGATGGAACCCAAGGGAGCGGTCTTTGGTTCAAACCAGGATGAAAACGCCTACATCCCGCTAACAACCATGGTGAGTCGCCTCACTGGCCGTGACCCAACCTATGGAGTCAGTCTCAGCTTCATCAGTGTTGAAGCGAACGATGAAAAAAGCACAGGGCCAGCCAAGTTTCAAATCACCAATTTGCTGCGGCAACGGCATCGCATCTTGCGCAAAGACGATTTTGCTGTCAGATCTCAGAAGGATGCTCTCACCATCGTTGGCACGATTACAGGCGGCCTAACCCTGATGCTCGGTGCGATCGGAGGCGTTTCTCTGCTCGTTGGGGGCATCGGAATCATGAACATCATGTTGGTATCCGTTAGCGAGCGCACAGAAGAAATCGGCTTGCGCAAAGCATTGGGTGCACGTAGTTCCGATGTCCTTCGCCAGTTTTTGGTTGAAAGTCTTGTTTTGGCGAGCCTTGGTGGCGTGATTGGAACCGCAGTAGGACTTGGCACCGTGGCAGCTGTTGCCTTCTTTACGCCCTTACCGGCAGCGATTGGTGCTTCGACAATTTTGGTGACGGTGGGGCTATCCGGATCCATCGGTCTGTTTTTCGGAGTTGTCCCTGCCAAGCGCGCAGCGATGCTCGATCCGATCGTTGCATTAAGAAGCCTTTAATTCACCTTGCCTCGAAACAGCGGTTTAGGTAAGGAAACTCTTACAGTCTTGCTACTCACGATGAATCCATGAATCAACGCTGGCGTCAGATAGCCCTTTGGATTCTTCCCATAGGCGTCGCGTTGCTGCTTGTTTGGCAGCTGGTTGGAAGCGGAGCTCTCAATAATCTTCGCAGCAGTAGTGCTCCCACGAGCGGCTCTACCACAGTTGCTCCACGCAATGCTGCCGTTGCTCGAATGAGCTACGGACGCTTCTTGGATTACGTGGCAGCTGGTCGCGTCACGGCGGTTGATATTTACGACGGTGGCCGTAACGCAGTTGTAGAAGCGGTTGATCCTGATCTTGATAATCGCGTTCAAAGGCTCCGTGTTGATCTTCCTGGCTTAGCTCCTGAGCTAATCAACACCCTGAAAGAAGAGGGCATCAGTTTCGATATTCATCCACCGAAGACTGCTCCTCCTGCCCTTGGAATTCTTGGCAATCTTTTGTTCCCCCTGTTGCTGATCGGATCTTTGATCTTTTTGGCTCGTCGTGGCAACTCCATGCCTGGCGGTCCTGGTCAAGCGATGCAATTCGGTAAGACGAAAGCTCGTTTTGCAATGGAAGCCGATACCGGTGTGAAATTTGATGATGTGGCCGGTGTTAGCGAAGCGAAGCAAGATCTGCAGGAAGTGGTCACCTTTTTGAAGCAGCCTGAGCGCTTTACTTCGGTTGGTGCACAAATTCCTAAGGGTGTTTTGTTAGTGGGCCCTCCGGGAACTGGCAAGACTCTTCTTGCTAAAGCCATTGCTGGAGAAGCTGGTGTTCCTTTCTTCTCCCTCTCTGGTTCTGAATTCGTTGAAATGTTTGTGGGTGTCGGTGCTAGCCGGGTCCGCGATCTGTTTAAACGTGCGAAGGAAAACAGTCCTTGCCTCATCTTTATTGATGAAATTGATGCCGTAGGCCGTCAGCGTGGTGCTGGAATTGGTGGTGGTAACGATGAGCGTGAGCAAACGCTTAATCAGCTGCTCACAGAAATGGATGGTTTCGAAGGAAATAGCGGAATCATCATTCTTGCCGCGACTAACAGACCTGACGTTCTTGACTCTGCGCTAATGCGTCCAGGTCGTTTTGACCGTCAAGTCACCGTGGATGCACCTGATATCAAAGGTCGTCTTTCCATCCTTGAAGTTCATTCAAGAAACAAAAAGCTCGAAGAAACCCTTACTCTCGACAGCATTGCAAGAAGGACTCCTGGTTTTACAGGGGCAGACCTTGCCAATTTGTTGAACGAAGCGGCGATCCTTACGGCACGACGTCGCAAGGAAAGCATCGGTATTTCTGAAATTGATGATGCCGTGGATCGCATCATTGCCGGAATGGAAGGTCATCCCCTCACCGATGGTCGAAGCAAGCGACTGATTGCGTATCACGAGGTTGGACATGCCTTAGTTGGCACGCTTGTAAAAGATCACGATCCTGTTCAAAAGGTCACGTTGATTCCACGTGGACAGGCACAGGGTTTGACTTGGTTCTCACCTGATGAAGAGCAGATGCTCGTCTCTCGCGCCCAACTCAAAGCTCGCATCATGGGGGCTTTGGGAGGTCGCGCTGCTGAAGACGTTGTGTTTGGTCACTCCGAAGTCACGACTGGCGCTGGTGGAGATATTCAAATGGTGGCCTCTCTGGCTCGCCAAATGGTGACTCAATTTGGGATGAGTCAGTTAGGACCAATGGCACTTGAGGGCGGCAACCAGGAAGTGTTCCTTGGTCGCGATCTGATGACAAGGAGCGATGTTTCCGATGCCATCTCCAAGCAAATTGATGAACAAGTGCGCTTGATCGTCATGAAGCTCTACGAGGAGACCGTTGCACTCGTAGGCCAACACCGCCAAGCCATGGATAAATTAGTCGAGCAGCTTATCGAACAGGAAACATTAGATGGAGATGAATTCCGTGTTGTTGTTGCTGAATTCACAGAAATCCCCGAAAAGGAACGATTCTCTCCCCTACTAGCTTGAATAAAAAAGACCAGGTTTTGGGAAAACCTGGTCTTTCAGTTGGTTAGTGATGATTTAAAAGACCCTCATTTTGAGGGTCTTTTTTTTATACAGAGCGAACTGGGCTCTTATCAATGACATTGTCGATCAAGCCATATTCCATCGCCTGTTGTGGGGACATAAAGAAATCGCGGTCGGTATCGGCTTGGATTTTGTCTAGAGGTTGTCCAGTGCGATCAGCCAATTCATGATTGAGGCGATCTTTAAGGAACAAGATTTCGTCGGCTTGGATTCGAATATCACTGGCCTGACCACTTGCTCCTCCTAAGGGCTGGTGAATCATGATCCGAGAATGCTGCAAACTGCTGCGCTTGCCTTTCGCGCCAGCACAGAGCAGAAATGCACCCATGCTCGCGGCAAGTCCAACACAGACTGTGTGCACATCCGGCTTGATGTGTTGCATGGTGTCAAAAATTCCAAGCCCGTCGTAAACAGAACCGCCGGGGGAATTCACATATAGGAAGATCTCTTTTTCGGGGTCTTCCGCTTCGAGAAAAAGAAGCTGAGCAACGATTCGATTGGCGGAATCGCTGGTAACAGGCTCGCCTAAGAAAATAATTCGCTCCCTTAAGAGACGAGAATAAATATCAAAAGCCCTTTCTCCTCTTCCTGATTCCTCGATCACGATCGGGATCATGTTGCATAGCTTCAGTTAGAACAATCCTAACGGCGGCGGCAGCGGCGCTATGGTCTTGATTCAAAGTGGGGTGGAAGGACCTTGACGGATCAACGGACGATCGCTGACAGCAAGCGTGCCTTCCATAAAGCTTTTCCCTACGTGATTCCGTCTCTGTACAGAAGAACGGCAGACGAGCTCTTGGTTGAGCTGCATCTACTCAGCCATCAGCAGCATTTCAAAAGCGACGCTTTGTTCGCTGTGGGCCTGCGTCAGGTGTTTCAGGCGTTCACGCAGGGCTACAAACCTGAGACACACCTCGATGAGCTCTATGCGGCCATTTGCAGCTGCAATGGGTTCAATCCAGAGGCTTTGAAACAGCTGGCAGAGGGATCCACCTCAGCTGTTTCAGGACATACCGTCAGTGAAGTCCGTGAATGGCTTTCCAATCGCGGCGCTGGAGCTCCAGAGCCTTTGGCGTCGGGAATTTCTAGTGTTGGCGGCGAATCGTTTCACTACTCGCGTTTGATGGCTGTGGGTTTGTTGAGCCTGCTCTCTTCCGCCCAGGGTGGTGAACCTTCTGATCCCGTTGAGCTCAAGACCCTCGCCCATGAAATTGGTGAGCAACTAGGACTCTCTAAGCCTCGTCTTGACAAGGACCTCAGCCTGTACACAACCAATCTCGAAAAGATGGCTCAGGCTGTGGAACTGATTGAAGAAACCCTTGCTGCAGAAAGGCGCAAACGAGATCGTCAGGCGGCTGATTCTCAAGCCAGCGATTCACAGACACCTGAAGCTCAATCTGAGTCGTCAGAGGATTCAGCCGCGGAAGAGAGCACTAATTGACCACTGACTTCCCACCAAGCTTGTTGGCCTGAAGCCTTCAATTTGGACGCGTGGATTGCTGGTTTGATTTGAAGGTGCAAGGAATCGGCCTGCTTCAGAAGGGCAGGCCATGATCCGTTCATCAGTCCAAGCGACACGAGATCTCGCGGGCGGGCATTGAGCTTCAGTGCTAAGCGCGTGGATTCGGGGAGAGCTTGATAAAACGGTTTTGTGTCGGGAAGACCTGCCAGTCCGGCACTCAAAAGCATCGGTTTTTTGGGGTTTTGCAACCAACGCCAGCCGCCCACAATCTTATTTTGCCCCCCACGTTTATCTTTCCAAATCACGGCATCAGATTTTTTGGCTTTGTCGTCAGCTGGATTAATACGTTCAAAGCCCCGTTCTTCTAAGCGTTTGCTCACGCGATCAAGGACTGAGGCCCAAGCTGCATCTCCTCCTGGCAATGGCGCCTGAAATTGAAGCCCCGCTCGGTAAGCACCTTTGGCTTGTTGTTTGAGACGAAGCGAAAACGGTGCTAGCGCAAGCCTTGATCGAATCGATTGATTCACGCCGTACTGATCTTCCAAGGGCTCTTGGATGATTTGGCGACTCAGCAGTGTGCCCAGGATTAAATCGACTCGGGCTCCATGCACTTCTAGAAGACTGTCTCGGTCAAAGTTTGCTGGCTTTCGACGCTCAGAAACCAAAAAATTCCAACCATTTTTGGGTTGTGATGCGGCAAAAGCGAGCGAGCGATCACCAACAACGCCGCCCCAATGGAGTGTGTTGCCGATCAGGCGAAGTGCAAGGCATCCGTGACTCGCCTGCTGGAGTAGGGGAGCTGTCGTTCCACTAATGGCAGCGAGTGCGTCGCTCGTCCAAAACACGGCAGGAGCGTTGGCAAGACGCTGCATGCATCGACTTTGAAGGGATGTTGGTTGAGGTGGACGTTCGGGTTGGCGTTGGAGTCTTTGAATGAGTTGTTGACGATGCAGCTCATCAGAGCCAAGCAACGTCAATCCCAAGACTTGGTGTTTGCGTAAATTTTTCGTGTCGGTGGCAAGAAGTTGATCAGGAAGGATCAAATAGGCATCGCCATCTTCTGACCATCCCTGCCACCAGATCGAGCGCCCTTGCCGTTTCCACAAGTTTGCAGCTCGAACGAGGCCAAGCCGTTGGTTCCAAAGCTTGGGCGCTGGGCGTTTTGAATCTCCGTGAAAGGACTGCATCAAGCTGAATGCCCCTGAGACACGGCTCAGCGATGCATGTGTTCCATCGTCTTGACTTGATGGCTGATTCAGAATGACGCCGATCAAACCGCCCAATAAAACAGCCCCTAAACCCAATGACGTGACGGGGAGGGACTGAGTGATCGATCGGTAGATGGAGATCTTCAGGAGTGAGTCAGCTGCGGTCACGAGAACGCCTGCGACGACGATCTTTCCACTCGATGGTGGAGAGGTAAGCGACTATCACGCTGACAAAGACCAAAAGGACCGCAGCGGTCATCGCCAATCCCTGACTGACGATGGGAGCTTGCAGTGCTTCGTTCACTTCAGAAATTCAGGGTGCCATCACCGTTGCGACCCCAGACGACCATGGCGATCGAGAAACTGAAGACAGCAGCCAGTGATGCCCAGGCAATCGTGAACAGCATTGAAATAACGCTTGAATGCAGTGAGCTTACCTAGGTTCCTCCACGGAACTGACTGGTTGATTCATTACTTCTTATGACTATGGCAACACCTGGAACCGCGAGCGTCCTTCAACCGGAACGCACAACCCTCCGATACCCGAATGCAAGAGTCATCGTTCTCAACGATGACGTCAATACGTTTGAACACGTGGTTGAGTGCTTATGCAAAATCATCCCTGGGATGAATAGTGATAGGGCTTGGACACTTGCCCACCAAATCGATGAAGAAGGCGCTGCAGAAGTGTGGGCTGGTCCCCTAGAGCCAGCTGAGCTCTACCACCAACAACTCAGCAGTGAGGGACTCACGATGGCTCCATTGGAACGTAATTAATGCCTCTTGCCGCAACCGTTGATCTGAATGACGTTCCAGGTCTTCGCTGGCCGACCCTGCTCCGATTGAGTCTCTTTCAAGCCTGTCTTGGAACCCTTGCGGTGCTTTTCACTGGAACCTTTAATCGGATTCTGATTACAGAACTTGCCTTTCCTGCATTGCTGGCGGGTGGAGGTTTGGGATTTGAGCAATTGGTCTCACCAGCACGGGTGCTGTTCGGACATCTCAGTGACTCCCATCCCTTATTGGGCAAACATCGGACGCCTTATGTCCTGCTCGGGACGATCGCCATCTGTGTTTTGGCGATTCTTAGCGTTCCGGTGAGTTTCAAAGTGAAGGAAGCTCTCGATAGTGGATCACCCTTGATAGCCGCTGCCGGCATTGCTGCATTTTGTGGTTTATTTGCTCTTTATGGATTGGGTACTTCTCTAGCGAGTACTTCTTATTTAGCCCTCGTCATTGACCGCACAACCGAAGAGCAAAGGCCACGATGCATCGGTGTGATTTGGGCGATGCTCACAGTAGGAATCATCGTTGGAGCCATTGCGATCAGTCTTGCCGTCCGCTCAATCGATGGCATTTCAGATCCAGTGATTCTTCAAAACTGGCTTCAGAAGTTCATGATTTCGATCACTGCGATTGTGATGCTGTTGGCGATTATCTCCACTTGGGGCGTTGAAAGACCAATAGCTCCTGAATCTGTTCGCGCTGTACAGGATTTAGTCACACTTAAAGATGCCTGGGGAGTTGTTACATCAAGCCGTCAAATTATTATATTTTTTGGATTTTTAGTTTTATTCACTCTGGGACTATTTTTGCAGGACCCGATTCTAGAAAGTTTTGGCGCAGAAGTGTTTGGAATGCCAGTATCTAAGACCACTTTGCTTAATGCTTGGTGGGGATCGGGAACCCTTGTTGGTTTACTTTTAGCAGGTTGGTTCATCACCCCAAAACTTGGAAAGTTGGCCACTGCCCGTTTGGGTTGCTGGATGGTGATGGGTTCTTTGTTCCTATTGGTGGTGAGTGGTTGGCAACAAGCTTCTGGACTACTTCCTGTCGTGATGGTGTTGTTTGGCCTAGCTGCCGGAGTTGGCACCAACAGCGCACTGACCTTGATGCTTGATCTCACTCTTCCAGAGATGGCTGGAACCTTTGTAGGTATTTGGGGGTTAGCGCAAGCTCTGTCTCGGGGATTTGGAAAGGTCGTGGGTGGTGGTCTACTTGATCTTGGTCGTCAGCTTTTGCCCAATGCTGGACCGATGGCTGGTTATGGCTTGGTTTTTACGATTGAAATCCTTGTCATGGCAAGCGCTTTGATTGTTCTGAATCAGCTCAGCGTCGCTCAATTCAGAGAAACCACTACCCAACGACTCGACATGGTGTTGATGGCAGAAATCGACGCTTGAATCAAGCAGCAGGTTTGCGCGTGGAGCAAGTCAGTGACAACAGAGCTTTGGTGCGTAACCGTTGTGTTTGAGCAGCAAAAACATACCGAATCACCTTCCCAGGGCAAAACGCGAGCCCCCGCACCTCATCACCATGGACCTCTGCCGTAAGGATCTTGACTTTTGGGCCCATTCGAGATGTCAACGGACCAGAGATTTCAGTTCTAAGGGAATCGACGGATCGGAGCATGGCTCGCAAGGAACGCTTCCCTCATCTCTAGCCAGAGCGGCTAACTTAAACAAGCTTTACTTTTGTACCCCTCGTGGGCCGTCTTGTCGTTACGCACAGCACCTATGTAAAGGGCCTAATACCTTGGCTCAAGGTGTTGGCGAATGACCCACAGATCCAGACCATCACCCCAGGCGTGATCGCAAGAGTGAAGGGGCGTTGCCAAGACCTCACGCTAAGGCCATCGGTTCCAATCCGAGGTGGATTCAAGCTGATGGCGCGCCGTGGCAGGACAGCTCAAGAAGTCTTCGTCATTACAACTCTGGATAAATCAGACTTGATTGAACGATTAGCCAGCTCCAGGTCTTCGATTTTTTAAATGCATGAAGCGTGTGCTATCCCAATGAATCGATTTATGGATTTAGTAAGAGTTTATTATTGGCGCATCAATTAGTTTTTCGTCAACTCAAAGGTTGTAACGACTGTCCAAGTAGCGCGGATCTCTCTATCTTTCTGACTATTTCCGGTTTCGTACTCACCTTCATAGCCCAAAATCATTGTTTTTCTCTCATTGAGCTTGCATGCTCGGTTAAAGAGCGAATAGTCCATGCCAAAACGTATGGTTTCTTTTCTGGTTTCCTCTTGCCAGTTATTGCACCTTTCCTCAGCTTCAACACCTTCTGCCATATTGTTAGGCGACATGAAGTCATTGCAGCCAACGAGCCCTAGGAGCACCAAGAGAAATGTAAGTTGTTTCATCGGGACTCATCTGTAGCGTAATTTTAGCTTTCTCCCAGATCTTTACTAGTTTCGTCTCGTCAATAACGCATTGTTTAATCAGCTTGATCACCAAGTTTCTTGAGACCGAGCCTCAAGTTAATGATATCCTTCAGTGAAGCCAGTATGATGTATCAAGCAGACATCATCAGAGACTAACGTCTTTGAAAATAGCTGATTCACTTTGGAAACGACTGGTTGGGTTTTCCTGCTTTTCTATGTATTCCAGAAATGTTGCAGATCCAGTGATAATGATAGCCAACGGCAAGAAATATGAAAACTGGAACTTATTGGATTTTCGTTTGAAAATGAAACGAGACATGGTTTAATCTCAAGTATCCACATGCTAGAAGCTAAAAGCATTACAGCTTGAGATTAAGCTTTGAGTTGTCTTAGAGGAATATGAGATTCTCACCCAATGATCCAGTTGCGTGACCTAGGAGTTTTGATCCCAGAAAAGGATTTCTTACTACACTTTGTGAGTTTGAGGGTTGTTAAACAACAAGTGCTTTATTCGCGACATGATCAGGAATAAAGCCTGGCCTAGCTCGATTAAGATGATATAATTACTATAATTTATGAAAATCAGTGTTTAGTAATAATTCTCTTCCAAATGCCCTTAAAGTGGTTTATTGGTTGTGGGCATTTTCTTTCCCCTACGATTATCGATTCCTACCATTACCAGAAGACCCATCGGGTATCACTTTTATTGGTTACTGGATTATCTGGCTGGGACTTGGTGGATTATTGGTCATTCCATTTGGTGAGTGGATGAATAAGAGTAAAAAGTGAATAGTTTGAGCAACATATAGATGATCAGTTATCGACGATCAATGGCATCCCAAAGTCTCGATTTTTTGACCAATCGCCTTCCTCCACAGTATTTGCCAACATAAGTTTGCCAATCCCACATCAAGAAAACGACGTCTTGTGCTAATGCTTTGTTGCCTGCTTGCCTCACTTCAGAGGCTTTAGTATTCATAGAGTGCGCGAGATTAATTGCATTTGTACAAGCACCACTAATATTATCATTGTTATATTGAATATCGACGCGATTTATTCCAGATTTCCACTGATCAAGTGGTAATACTTGGGCTTCAGTGGTCCCTGCAAATAATATAACCATACCAGCCAAAGAGCTTGGGACAATTCGTTTGAAGGAGTTCATTGACTAGGCCAAACAGTATCAACATAGCAATACCATTAAAATGACACCATTAAACGAAGCCATTAGAAATCTTGCTGCGCTGGATTCAATCTGCCCAATGAATGCAGGGCAGAGATCGCATCAGAACATAACTGCGCATTTTTTTATTTCGCTGTTATGTATGGCAATCGCCCCTGTTGCAAGCAACTCCACTTCCTCTGCAATCGTTCAAATCGATTTTTATTGTTTGATTATCAAAATGGTGAACCGCTGTGCCGTGCGAGCCCCAGTGTTCGACCTGGAGTTACCAGAAGGGGCGAAAGATTTCGAGAGGATTCGTTTCCGGCTACAAGGCCGGTTTACGGCACCAACACGACAGTCACCCCATGTCGAAAGAGAGTCAGATCAGAGCACTAGAAAAGGCCGTCACCAACACAGCAGTTCTTTACCAATTTAGGGGAAGAGGCCAGATTTCACGAATCCTTTGCAGCATTTGCTGGCCTCGCTCGCCACGCTCATCGGCTGTATGGCCATTGAGCAGGGTGGTGACATGACCCACTTTGCGCCCGGGGATCTCATCTTTTCCGTACCAATGCAGATGCAAGGCATCGATCGAGCGTAGTTTTGAAAGCCGTTCTTCAAGTGGTTCAGCCTGGTCAGCACTGAGACCAAGGAGATTGACCATCAAGGAGCCATCGGCAATGAATTCTGGATTGGGGACATCAAGCCCTGCGGCAATACAGAGTTGTTGATCAAATTGGCTGCTTGAACAAGCCTCAATTGAGAAATGCCCTGAATTATGCGTTCGTGGTGCTATTTCATTTACAAATAAACCCTCTGACCCGTAGAAAAACTCCAATGTCATCACTCCTACATAGCTGAGCTTTGTGAGAAGTGAGGCCGCAATGTTGTAGGCCGTTGCTTCAACGAGTTGACTCACCGGTGCAGGTGCGATGACCCAGTCGCAAACCTGATTTTTCTGATGTGTTTCAGCTAAGGGCAGGCTACGAATACGCCCCTTTGAATCTCTGCTGACAACGAGAGCAAGTTCTTGTTCGTAGGAAACCCAGGCCTCGATTAACCACTCATTGGCATCGACGTTTCGAAGCAACTGTGCCAAACCATTTAGATCTTCTACAACCCTTGTGCCCTTCCCGTCGTAACCGCCGTAGGCAGCCTTCGCCATAACGGGAAAGGTCCATCCGCTCGGTAAGGATGGCGACCCAGGATTGAGTTCAGCTAATGAAATCCAATCTGGACTTGGAATCAAAAGGTCATTGAGTAGCCGCCTCTGGGACAACTTATTGACAAGAGGGACCAAGCTCGCCAGTGATGGAGTGAATTGCACTCCCTGTCGCTCCAGAGGCATCAAGGCATCGACAGCGACCCATTCGTTTTCGAAGGTGATGCCTACGCAATGCGATGACAGCTCCCTTGTTGCACGGACATCTGTTGATCCAGCAATCACTAAATCCTTAGCTAGTGAGGCAGCAGGGTCTTCGGCTTTAGAAGCTTGCACCGCAAGCGTCAAACCTCGTGTTTGCGCTGCTTCACCGAGCATGAGGGCAAGTTGCCCTCCACCGATCACCCCAATTGTGTTGTCAGCGTTGGGCATCCTTTGCAGATCGGTCTGAGTGGAGCTTGTCATTCTCTCCTTTTAGCAACGATGACAGCCTTAAATCAGGCTTCGTTCTCCTCCGAACGCAAGTCGAATGGCAGTTAGCAATAGAACGAGCAGGAACAGCGCGAGGCCAACCGTGCAGGCGTAGCTGATTTCAAGTTCTGCGAAGGCCTGGTCGTAGACGTAATAAACGAGGGTGCGAGTGGAGTCTGCAGGGCCACCCTGTGTCATCAGAAACACCTCCTCAAACACCTTGGTCGCTGCAATCGCGGAGATCACGGCCACCAAGGTGACGTACGGACGCAGCAAAGGCAAAGTGATATCAACATGCTTTCGCCAGCCTTCACTTCCATCCAACTCAGCGGCTTCATAGAGCTCTGTTGGGATGCCTTGAAGTCCTCCCAGGAAAATCACCATGTAATAGCCCAAACCTTTCCACAGGGTGACGAGCATGACTGAGGGAAGGGCTAAAAATGGATTGGTTAAAAAATCGATGGGGATGAATCCTTGACCAAATAAGGCGCCAAGCCATCCGTTGATTAAGCCGTTTTCGGCATAGAGCCATCGAAAGGCAATTGCAGCTACAACGATCGAAACTAAAACTGGCGTGTAGAAAGCAGCACGCAGGATGTGCACACCTGGAAGGATTCGATTGACAAGAACCGCCAGGGTTAGGGCGCCGATCACAATGGGTGGAACAACCCCGAATAAATAAATCAAAGTGGTGCCAAGCACCTGATAAAACATTGGATCGCCAAGAAGCCTCTGAAAATTGGTTAAGCCGATGAATTTCAGTGGCTCGGTGACATCTAGACCTGTTTGCGTGAAACTAATTACAAGCGCCATCAGTGCAGGAACCAGCACGGAAAGGCTTAGAAGAATTAAGGCAGGAGCTAGAAAACCCCAGGCAATCAGCGTGGACCGGTGTTTGGACGTTGAAGGCAGGGCCATCACCAGCGCCAGATGGTTTGAAGGAGAATAGATCCGTCACAGCGGCCGGCATGACCAAATCCCAATTGAGCTCAACATCAGCGCTAGCTGCAAAACGTATCAGCGTTGCGCTCGAACACCATCCTTATGACGTTGTGATCAACTCCGGCGGAGTCGATCATCTCGGTGCTGAGTTACTACGAATTGGGATTCGCCCCAACACCAAAATTCTGGTAGTCAGCAATGCAGATGTTGCAACGCCTTACGGAGGCCGATGCCTTTCAAGCCTCGCCGAGGCGGGATTTCAATCCAGTTTGCTAACGATTGCTGCGGGTGAGGAACAAAAGACACTCAACACCTTCAGCACGATTCTTGATGCTGCCAAAGAGAACGGGTTAGAGCGTCAGTCACTCATGCTCGCTCTAGGGGGTGGGGTTGTTGGCGACATGACTGGTTTTGCGGCCTCTTGCTGGCTGCGCGGAATCGGCGTCGTGCAGGTGCCGACAACGCTATTGGCCATGGTGGATGCCGCCATTGGCGGAAAGACTGGTGTGAATCATCCAGGCGGTAAAAATCTGATCGGCGCCTTTCATCAGCCACGGTTGGTGATGATTGATCCCGACACGCTTCAGACTCTTCCCGTGCGGGAATTTAGGGCTGGTCTAGCTGAGGTCATCAAATACGGAATGATCGGAGATACGGATTTGTTCGACTTGCTCGAGCGATCCGCCGGCTTTGACGACGCTCTCTCCATGTCCACCGAGCTGCTTGAAACTTTGCTCGAACGGTCTGCGCAAGCCAAAGCCCTCGTTGTTGCTGCTGATGAAAAAGAGGGAGGTCAGAGGGCCATCCTCAATTACGGCCATACGTTTGGACACGTCGTCGAAACACTCACCGGATACGGCACCTGGCTCCATGGGGAAGCGGTAGCGATTGGCATGGTGGCGGTGGCTTCCCTTGCCGTTCAGCGCGGTGTGATGCCCCAATCCGATGCGGAACGTCAGAAACGTTTGATTGAAAATGCTGGATTGCCTATCCAATGGCCAGATCTCGATCCAGATCTGGTTTTAAGCACGCTTCAAGGCGACAAGAAAGTCCGCAATGGTCGTCTTCGCTTTGTCATGCCGTCAGGCATCGGTGCTGTGTCGATCGTGGATGACGTCAGTAATGACGAAATCAGAGCTTGCCTAGCAGCGATGGGTTGATGCCTTAAGGCTCTTGCAGGAATTGACTCCGCTCCCCTGTTCCTGAGTTTGGAAGCAACGGGTTGAATCGCAGGAACGACAGCCAGCGAAATTCACCAAGGCAGGCAGGATCCACGAGACGCAGGAGTGCTTCACGTCGTTGCAGAACCTCAGCAAGTTGGTGTCCCGGAAGCTGTTGAAGACTGCTGAACCGCTCAGCAAGGCCTAAAGCGAGCAAAGCCTCTCCCTGGCGGCATTGCCCCTCCAGGGTCCATCCGTTGCTTGTGGCCTGGTGTACGACGGTCTCAAGACAGAGATGGGCCGTGAGGTCTTGTTTTCCTGCATCAAGCAAGACGTTGTCACTTGCCCGTTGGTTTTGGTAGGCCATGAGGGTCCCCTCCCCGCGTGGAGCGGAGTAGTAGCGATGAGCCTCGAGGGCGTAGTCAACAACAAGCAGATGGCCCGCAATGAACGCCTCAGATGCTTCTGCGAACCAATCGGCGCACGCGTCATGCCATTCCGTTGTCCATCCATCCTCAGCATCTTCTGGAGGCAAGGCAATCTGTGTGGCTGACAACGTTGCGTCCATGCGCTCTTGAAGCTCTTGAGGGATGGGTTCTGTTCCCCAGTGCAGTCTTTTCTCGCCATCGCTTCCTTGTTGCAATTGAACGATTTGACGCCGTAGCCGTCCATCATTCAGAACAAGGCGCTCCACCGCAAAGGCATCGAGGAGCTCATGAGCAATCAAGACACCAATGACCGGGCAGGTCTTGAGATTGGACAAGGAGGTCCAACGGTGTGGAAGACGTTGCTGGGATTCGTGTGAGCTCTGGTGCTGCTCTAAACGTTTGCGTTGACGCTGTTCCATCCCTGGATTGGTCTCCACCAAAACCAGCTCAAGGCGATGGATCAGGTCGGGAAGCTGCTCAACCAAATGATCGATGAGGTCACAACTCAACTCCGCTTCGCCAGGCCCAACTTCAACGATGGACAGGGTTTTGGTTGGGTGGTTCAGGGCGAGAGTTCGAAGCCACTGGACAAGTTGACAACCCATCAAGGCTGAAAAATCAGGACCAAGGGTGGTTGACGTTACAAAATCACCTTCCTTGCCAATCTTCAGATGGCCACTGCCATAGGCCCCGTATTCAGGGTCATGCAAAGCCCAGGCCATGAACTGGGAGAAGGGTACGGAACCTCCTGATTGCTCAAAGCGCTGTTGAAGCCATAAAGGGCAAGACGCAGAGTGGCCTGTCATTGAGGAGAATGCCTGTAATGCGACAGAGCTATGGGAACACAACCGCGCTTCACACGATTTTTGTTCCCCCTGTTCAGCTTATTTCTGTTGCTCCTCGTCGCAAATCCTGTCCAAGCGATTGACAACCCAGAGCTACTTCCCGACCATCCAACGCCGGTGATCGATCTAGCTCGAGCCTTTAGTGACAATCAACTCAAAGAACTGGAAACGTCGCTGGATGCGTTTGAACAGCGCAGTGGCTGGAAACTGAGAGTTCTCACCCAGTATGAAAAGACTCCTGGGCTCGCCGTTAAAGAGTTCTGGGGCCTCGATGAGCGCAGTTTGTTGATTATTGGAGATCCTCGCGGTGGGAATCTGCTCAATTTCAACGTGGGCGATGCCTTCTTTGCATTAATGCCTCGCACCTGGTGGGTGGAACTGCAAACGCGCTATGGAAATCAGTTTTACGTCCGCGACAATGGTGAAGACGGTTCACTGTTGGCAACGATCGGAGCCGTAGAACTTTGCTTGGATCGTGGCGGGTGTCAGTTTGTTCCTGGTTTGCCACAGGAACAATGGCTCTTAACTCTGGCGACTTCAGTGCTCGGTGGCTTAATCGCAGGATTTGCTGCTTATCCGCGCAAAGAAGGTGAACGGATCGCTTGGGCTTGGGTACTCCTGTTATCTCCCTTATGGGTGATGTTGTTTGGAGTGTTTGGTATCGCACCGGTGGTGACACGAACAAGCGATCTCTTGCCGCTTGTTCGGAACGGGATGGGATTTATTGGAGGCATGGTGGGTGCTTATCTCATCGCCCAGACAATCGTTGGTCGGAAATTGGCAAAAGAAACAGACGAATAATTCTGTCTCTTCAGGTCAAGACCCTGATCAAGGCATACCACAAAGAATCTTGGGTCCTGTGCAAACAGGGGCTTTTAAGCCCTTGCTGCCATCATCTCCGCTGAGAGCTTCCTGGCGCTTATCTCTGATCTGACGCAGCTGACTCAAATTGACTTTGTAAAACGATTGAAGATTGACGAAGCGTTTTACAGGCTGGCCGTAATAGCTGCGACCGCGAAGCGTTGGGAAAGAGGCCCACTCAGGGGCAAGTTTGGCCGCCAACTGAGGTGTCATCACACCAACATCCGTTAGCCGTAGAGCTTTGCGCCTTTGAACGAGGAACAAGGCCCCTTGATCTTGAACTTCAGGTCCAAACCCCCTCACACCCAGACTGCGCTTCACAAGATCCCAGGTGAACGGCATGAACTGATAAGCGCCCGCCGCCGCACTCGCATAACGGGAGGAGTAGATGACACGATCGGGATGGCGATCCATCGACCCCATCAGACTCCCGCCAAACATCACGCGGTAACCAACATCGTGACCGTTTTTCCAGGTTCCTTCAGCAAAGCGAATCGTGTTGAGAAGAGCTCGCCGTTCTGGGGTAATGATGTATGGAAGAGCGCTTACAGACTGATCTGTTGGGGTAGTCAGTCCCGAACGGGAGGCTTCAAGGGTTGGCATCGCAGCGACAGCAGCTTGAGCTGACTGAGACGACATCAACAAAGGACCAAAACTTGCGAGAGCCGCTGGAAGGATTCGACAGACAGTTTTCGCAAGGAAAGTCATACGTGAAAAAAAGAAAGATTGACCGAAGGAGGAGATCAACAGACCGCAGCGAGGCGGCACTCGAAATATCAGCAAAAAATAAATTGAACACAACGGGCTCAATGGACGGAACTTTGACGAACACGCTCAATCAGCCCAAGAGCTGATGTGCCAGATGAGCCATTGTCCCTAGGGACTGGCAAGACTCAAATGGGACGCATCCTGCGCCAAAACCAAAGAGGGCCGTCCGTCTCGGCATAGATAAATAAAAGTAATTGCTGCGATCAGTCGTGCTGAACTGTGTTCATTGCAACCGAGACCAAAGCCTTTGCTGCCTCTTCCGCGCCTTGTTTTGAACCAATCGGGCGGATTGCATCGACAAGTTGTTGATCCAGCTCCCATTCTCCTTGATTCAAAGCATGGCGACTAAGAATCTTGTGCTGTCCGAATGATCGAAGACCATTCATGAGGACGGAAGCTTCCGCGAAGCCATCACGCTCCACGACATGCATGCCTAGGTCTTGGCTTAACGCTTCACAAAACGTGCTGTAACCAGGCTTGCCTAGGTGCCGCTCGCAAAAAGGCATAACATCAAAAGGACGCACGCTTTCGGGCAAAAGAGTGACATTGGCCTCATATTTCAAGTTGGCCCGAAGGTGAGGAGCCACGGGGGCTGGCATCAAAAAATGATGATGAGGCCAGAGACGAAATAGGGCAGGGTCAATTGCTAGACCAAGGCCGCCAAATCCAACAAGCACGAGGGGCTGTTGAATCGTGTCCAAGTGCTCTCGCAATGGTGCAGGAAGCTCGCGCAAGGCAGACACGGTGAGACCTAACGGCTGCTCATCTAGACCCCAAGGCATCGCCATTGAAAAGGGGCAGCGCAACAGCAGCTCACCCTGCCGATATTGAGCGCGAGCTGCTGCTGCGTATTCGCTGAATCGACCACCAAGCGGCTCATAAATGTCATCCCAACCGAAATTCCCCATCCAAACCAAAGGAGCTCCCAACCGTTCAGATAGAACTGCTGCTGCCGGAGGAATGTCACCTACAACAAGCACTGGAGTGTTCTGCTCACCAATCCAGGCAACCTCTTGATCGATTCGTTGTGGCAGATCAGTCTCCAGAGCCTTCAAAGACGCCAACGTCTTCTCTTGATCAACGCCGAGGGCATCGGCCTGGATCATTCCCACATCCCACCCAACGAAGCGTTGCTCTACGGGCACAGCAGCGCAGACGAGCTTGAGAAAATCAGCAGAGACATTGGAACTGACGACAAGCCTCCATGACGGCTTAAGGCGGTGCAAAGCGCACAGAACAGTGGCTTGTCGTGCAGCGTGACCAAAACCATGGCTGCTTAGGCAGACATAAATCAGCATGGCGATCGACTTTCACTGGGGTGCCGCAACAACGTTTGTTCATAAGCGAGGGTTCCATTTGGATGGAACCAGCGATGACTGACAAGGCTGAGATGACGCCCCTCAAATTCAACCCAGGTGAAATGGATCAAGGTTTGCCCAGCTTCGTCTGAACCCGAGCGAGGAACGCAGGCGGCATTGACGTAGGCGGTGCCATAACGATCACGATGAAAAGTCATCCGTTCACCCTTGCCTCCTCTGAGGCTGTGGTGCATGTGGCCAAATACCACAAGATCTGCGGCTCGGCGGCGACGGAGGGTCTCAACAGCGATCGCTAGATCGCGATCACCCCAGTCGATGTGGGGATGCTTCCAATCCCGACCACAGATGCTGGACGCATCAGATCCAAGACCAGTAGGCCCACTGTGAGCAAGCAATACAAGTGGCCAATCCTCGGGAGCATGGGACGCCGCTTTAACGATCCGATCCACTGACTCCTGTTCCGTGACTGGGCCGAAAACGCTTTGCACCGCTTCAGAGATATGGAAACCACCTCCTGAACTGCATGGACGGCCGCCAACAATGGCAACGGCTGGTGACGACCAATTGCGCAATTTCCAGGAGCAGTCGAGATCACCCAACATTGAAATCTGCTGCCGCAGTCGTTCACCAGTGCGATCTCTGCCCCGGTCGTGATTACCAAGAATCACGGCGCAGGGGAGCTTTAGACGTGTGATTGCCTTCACTAAGCGCAAATCACCATCACTCAAGTCGCCCACGAACAAAAGAGCATCAGGACGTAACTGCTCGAGCAGTTGTTCGTCGTGACAACTCCAGTCACCGTGAAGGTCTCCGGCTATGGCGAGGCGCAATCTGGTCAGGAGTGGTGCCTAGGCTTTGGACATCCTGCCCGATGTGGCCAGAATGTCTGCAATCAACACTGAGACAGATCTAGGGATCAGGATCATGAAAGACGCTCCCAGTGATCTCGTAAGCGCCATCAACCAGCTTCGAAGGGATCGGAACGCCATCGTTCTGGCGCACTATTACCAGGAGCCAGAAATACAAGATATAGCTGATTTCATTGGTGATTCCTTAGAGCTTTCACGAAAAGCAGCCAACACAGATGCGGATGTGATTGTTTTTTGTGGCGTGCATTTCATGGCAGAGACAGCAAAAATTTTAAGTCCAGAGAAAATTGTTCTGCTACCTGACAGCGAGGCAGGATGTTCACTAGCAGATGATTGTCCAGCCGATGATTTTGAGGCATTTAGAGCAAACCATCCTGAGCATTTTGTTGTGAGTTACATCAATTGCACAGCAGCTGTAAAAGCGCAAAGCGACTTGATATGCACAAGTAGTAATGCTGTTGACTTGGTCAATCAACTTCCATCTAATCAACCGATTCTATTTGCACCAGATCAGAATCTGGGTCGTTGGGTGCAACGACAAAGTGGTCGTGAGCTCACATTGTGGCCTGGACGCTGCATCGTTCACGAAACATTTAGCGAAGAAGCGTTGTTGAAACTAAAGCTAGAACACCCTGATGGAGAAGTCATTGCACATCCTGAATGTATGGAAAACCTTCTAGACCTTGCCGACTTCATAGGCTCAACCAGCAAACTCCTAGCGCATGCTCAAACAAGCTCAGCAACAACATTTATCGTGCTCACCGAACCCGGAATTTTGCATCAAATGCAAAAGATGGTTCCAAATAAAAGGTTTATCGATGTTCCGGGGCTAGACGGGTGTAGCTGCAATACATGCCCGTATATGCGAATGAATACACTCGAAAAACTATGGCATTGCCTAGAAACACTGGAACCCAAGATTGAAATGGACGAAAACCTTCGAGTCAAAGCATTGGCACCAATACAGAAAATGCTGGAGATGAGCAAATAGAAAAATTCAATAACCACTCTTCAATAACAAAAGGGACAATACAATTGACGCTCGAAAAGAATCATAAATAAAGATCTCATCAGAAAATCAATACACTTAGCTATGATATGCAGAAAACCATTGCTCAGCAAAAACAGCAAACGAAGTAGAACAATACAACAAATGCAATGTCAATTCATCATGGATTACCTGAAACCGAAAAAGGGTAAAAGAGTTCAACAATTAAGAAACTGCTCATCATTGAAATGAGCTGCACTTTTACAAGGAAATGCAAAGCGAATCAAGACAACTAAATAAGTCATAGACACGATCAACAAAATAATCTTAAAAAGCCAATGGAGAACCACATTGAGAGAGAAAATTCGACAAAATAAGGTATGGCGGTTCTTGAGCAACGAACTGAAGGTTTGTACTGCCCTGCAGCAGGGGTATGGATTGATCCAACGCGTCCAGTGAAACGAGCACTCTTGACCCATGCCCATGCAGATCATGCAAGAGCTGGGTCTGAAGAATATTGGGCGGTGAAACAGTCGGAAGGGGTTTTAAGACAACGACTAGGACGGGAGATCAAGCTTCATGCAGTGAGCTATGGAGAAACACTCATCATTGGAGAAGCAAAGATATCGTTTCATAGTGCGGGGCATGTCTTAGGAAGTGCTCAGATACGTATCGAAGTAGGAGGCGAAGTATGGCTTGTGACAGGCGATTACAAACGATGCCATGACCCAAGTTGCGAACCATTTGAAGCGGTGAAATGCGATGTACTGATCACAGAATCAACCTTCGGTTTGCCGATCTATCACTGGAAGCCAGGAAAGGAAATAGCAGCAGAAATTTATAAATGGTGGAATGATGAAAAGGATCGTCCATCATTATTGTTTTGCTATGCATTTGGAAAAGCACAACGCGTACTAGCCGAACTAAGTGGACTGGGAATCAATGAGGAAATTCTCCTGCATGGAGCTGTGGAAACGGTGACACGACACTATCGTGAAGCAGGAATCAACATGGCTAAAACACGTCCAGTGAGTGAATTAGAACGCAAGAATCCACTCAGAGGCAGATTAATCATTGCTCCCCCATCTGCATATCGATCCAGTTGGATGAAGCGATTTAAAGAACCACAAACAGCTTTTGCATCAGGTTGGATGGCTGTGAAAGGAGCGAAAAGAAGAGGTGGTTACGAAAGGGGCTTCGTCCTAAGTGATCATGCAGATTGGTCCGGTCTCATAAAAACAATTAAAGAAAGTGAAGCCAAACAGGTCTATGTCACACATGGACAAGAAGATGTGATTTCACGATATCTGCGGGAAGTAGAAGGCATCAAAGCAGATCCACTCAAATCATTAAGCTGAGGTTCAATTAATGCGCAATGTTAGCTTTAGAACATTTGGAAACTTGATAAACACCCTTGAACAGTGCAATTCTACAAAAAAGAAGATCAACCTAATTAGTACATTCATAAAGGATATTGATCCAAGAGACGGATCATGGATACTCCTATTATTGATGGGCAGTCGACAGAAAAGACTGATCACAGGTCGACGTTTGAAAGAAATTCTACAAGCATCCTCAAAAATGCCCTCGTGGCTTATTGATGACTGTTTTGCTCAAGTGGGAGACTCCGCAGAAACAATTAGTTTATTATGGCCACAATTAAAGAATGAACTTACTACCACAGATATTGAATTCGAGGAGAATGACAATAAAATGTTTAATGAGACAAAAGAGTCAAAACCCCTTCATTGGTGGATGGAAACCTTGCTGCCAGAGATTAAAGATTCAACAGAAACAACACAACAAAGATTAATACTGAAATTGTGGAGTGAAATCACAGACCAAGATCACTACTTAACAAATAAACTAATCACAGGTGGATTCAGGAATGGTGTGTCAAAAGGCCTCGTTGTTAAAAGTATTGCACAAGCATATGAACTAGATGAAAGCACCGTACTTGAGCGTCTGATGAAACCAATGGAAATCAATAAAGTATGGTTTCAAGAATTAACTCAACAAGTGTCGGAAAAAAGAACAGATCGTGGAGCCATTCCCTATCCCTTTTACCTAGCAAGTCCTGTTCAGATTGAAGACATTAAAGAAACCCCACCAGCTGATTGGAGATTGGAATATAAATGGGATGGTATTCGTGGACAATTGATAAAAAGGGACACTGGCGCTTATCTATGGAGTAGAGGAGAAGAACTAGTGAATCATGTATTTCCTGAAATAATAGAGATGGCAGAAGATCTTACTGATGGCACGGTGCTAGACGGTGAGATATTATGTTGGCAAAAAGATATAAGCAAACCGATGGCTTTTGCGTCGTTGCAACGCAGGCTTGGACGGAAGACAGTGAACAAGAAGTTATTGAAGGAGTGCCCAACAGTATTCATGGCATACGATATTTTAGAACATAAATCAACAGATATTAGAGCGTACGATCTAAGAGATAGATTAAAACTTTTGGAGTGTATACAACAAAGCTGTAATCATCCATGCTTAATGATGGACAGTGAAAAAAAGTTTGCAGAATGGGAAGAACTAACTAAAATAAGGGATCGAGCACGTCTCGAAGGTGCCGAGGGTTTAATGATTAAAAAAAACAGCTCACACTATTTATCAGGCAGAAAAAAAGGATATTGGTGGAAATATAAACATGATCCTATGACTCTTGACGCAGTTTTAGTATATGCACAAGCTGGAACGGGTAAAAGGGCAAATCTTTTTACTGACTATACATTTGCATTATGGGATGACAGTAATAAAAATTCAAAGGATCGAAAACTAGTTACTTTTGCAAAGGCATATTCTGGACTAAACAATTCTGAGTTAATGGAATTAGACAAATGGATACGCGCTCATACAATCGAACGATATGGACCAACAAGAGTCGTTGAGCAGAAACAGATTTTTGAAATCGCCTTTGAGGGCGTTATGGAGTCAAAACGCCATAAATGCGGACTTGCAGTACGATTTCCAAGAATCCACCGATGGAGAATTGATAAACCAGTTATGGAAGCAGACTGTATCGAACAAGCGCAAGCATTATTAAAGCAAGTTATATAATGCAAATTAACTCAAAAAATATAGGTTCTAAGATGAAAGAGTCTATTGTAAGGAAATGAGTCAGATGAAAATCAATATAAGATCTGTCTATCTCAACAAAGTACATATCAAGCGCAGAGGAGCACAAAGTAAAAGCTTATACAAAAGGCAACCAATCAATCATTACCAATGAAAAAAAAATCAGGATGTGATGGAGGTCATACAACTGAAGATCTACTCAAACCGATCGAGAGTTGGTTTACACATCAAGGATGGACAGCATCTACCTTTCAAAGACAAAGCTGGCATTCCTATTTAGATGGTGCGAGCGGTCTCATCCAAGTGCCAACTGGATCGGGAAAAACCTATGCAGCAGTGATGGGTCCCATTGCAAGGATCCTGTCTGAAGAAACAAGTCCAAAAGGACTACGAGTGCTCTATCTCACTCCCTTAAGAGCTCTAAGTCGGGATTTGTCGCTAGCAATTCAGGAACCAATCCATGCGATGCAGTGGCCAATACGTGTAGGGACAAGGAATGGAGACACATCCTCAACAGAACGAGCCAAACAGCTTAAAAGTCCACCTGAAATCTTAGTTACTACACCAGAATCACTCTGTGTATTAATGAGTAATCGAAAAGCAAAAGAATTATTTGATGGATTGCATACAGTCATTCTGGATGAATGGCATGAATTAATGGGAAGCAAGCGCGGAAGCCAAACAGAATTGGCATTAAGTTGGCTGAGACATCAGCAACCTTCATTGCAAACATGGGCATTGAGCGCCACAATCGGAAATATTGAGGAAGCTACTGAGCATGCATTAGGAATCAGTACTGCAAATAAAGTAATAATAAATCATGCACCAAAAAGAAAAACAACAATTAGAAGTATAATCCCAGAATCCATTGATGGATTTCCCTGGGGTGGACATCTAGGCCTGCGCAATTACGAAGAACTCATTGCAAAGCTAGATCCGAAAATAAGTACATTACTATTTACAAATACACGGAACCAATCAGAACGATGGCACCAATGCTTACGTTATGCATGCCCGGAAATGGAGGGGTTACTAGCTCTTCACCATAGTGCAATAGATCGTTCTGAAAGAGAAGCTATTGAAGAAAATATGAAAATGGGGTTAATCCGTTGGGTGGTTTGTACAAGTTCACTAGATCTAGGAATTGACTTTCAACCTGTAGAAAAAATTGTTCAAATTGGTAGTCCTAAGAACATCGCACGATTACTACAAAGAGCTGGGCGTTCGGCTCATTCCCCTGGAGGAGAATCACAAGTACTATTTATGCCCACAAATGCATTAGAACTCCTAGAGCTAAGTGCATTAAGAAGAGGCCTAGACAATGATTTAGTAGAAAATAGAAAAACGCCTAGTAAGCCGCTTGATGTACTACTTCAACATTTAACTACATTGGCATGTGGACCAGGCTTTAATCCTGAAGAGACACTCATAGCAATCCGTAGAACAGCTTCGTTTGCTTCATTAGAAGACGAAGAATGGAAATGGTGTCTATTGTTTCTCGAAAAAGGAGGAGTCTGTTTAAATGCATATACACGCTTTCGTAAACTTGAATGGAACGCTATTGAAAAGCTGTTTTTTGTAAGTGATCAATCAATAGCCCGACTTCATCGGCTGAATATTGGGACGATCACTTCTGCACCTTCCGTGCGTGTTCGCTTTAGTCGTGGTGTCTATCTTGGACATGTTGAAGAGAGTTTCATCAGTCAATTAAAACCAAAAGATGTATTCTTCTTTGCAGGACGTCAATTAGAACTTATCAGAATGAAAGAAATGACAGCCTATGTAAAAACAACAACCAGGAAGAGTTCAATGGTTCCAGCCTGGGCAGGAGGTCAGATGGCCTTATCTGATCTTTTGACGACTCAGCTGAGAGAAGAGGTATCACGAGCATCCAAGTTAATTCTAGATACACCAGAGTTAATGTCTTTAAGACCCTTGATCGATCGACAACTAGACTTGTCAATGATTCCTAGTGAAAATCAGTTTTTAATTGAAACATGTATTACCAAGGAAGGACAACATCTTTTCGCCTATCCATTTGAAGGACGTTTTGTTCACGAAGGACTAGGCTTTTTATGGGCATCACGCCTATCAAAGTATCAAAAAAGTACAATCACTGTATCAGTAAATGATTATGGATTTGAACTTTTAGGGCCCAAACAATATCCATTAAGCAAACTAGTTGAAGAAACTCTAGAAATTCTATTGGATGATAAAGATCTAGAGGAAGACATTGAAAATGCATTAAACTTATCAGAATTGTGTAAACGACGCTTTCGAAGTATTGCTCAGATATCAGGACTAATGATGCAAGGATTTCCAGGTAAAAACAAAAGTAGTGGACAGTTGCAAATCAGCGGATCTCTACTGTGGGATGTATTCAATAAGCATGAACCAAAGAATCTACTGCTAAGGCAATCACGATTTGAAGTACTAAATGAACAGCTTGAGTTACCTCGTTTAAAAAAAGCATTACAACGAATACGAAAAGGTGACATTATCCATAGTGAAATCGTTAGACCAGGTCCACTAGCGTTTCCACTGTTAGTTGAGCGATTACGATCTCGGCTCAGCAATGAGTCAATATTAGAAAGAGTCACAAGAATGCAAAATGAAGCGTTGCGGCATGAAAGGTAACATAATTATTGAAAACGGCAGAATAACTAGTGATTAGATAAAATAGCATACTTATTTGTATCCCAGGTCAAATTGTTTCAAGCTGCCAGTTGAAAGCTATTTAAATTTAGGAAAGGAATGCAAGCAGTGCAAAGCTTAAATACCTAGAATATATAAGTTGTAGTGATTCAATGCCAATTGAAGAAAATGTATCGGATTACCCAAGGCCACCATTGATTGAGCTAGTGAATGGGAATGTCTCGGTTCGTATTGCTGATGAAGTTATTGCTGAGGATACCCGCTACGTGCGTGTATGTGAAACCTTTCACCCACCAACGATCTATATCAATCCAAAGGCTTTTGTCCATGGCTCTCTACAACAAATCTCTGGACGTGGCTCATTTTGCGAATGGAAGGGAGTAGCTGAGTATTGGTCACTGAGCAAAGCTGATGGAACAGATTCACGATCACGTGCTGGATGGAGCTATCCAAGACCAACAGAACGTTTTTCACTCCTTAAGGATTGGATAAGTCTGTACCCCCGATTAGTTGATGCTTGCATTTTGGAAGGTGAACATGTTTCACCTCAACCTGGTTCATTTTATGGTGGGTGGATTACAAGTTGGACGATTGGGCCCTTTAAAGGCGACATAAACCATCCGGAGTTAATCTGATGAAATGCAAGGAAGAATTAACGAACTTACTTCAATCAGATCCTAAAAGTTGCTTCATTCCATCATTGATCGAGGAATTTGAATTGCTATCAAGGGTTAACCTTGAAACTGATATAACATTACTTAAGGGAGTTTGGGAATTAAAATGGAGTAGCTCAAGTCAGCCTTGGCTTAAGCAAGCTCCTTGGCTTGAAAATCTCCAGATTCTTGATCCAGTACAAAAAAAAGGGGTTAATCTATTACGTTTAAGTGCTCCCATTGGCTCTGTAGTGGGGATTGCTGTTGAAGCTGAATTGTCGATCAATAGCACCAATCAAGTTGGCGTACAGTTTAAAAGAGGCGGCTGGCTTGGTCCCTCTTTAGGCAATGGATGGAGACCAAAGCTTTTAGCTACGATTAATCAATCCTTTCCTGCTTGGCTCGATATCACAGGGTTAGATGACTCACTTCGGATTTGCCGTGGAAATGCGGGCACGTGCTTTGCGCTGCTGAAGAGAACCGATTTAGCAGTGAATGACTGGATTCCTCAATCCATAGGAAAAGGGTAGAAATCGATCTAGATAATTTGTAGGTCAGCTATTTCTTAAAAGCTTTTTATCATCTACAATTATTGACAATTCAACAGGTAAAAGCACCTGCAAGCGAACAGGTAACAGTGGGGATAATCGTCAAGCGACGTACCTATTTCAATTGAGCTTTCCTCCTTCACATTAAATTTGCTTTGATCCATCTCATCGGGGAGCATGAAGGTTGTTTTGAGTGTACGCTGTAACAAGTACGGTTAAACAAGATGAGGTATCGTTCGCTTCTACTAGCAATATTTCTGGTGTTCATTTCATTGACAATATCTTCTTATACAGATGTCAATGGAGACTTTCAGCGGAAAGGGATAGAAAAGCTGGAATTAGGTAATTACAATGGAGCTATTGTTGACTTCAGTAAGGCTATCGAAATAGACCCTAATGATGCAGTCACTTATGACTATCGAGGAGTTGCAAAGGCTAAAAAAGGGGATTTTTCCGGGTCAATCATTGATTATGATAAATCTATAGAATTAGACCCATATCGAATTGATACATACGGAAATCGTGGAATTGCGAAGGCTAGATCTGGCAATCTAAATGAAGCTATTTTAGATTTTGATTCAGCAATCTCAATTGATCCAAACAATGGTAATGCATTCTTCAACCATGGAATGTCAATGGATATGACTGGAGATTTAATGACTGCTTGTCTAGACTGGAAAAGAGCTGTAGAGCTGGGCGATGACAAAGGAAAGAAGTTTGTAGAAAAAAACTGTTTGAAATCAAGCTAAAGCGCAGTATTCAAATCATAACATTTTCGCTAACAAATCTATAAGCTCTTATATCATGATGTACTTTTAAATGTTAATCACTCTCGGGTAACTCATCAAATTCGGGCTTGCCAACAAGCAATATATCACAATCTATTTCATTGATTTGCACAACAAGTATTCGCCTTGGGCTTTCAAAAAATCCCTTTTTTGCTGTACTTATGGCATCAACTAAATCATCCATTGTGGCCATTGCACCATTTGCGACATCCTTCTTAGCCTCATCCCACATCAAACAAAATTCATCTACCTCATTCATATGAGACATCATCATTTGCTTCATAGCTTTTTCAGAACCGATCTGTAATGACAGTTGGCTATATTTTTTAACTAAGGGCGAAGACATTGACATCGACACCTTTAGGTGATTCGATAGTCCTGAAATATTTATTTCTATTACCTCACAGTTTGGATTAATAATAATACAAGGAATCGCCATATCAAATAGTTCATGACTTATTAGTCTATTCCAATGATTTTCGATCTCTGACCAATTCTTCTTCAATTGAAAGAGCCTATTCCAGTGGGTAATACATGATCAAAACCAGAGTTTTTTTAATAAGATTGGAAATATATTTTAACTAAAGAGTCATAGAAAGAGTTAGGCTTTGAAAATGAAAGTATAATACAAAGCAGGAATTAGTCAATTAATGCTTGCTGGTAATCCTTAATCGACTCTTGCAGCCCTATTTTCTTTAATCTTTCAAGGAATAGCTGACCTTTCGTGGGAAGTCCTCCTGGATGGTTTAGTTCATACCCCGTGACCTCTTCCAGTCCGATAGATGCCAATTCATAAAACGATGTACTAATTAAAAGTGTAGCAATTTCTGCATTCTGAAAATTATTGAGTGCATCAAGTTCTGAAGCCTGATCAACTAAGTCCATACGAATGGGATATTTGGCAAACTTAACCAGCATTTGAAAATCATTATTTGACTGAAGCCATGGTCGGCATACATCTTCATAAGCAAGGATTAGTTCTCCAACAGGTGGACAGAACGCGTTAGTCTCTAACTGTTTTGATACATTACTTATGCCCCTATCCTCAATGATAATTCTGAGTAATTCAGTCGAGAAGTCATTGTATGACAAACAGAAAAAACCTTCTCGTAACGATTGAATCGAGGCTTCTGTTGCTCCATCACAAAACTCAGCAATCAGTGGGTGAAGCTTATTAAGTAGCTCTTGTGCCTGAGTCGCTGTTACAGAGATCGGTTCATGAGAACTTTGATCGTTCTTATTTGCAGAACGCGAGACAAGCCATTGACTTGGTGCAGTCATGAACTCAGAGGGAACCTTGGAATATGCTCTTACTTCACTTAGAGCCGTGAGTGCCATATCGACAGACTGGTATCCAGCAGCCTTAGCCTTTAATTCCCAATCAAATTTTTCATGCAACGCCTTTTCAATGGTTAGGACTACTGATGCGAGGTCTAGTTCCATATCGCTCTCACCAAGTTGAACAGCCAAACTCCTCAACGTTACGAGCTCTGCATCGGCGATGAAAATTTGATTCTTCAGCTCATCAAGCAATGGCTTACCCAGCTTTCATAGGATAGTAATAGAGGAAATAGCTTCTTGCTGGACATAAGCGTTGAAGCCTATCTTTAGCCGCCCCTAGATCCGGACGCAGCTATGCGCTTCATGATGTTGCCGCGTTCGAGACATGACTTCCTATTTAGCCATGTTCAGCAGGTATAAACACTCACGAATGAGCCCTCAAGACTGTAGTAGAATCTTCACATAACTACATACTTCTTCGTGTCAGGTTATTCAACGAACCTTTTTGCTCTGAATGCGCCTCTAGTTGTTGATACGTCAGTAGGGCATTTGGCTTTATCACAGCTCACAGCCTTAAGAGTTGCTAAAAAAGATCAAATCTAAGCTATGACTATTGATCAACGCTGTAAGAGCCAACAAATCACAGCTGACAGAATTTTTATGGATTTTAAATATACAAAACCAGGATCGACAGAACAACTAAGAGCCCTCAAGACTCTTAATACATTAGTGTGTCAATGGGTAATGTTCTTTCATGGTGATGAAAGCTATGTTAAAGAGAAAGTTTCATTAAAAGAATCTGTGTTCTCGAACACTTACTAGGCTTTCTAGATTTTCCCTCTTTTATGTTAACCTATTAATTTACTTGCTTGATGTTTTTTCAACTGAATCACGCATTAAGCTTGTTTCTAGTCTTTCTAAGATTTTATTTTTTACTAGTTTCTAAGATTTCAAGCAATATTCATTATTGTATCATTCAGAAAATTAATTTTAAGTCATAATATCACCTATCATTTATAGTTGTCTTTCATTCTTCAAATAACTACTTAGCTTAATACTCAGGACAATAACTGCTGGTACCAAAGTGATTAGGTTAGCAAGTAAAACTGGACCATCATCTACCATCCACCCATAGATGGACCAGAACGTCACACCAGCTGTAAATAGTAGATACATTCGTAATGAGATCGATTGCGTATCTCTGCTTCGTAGCGTTTTTAGCGCTTGTGGAAAAAAGCTGACTGTTGTTAAAGTTGCAGCTATATACCCAATCAAATCAGCATTCATGAAAAACCAGGAAGTAATATACTATCCTATAGTAACAATCAAATGAAAACACAAAAACTATCTAATAATAAAAATACTAAGCAGTGAACTGAATTATACGGGAATTAATTACTGAGTGGCAACCATCTTCCTGCCATCATTGGAAGGTGGTGAAACTAATAAGAGATCTGCTCGAGACTCCCCCATTTGAACAATCAGCATCTTTCGTGGAGCTGCAATAAAACCTTTATTAGCGACATCCATTGCGTGAAGGATGTCATCAATATCACCTAAGGTATCATTTCGAGACTGCTGTTTGATCAAGGCAAGCTCTTCAAAAAACTTCTGGCTGTCGCTTTTATATGTATCCATCATCTTGCTCCTTGCAGCTTCTACTCCATACTCAACAGCGTTTTGAAGATAATCCTTCAAGAGTTGTCTCGACAGCGTTGAAGGCATTTCAATATAATCTATTAAGTCAAAAAGGGTTGTTTCAAACAAATCTCCATCCTTATCTATCAAAATACAAGGAGTCTCTAGTACAAAAGATGATTGATCTCTTAGACGTATCCAATGATTCTCAATGTCATTCCAGCTTTTAGACATAAGATTTAATTCTCCGAGAATGTAGTAATGTAGTCAATGAAAAATAGGGACTAAATGTTGAATACCTAAAAGGCTTGGTTAAGGCTGGATCCAAATTATCAAGTAGATCTATTTAATGACTATATTACAAGAATTACGGATTGGTGAATTTACTTATTCATAATAACCAATTCTGATGCAATTCCTGCGAAATATTTGATTCTCCACACATATCTCTTTTGCAATAAGAGTAGATTAACAACCAAATGACTAGTCATCTTGATAAAATAGAGGATCATAGACTATGGGCGATTATAATTCTGAGTTCGATTATCAATCAATTATTGAAATGTATAAGCAGTTTTGATTTAGGGCATTCAAAGCACTATCATAGGCATGCAGAGTCATTACAGCAGTGGTTTTTCCATACTTAATCGTATTCCTGATTATTTCATTGTTTTTCAAGCCGTTCTGGAATTTGTATCGTCTGTTAATTCATTGGTCTTTTTTGCTTATTTTATCTCCTTGGATTGTAGGGAAAGCGTTGAGTGCACGCTGGGCTGAAGACGATTATGGAAATGGACCAAGATTAATTGCTTTTCCTATAGCATTAGGAGGTTACTGGCTATTGTATGGTTCATATGTTCATCCAGAATATTCGCTATTTCCACTCTTCATTTATTATTTTGTAGCGTGGCCTGCTTTCCGTCATAGTGATGCTTGGGAAAAACTAAACAGGAAATAGAATTTTCATACTCTTGACTAGAACAGACATAGGGTACACATTAATCCAATTTACTTAAAGTAAATATATGGTTTGGACTTTAAATATTTTTAAATATGATAATCAGTCAGTCGTATCCCCAATATCTTTAGAAGTCATTTGTTCTGGTAACCGTAACCCTGTACTGGACTGCAGCTGCTTCAATAATGTAGCAATTGACAGACTGTTCTGCCCATCACGTTCTCCAATCAGATTGACTTCTTCAACTTCGATGGGTTGCACAGTATCGCTTAGCATCGTTAGAAGTGGTTCCAGCTTTTGCAATAGGAACAGACGCTTTGCATCGCTACCTGATCGTTTTAGTGACTCAACAAGATCACGTAATCCTTCTGCTTGAGACCTTCCTTGTTCAATAATTGTTGCAGCTTCACCTTTCGCTTCAGCCATCATTGTTTGACATTCTGATTCCGCAGGAGCGATAACATCAGCTTCTAATTGTTGTAAAACTTGCTTGATACGTTGTTCCTGTACTGGAAGCTCTGCTTCTGCACGAGCCAGCTCAGCACCAATACGTGCCTCTTCCTCAGCAACCAAGGCGTCACGCTTTGTTAGTGCATCCTGAACGCGTTTATTTGCATTCGCTGTCGCAATTGCCAGGTCTTTATCAAGTCGACGTAGCGATGTAATACGTTCGTTTTCTGCACGCTTCACAGCAGATTGAGATTTGGCCTCTGCTTCTGCTATTCGTGAATCCCTCTTCAATTCAACTAGTTGCTTCCTACCAATTGAATCAAGATACAAAACATCATCGGAGATATTTTGAATTTGGAGAGTATCTAACACCAAACCTAGCTTTTGAAGATCGTCTTCCGCTTCCTCTAGTAGCGTTCGTGCAAAGGTTACCTTGTCCTCATTTAATTGCTCCGGAGTTAAACTAGCCATGACACCTCGAAGATTCCCTTCAAGGGTTTCTTTTGCAATATGCCGAATTTCGTCTTGCGATTTCCCAATTAAACGTTCAATGGCGTTATGAATACCTGGTTCGTCACCTGAAATTTTTATGTTTGCAACACCAGACACGTTTAAAGGAATACCACCACGTGAATAAGCGCTTTCAACTTGCAAATCAATGATCATATTGCTTAGGTCTAATCGCATCACCTCTTCGAGCAATGGGATGCGCAAAGCACTACCGCCTCGAACGGTTCGATAACCAACTGTTTGACCTGATCCAGTTGTGCGTCTAAGACCGGCAAAAATCAAAGCTTCGCTCGGTTGACAGATGTAATACAACTTTTTGAGGAGCACTATGAAGGCCCATACGCCCGCTCCGCCTGTTAGAAGAATAGACAAAAACATTACTGATTACCTCTGTTTGAAAGGGTGTCGATAAGGTCAATACCAAAGATTTCTTTGACTTGATCAAAGAACTGTCGTACGACGACGTGATTCAGCGCTACGAGGCTGGCAAGGCTGGATGCATCGTTGCCATCCAACGTTGTGATCCTTTTCAAATGAAGACGTCCTGGAAGACGTGTGGCGTGATCAAGCACCATTTCAATTTGCTGAAGAAGAAACACAAGCTCTGCTGTGCTGCCTGCCTCTTCCCAAACCTGAGTGAGCAGATCATTCACTAAGGCACTTGCTTTAACGTCCTCTGCCGTTGCAGCAGCCATTCCACGAGCTCTCAGCTCTTTTGCCTTTTGATTGGCTTGAGCTGGAAGGACTTGTTCGGCTTGCAGCCGTAGTCGTTCTAGCTCCGCCCTAACTTTTTGAAGTTTTTGCTCCGCTATCGCTCTAGCTTCCAGTTCCGCTGCTTCTGTTCGCTGCTCTTCAGATCGTGCCTTTTTTTCCATTAAGGCAACTTTGGTACGCACACCGTTGTCCTTTTCAAGCACGACGGTCTGCGCATCAGTCCGAACCACTTCGGCTTTTTCCTCCATTTCAGCTTCAATCCGCTCGGCTTGACCGATCGCTTCAGCTTCAGCAATCTCAGCATCACGAACGATCTGAGCCACTCTTCTGCGACTGATTGAGTTGAGATAATCAACATCGTCGGAAACGCTTTGGATCTTTAACGTGTCCAGCTGAAGTCCGAGTCGCCTCAGATCATCTCCTACATCCTTGGCAATTTGCTCAGCAAAACGTAGTCGGTCCTCATTGACCTCTTCTGGCGTGAGCTGAGCGAGAACACTACGTAAATTTCCTTCTAGGTTTTCTTGGGCAACCTGAATAATTTCACGAGGATCGCGTCCCAGGAAACGTTCAATTGCGTTGTTACGAACATCAGGATCCGTACTGACCTTCACATTGGCAATGGCCTGAATATTCAGCGGTGTACCTCCATTAGAATAGGCATTTTTTACTTCAACTAAGACTGGTAGCAGCGTGACATCCATACGCCGTGCTGTCTCGAGCACTGGTTTTACAAATGTCCAGCCGCCGTTTGCAACGACGCGATATCCCTTCAAGCCCTGACTTCCCTGATTGGTACGCGATCCCGTTACCACCAGCATCTCGTTGGGTCGACAAATCCGAATCATCCATCGACTTAGAAGTGTCAGTCCAACGAGACTGACGACAACAATTCCAACCCCACCTGCGATTGTGTTGTTTTGATCCCTAGACAGGAAACCAACCGATGGTGAGGGCTGCTCACTGAGCAGTCGTGAAGACATGGGCAACGGGAAGCTGATCCTGGCTTAGCTCCGTAGAAGAAGATTGTCCACAAACCTCACAACCGGTCCACGCGCAGGGTGTATTCATCACTGGCCAGCACGACCACAGCCGTACCTTCTTCAAGTCGTCCCGCGTTGCTCAGGGCTGGTCTTCGAATCAAACTGCCACGCACGCGTAATTCAACAAAACCACGTTCCGCTTGGGTGATAGGCAATGTCACCAAAGCCTGTTGACCAATTAAGTCGTCATTGCGGATGAGTGTGTCTGCCTCCCGACGGCTCATAAGGCGCAACACATGAGATGCAGCCCATCCCATACCCAAACCCATTGAACAAGCAACAAACAAGGAAAGGAATCCACTGTCCTTTGGGCTAAGCAACAACATCAACAGTCCACACAAGCCGAACCCACAGAGACCAAACGACCAAAACGGAGTACTGAATAGCAGGCTTAGGTTTCCGCCCGAACCATCACCATCAAACCCTCCGCCATCGAGACCATTGCCATCGTTATCAAGGGAGAAGGCGATTAAAACTGCTCCTGCAACAAGGCAAAAGGAATAGGTCCAAATCATCGATACTCAGCCGCTGAGTGTTCATAATGGTGGTCTTGATCAATTCTGGACCCATTACTCAAATACGTCTACTACCAATGGTTGAGTTTGATCAGCATATTCATGAGACTAAGGGAACCAAATCATTGAGATCGATGTCCCCTCCTGAAGCACCAACTTTTATTTCATTGAGATTAACAGTCTAAGAAAAGTATCTTTCCTCATCTCCACTGGTGTGACACCATGAATGATCAAAATTTATCCTCCCTACAAAACTGGAATGCATTTTGGGATTATCACCTCGGAGCCTGGGATGGGCAATGGACACGTTATAAACCAAGTGGAGAGTTGTCAGAATCCTTCTTAAGTAATCGATCGTTTGAATCCGATCCTGAAAAAAAGATTATTAATCAATTTAATCAGTATTTCTATAATCATGGCGAGCATGAGGAAAAGCGTTGGACGTACAGCTTCAAAGATCACTGCAAAAAAGATGGATTCATGCATCCTGCGAGCGACTATATGCGGGGATTGGCTTTTCGCGATGGATCTGCTGCATGGCTTGTTCTTCAGGCCAAAAAAGAACAATATTTTCCAATGGAGCTTTTTCTTACCAACAAGAATGTTCGCTGCAGCGTTGGCATGCTTTATGGGGTCGATGGTGAACTTCAAAGAACAGCTTGCATTCGTGAGCGACGTAAGGATCTTGATGATTCATCGTGGTCGAATACAAGTGAGCTTGTTCCACCTTGGGAAAACAGAAACCAATGGCATGGAATCACTCAAATTATTGATACTGATTTGACTCGATCTTCGATTAATACCACGTTCGAAATGAAACCACAAACGAATGAAGAAGAATATTTTTTCCCTGATAACATTGTGTTACGTTGTCCAGCAAGAATCACTCTCAACCAAAAATTTACAATTACCGGGATCTGGCTTGAATCCAAAAATCATCTGAAAACAATCAAAGCATTCTATGGGAATGATTCAAAACTAATTGATGTTCGCTTCAGTATTTACAACCATAAATAGCTTTTGCACTTCAGCATGAGTCATGCATTCATGATGAGTAACTGATAGGCTTCATTGACTTTACGAAATGAATCGGGTGAACCGCCAAGATCTGGATGATGTTGTTTAACTAAGCGCCTATAAGACTTTTTAATAGAGTCTTGAGATGCCCCATGCTTGAGACCTAAAACTCGGAGTGCTTCGATGATTGATAACTCCGTAGATTTATTTCCTTCACCGTAGGACTGGTAGTTGCGATCTGAAGCTCGCTGATCAGACCTTGTTCTGCGACTTTTTTGTGAGCTCCTTTGTCTATTTTTTAATTCAAAGACAACCCGTTGTGGGTCTTCGTCAAGCCATTCACGAGACCTAATTCCATACAGAGCAAATGCTGCAAGTACTGCGCATCGCTTTTTTGTGACCGGCTTAAGCATGGCAGCAATTAAATCGGTACCCAGCCCAGGCATCAGCCGATCCAATCGTTGTTGAAGATTGAGATGAGGGTGAAAACTGGCCCGATTCAATGCATCGATTAGATGCTCAAGTTCGCTGAGACGAAGGGCATTCCATCCCTGCTGCTTTGCAAGAGCTTCTCCCCAACGTTCAACCTGTTCAGAAGAAACGGATGGTGCTGTGTCTCCTTGCTCTTGTCGACGCGGATTTGAGCGCTGTTGTTGTTTTGACTGGGATTGTGTCCACTGACGCTGACGGAGCACATCAAGCTGCCTTTTCAGCTGCAGAACCTGTCTACGCAGACTGTCATTTTCAGCCAAAAGGGCGTCAACGTTGCTTGTAACCGTCTGACGACGATGCGGTTCTGCCGCTGACGACCATCGCCGAGGATCAAACCCCATTAGCAGCCAAAACAACGCACGGCATGCTCAGCCATCCTGCTCAGATCACCATAGGGAGAACAGTCAGACTCTCACAGAGGTTGTTCACGTCGAGCATCTGACCAAACTGTCTGTGAAGCGACCATCCTTTCAAAACCGACGATTCAGCTGACTTGAGTCCCATCCATAAAATGAATACGATCAGCAAATCGTTCACCATTAAATAGATTTATCATTCTCCATGAATATTATTCTCCTCAAAACGCAAGACTTTCTTAGTGATTCAAATACAGCCCTCATTCGTGATTATCGATTAACGCATATCTTAAAGGTCTTAAATCCAACTATTGGACAATCATTAAAAGTAGGCCTACTGGGCGGTGATTGCGGTCATGGCATCATTGAGTCTATTGATTCACAAGTTGTACGACTTAAGGTTGTTCTAAACCAATCAGCCCCTCCAAGGCATCAATTTGACATTGTCCTTGCTTTACCACGTCCCAAGATGTTACGAAGAATTTTACGTACGATTGCAGAATATGGTGTTAAGAATTTACACTTGATCAACAGCGCAAGAGTAGAGAAGAGTTACTGGCAAAGCCCTCTTTTGCAACCAGAAAAAATTCAGGAGTCACTCGTTGCAGGCATGGAACGCTCCAAAGATACACTGATGACGAATGTACAATTTTATCCACGGTTCCGCCCTTTTGTAGAAGATCAATTACCCCATCTCTGCGGATCTCGTAGCTGCTGGATTACAGACATGGGTGCAGAAAATTCAGCAATTGATCTTAATATTGCCTCAAAACCCTCTGTCGTCATGATTGGACCTGAAGGTGGATTCGTACCCTTTGAAGTTGATCTGGCAACGGCAAGGATTGCATCCCCAATACATCTAGGCACAAGAGTTCTTAGTGTTGATACGGCAGTCACCACTGTTTTAGCCCAGGCCTTACCAAGCGCCTGAAATAAAATAATCAAATGGTTCTTATCAAGAAACAGACAAGGCCAAAGAATTATCGCAGCGAAGGGGCAAATGACTGCTTTAAATATATGCAATAAAAAGCCTCCATATCATTTGATAAGGAGGTGACAGCATGCGTTTGTTTATATTTATAAAAACGTAGTTAGTCGATCAGGGCCATCCAGGCAAAGGCAATTCCAATACCCATCCAGATTCCAGCACTGAGTCGACGCCCTTGCTCTCCCAGGCGAGCGATCACAGTTTGCGATAAAGAGCAAACAAGGGCTAATAGAACGCCTTGACCAATGAGTAAACCTAAGAAATAGGTGATCAGAGGAGTCGGCTCCGCTCCAACAATGGTGGTACCAAGCAGAAAGCCATGGAGGCCGAAGAGCGGCAGAAGCCAGACGGCTGGAGCTACTGAAAGAGCAATCAGGCCCTCAACAACAAGGCTTAGTGACACAAGAGCTTCAGCCCAGGGCGCAATCAAATCTGGTAGGGGGATGAACTGAGAGATCAGGCTGCCGCCCAGGCCGATGGCCAGCATTGGGATGATCCAAGCGATCGGCCGCTTCAGGCCAATGAATGCGATGGCCAGCAGAAAGAGCAAATGGTCTGGCCCAAGAAGAGGATGACCAATGCCACTCACTAGACCTGACCATCCACTGAGCTGGCTGCTGTCGCCCATTCCAAACGGATGGTGAGCGAAGGCGGGGCTTCCAAGCAGAAGCAAAGGAATCATTCCTAGGGAAGTCCACTTGATTGGCCGCAGGAAGGCCTGGTTTGAAAGAGTCAAATGTCGATCCTCGTCGGTTGTAGTTCTGGCGGGCGTTCTGACTGACGACTCCCGAGGAGACGCTTCACAGCTGCGGGACAGCGACGGGGTTTCACCGTTCTTTCCCCGTTTCCTTCTCAGGCTGGCCCCTGAGAAACCAATTTTCCAATCTTAGCTCGCGTATGCGCGACGAGAATCATTTTCATACTCGTCTTCCATGACGTTTTGTCGAGGGAATCATGGTTCCTCCCACGCCTGTCCTCTTGATGCCCTCGCTGCCATAACCACGCACTGCCGGAACATGCACCGTTGCCCCAAAGCTCTCCACAAACCTTTTTCAATCAACAGTGAGGGAACTAAAGTCAAGCCGCCGAATCCAATGAGAAGGCACATTCTCGTTATTGGAGAGCCCACTAACACCTAAGCCAGAAGCGGTAAGCAACGCCGCAAACATTTAGCAAGCATGTTATTGACTGGTTTCTATGTAATAGAAGTGACTAACAAGAATAAATTTAAAATACTTAGAAATCTTGAGATTTATTTTCATCCACCCAACCTCTCATTCTCATATTATCTAATCCAAAAAGCCATGACCACTTCATCAAGATTGGATCAGCACTCTCGTCCCCATCTAGGCTTTAGATTAGCGCTTCCTTTTAAGCAATAACATCAAGCTGAAGGACCAAATTCAATCGTATCTGAAGAACGACAACACCGAACCAGTGGCTAGCGATAACCTGTGCTTAAGCTCATTTCAACAGAGAAGCTCTGAACACTGCGTTCAACATGATGAGAAAGGAACATGAGTCTTGACGAGTTCCAGCGAGATCTGTCCAAGCGGATTGGAAAGAGGGTTATCGAGATCTTCACAAGAGATGGCGAACCTGTTCAGGGTTTAACTGATCTCTACCAACCATCTCCAGCTGGTTTTGCTGGACAGCTGATTGTGGTGAATGGCTCTCGGTACTCATGGGAACTGTGGCAAGAGGCCGGAGAAATGTGGAACTTTCAATCAACACTCATCTCTTCATCAATGATGTCTGATTCTGGTTTGATGACTGATAGCAAAAGTGAAACCCCCTAGAGCGGTCTGGGATGTAAGTCAAGCCCCTCGCTCCGTTTCAGATCGCTCAGCCAATGCTGGCCCGTCATACACCAAGCGATTCAGTGAATGTGACACTCATCAATCAGCGAGGGAATTCCTTGCTGGTGATCGCACCCTCATGATTCCGAATCAAACTGTTGTCTGATTCAGAGGGCTCTTTGGCCACCTTTCTTGTTACAGGCGCAAACAGGGGCATCGGTCTTGAATTCTGCCGTCAATTACAGGCTCGTCATGACCAGGTAATTGCTGTATGTCGTCAAGCGTCTCCAGAGCTTGAGGCCATCGGTGTGGAGATTCAGTCCGGCATCGAACTGAGCAGTGAAGCCTCTATCTCCGCGTTAGTTCAGAACTTACAGAGTCGGTCGTTGGATGGCGTCATCCTCAATGCTGGGATTTTGCAATCCATGGATCTCGAGACCCTTGATAGCGAAGGGATCAAACGTCAATTTGAGGTGAATGCCCTAGCCCCGTTGTTGTTGGCGCAATCGCTAGTGGAACAGATGCCCCGAGGCGCAAAGCTGGCCCTGATCACGAGTCGAATGGGTTCGATTGACGACAACACATCGGGTGGCTCTTATGGGTACCGGATGTCAAAAGTGGCGCTGAATATGGCTGGTCGATCACTATCGATCGATCTGAAGCCACGCGGAATTGCGGTAGCCATCCTCCACCCAGGGCTTGTCAGCACGCGCATGATCAACTTCAATCCAAAGGGAATAAGCCCAGAAAAAGCGGTGATAGGGCTCTTGGCACGAATTGATGAGCTAGAACTCGAAGCAAGCGGGACTTTTTGGCATTCCGACGGGCAACAGCTTCCCTGGTGAATTGATAAGCCTCAATTCCTGATTGTGTTGATCCAGGTGTTGCATAGAGCTCTTCATCGTTGTGGGCGATCCTTTTTTGGACGTCCTGCAAACAGCCTGAGAAACTGCTATGAGAGCGCTGGTCGAGCTAGCAAAAGAGATGACTAGCTCTAAACATTGCTAAACAGGTGTAGGTAGAAGCATTGAAGGTGAACTCAAACGAAATCCCTCTAATTTAATTTTTTGATTGCTCACTTTGGCATTCATTGCTCGAGCGCCTGGGGTATTTTCATTAGCCCAAATCACAGGAGGCAAACCATCAATGTCACAAATCTCGTTTGACAACTCACGCCTACTGAGCTGCATGTCGTCTACAAGATTGTAGGTTCCAACAAGCTGGTTGCTGAAAGCAAAGCTCACTCCATTAGTGATGTCAAAGATGCCGCTCCAAGCAGGGACATCATTGCCATTTTTGGGGATCTGTTCACCAGCCGCCTGTTTGATCATGGCAACCATGTCACGTCCTGGGCCATAAATACCACCTAGACGCAGTACACAGATTTTCGTATCAGGGCGATCAATTGTGAGCAAAACATTTTCTGCTTCAACCAACATCGCATTCACAGGATTCAAAGAATCCACAGCCGATTCTTCAGAGACAAGCTCACCTTGCTGATCTCCGTACACACCAGCAGAACTGATGTAAGTCACATGGAGAGGCTCGGTGGACTGACGACAACGCAGAGCGCGGGCCAGATTGCGAATTCCACTTGAAAAAACGGATTGATATCCATCACCGTTTTGTGTTGGTGCCACGCTGATCAGCAAACCCTGCTGATCCTCAAGGAATGAAAAGTCGCAATCTTGCTGAGCAAGATCAAGGCTGATGGGTTCATTGACAACGTTGCGTAACTCAGCAAAACGTTGTGAGCTGCGGGTTGTGCCAACGACGTAATGGCCTTGGTTTTTCATGCTTGCTGCAACGAAGCTGCCGACGTAGCCACAGCCAATAACGGAATAGGAAGACATCAGGGCAACGACGAGTCAATACCTTTTTACAACTCTTTACCCATCAAGCGTGGGTCGGTCGATACCGAATCAAGGATGTGGGAGGTTGCTGATGGGGCTTCATCAAATCTCCATCCCTGAATTGTGAACAGCCAGAAGCCCCACTAAGAGCGGCGTCTCCAGCCCTTATTTTTCCTAGCTTGTTGAAGCAAGAAGGGGCGATCGATGATCTGGGGTGCAGCTCTCAATAACCGCGATCGTCAACCGGAAGTGATGGATCAGCCTGGGCTCGATCCCAAGGAGCATGCAAAAGCACTCATGGGCTTGCGGCGCATCAATGCGATCAGCCGCTGTTCTGCAGGCCTGTTTCGTCCCATCGAAGCCCTAGCAATCACTCAGCCAGCTAAGCCACTTCGTGTTCTTGAACTTGCCTGCGGAGGAGGGGATACAGCCATTGACCTTGCTCTGATGGCCAAGCGAAAAGGTTTAGCGCTCGACATTCATGCCTGTGATCTAAACCCTGAGGCCGTTGAGATTTCACGCACGAATGCGAAGAGGAGAGAAGCAGAAATCACTGTGTTTACTGCCGATGCATTAACAAAACCCATAGACCACAG